>Ga0256826_1001168_pt1 | contig 16255 bp, 9 predicted proteins | sample CV79metaG_FD_185975 | JGI IMG/M metagenome (GOLD analysis project Ga0256826, IMG submission 185975) | Hydrothermal vent microbial communities from East Pacific Rise, Pacific Ocean - CV79 | ecosystem: Environmental > Aquatic > Marine > Hydrothermal vents | place: Pacific Ocean: East Pacific Rise...
TTGAGAAAAGCAGAAACTGCCAAACGTGCCCAACTTTCTCCAATACAATCGCAACCAGGTGTTATTCAGATTCATCCCGAAAAGATGAAAATTAAGATTGAAACGTCTCTTGGTTCCTCTGCTAAACTGACAATCGCTTCCCCTAAGATTGCAACCGGATCGAAACCTGCCATAATCAAGAAACCTGTTGCACCAGTACTTGACAGCTATTCGATGGCTCAACAAAAATATAGGGATGGGGATTTTGACCAGGCTTTAGCACTTTTTGAACGAAGTATCTCCGAAAGAGGCAAATCTGCTAATACAATCGTTGCCCGCTATATGGTGGGCGAGTGTCTATTCCAAAAACAGGAGTACGACCAGGCAGCCATTCAATATCAACAAATTATTACTAATTATCCCGGTAACCCGCAGACTGCAAAAGCTCTTCTCAGGCAGGGAGAAGCATTTGAACAATTATCAGATAATGCAACTGCTAAAATTATATACAGAAAACTAAACGATTCTTTTTCCACAACTCCAGAAGCAGCCACAGCCAGACAACGGATGGATAACCTTTAGAATACCCTGGCAACATTTCCAGGAATAGGCATTTTATTCAAAATCGAGGCAACTTTGAAAGATAAGCAATATGTGCAGGTTTTGGGTTGAAAAAAAGCCGTCTCGATGAACTCCTGCTTCGTTCCGGACTTTGTGACGACCTTGAAGAGAGCAGACGACTGATTGGAGCCGGCGAGGTGTCCATTCAGGGAACATGTGTCGATAAAGCTGGAGTCTCTTTTCCTGATAATAGTATACTTGCAGTCAAATCTACTTGTCCGTATGTTTCTCGTGGTGGATACAAGCTTGAAGGAGGTCTCAGGGATCTTCAATACAATCCTGAAGGCTTTGTCTGTGTCGATATCGGGGCATCAACCGGAGGATTTACAGATTGTCTGCTGCAACATGGTGCCAGGAAGGTCTATGCTGTGGATGTGGCTTATGGAATGCTTGACTGGAAATTGCGACAGGATCCTCGAGTAGTCGTAATTGAGCGATTCAATGCGAGAAAACTTACAACAGAGCAAATACCAGAGCCTATCAACCTTGCAGTAATTGATGCCGCCTTTATTTCACTTACAAAACTCATTCCCCCTCTCTTGCCGCTATTTAACGGGGAAATCTCAATAATTTGTCTGATCAAACCGCAGTTTGAACTTCCTCGAAAGCTGATCCCAAAAGGTGGCGTGGTCATAAACACAACAGATCAACGACAGACCATCGAAAAGATATTCTCTTTTATTAACCAGCTTGGCCTCAACCATTCCGCAGCATTTACCAGTTCTATTCTTGGTTCCAAAGGAAATAAAGAGTATTTAATTCATATCACCGGAAATGCGACGATTATTCTTCAAGACGATCCATAAGGGCACCCATTTGCACAATCTCTTCTCTATGTTCTTTACGCAAGTCACTTTTTTTAAAAGCCGCCTCCAGACTATGCCGTGCCAGCCTGAATTTGCCTTCATAGAGATAAAATTTCCCTAAATAGTACGACGCTTCGCCAGGTTCTCCCCTGGCTGCTTTAAGTTTTCCAAGTTGATAATAGACCTTGGAGTAAAGAGGAGTACGTCTCTCAACTTCCTGTAAATATTTTTCAGCCTTTTCATGGCTCCCCAAACTCATCCAGACTCGTGCCAGCTGAAACGTTGCCCACATATCATTGTTGTCAAGCTTGTAGGCCTTTTCAATCAAAGATAAGGCCTTTGTTACTCCCCCTGCCTCCATTTCAACAATACCTAAATCAACAAGAAGTATTGGCTGTTTAGGGAAATATTGAATGACTTTCCTGAGCCTCTCTCTGCTGGAATCGAGATTATTTTCCATTCTATCCAGTTGAGACAATGCATATTGCAGCATAATATGCTCCACCCCGGTATCCTCAGCTTTTGCAAGACTGCTCATATATAAATTTCGCAGGGTTCTCCCATCCTTTGTAAGGGAGAGTATTCTGTACTTTGTACGAAGAAATGCAAAATCATCTGTTTTTTTAAGAGCCTCCAATTGCTTTTTTTCGTAGGCCATCAAGGATTGAATGTAATCAAGTCGTGCACTTGGGTGAGGATGAGTCAATAAATACTGTGGCACATTATTTCCCATAGTATATCTGGTTATGCGACGCATTGTATTGAGCATTGCTTCCTGCCCACGAGGATGACGGTTCATTTTTTTCATCCAACCATAGGCAAGCAGATCAGCTTCTTCTTCAGCTTCTCTTGAAAAGTACAGATTTGCTGCCTGTCCAGAGGCTAAAGCTCCGGTCAACAATGCCTGACTAAGAGCTCCAACACCCAGAGCCAGACTGGCAAGAGCCAGTAAGGAAGTCGCCAGAGTTATTTTTCCGCTTCTGTCCATACCTTCTGCAATATGACGGGAAACAACATGCCCGATTTCATGGGCAAGAACAGAAACTAACTCATCCTCATGGTTCATTTTTTCAATAAGTCCTGAATAGAAAAAGATAAGTCCAGAGGGAGCAGCGAAGGCATTAAACTGATCAGAGTGGATAATATTAAAATGATACTCAAAATATTGAACACCTGCTACTCCAAGCACCTCATTCCCCAGATCATTAATGTATTGAAAAATATCAGGATCATCAAGGAGGGGAAAGGCAAGTCGGATTTGATAAAGGAGCTGTTCACCCATTTCACGTTCATCACCAATGCTGAAGGCATTACATTGTTGAACAGTGCTGGTCTGCAAAAAGAGCATTAAAGAAAAACAGATTATCCATCTATGAAGTATTAGAAAAAATTTCATTTTGCATAATCCTCCAGCATTCTTTTCATACCTTCCTGTGTATTTATGGCTGGGAAATAGCCGAAATCATTTTGCGCATTTTCAATGGAAAAATTGTGCGACAAGGCCAGTTGTTCTGCCAGAAATCTGGTCATTTGCGGTTCATTTTCAGACATAAACAGATGATGTAGGCCTTCCAAAAAATATCCTGCCATGTATGCCACAGGAAATGAGACTTTTTTCTGAATTACTGGAATTTTAAACTGGGCAAAAAGTTCATCAATCCAGTCCCAGAGATTTACGGCTTCCCCCTGACTGATAAAATATGCCTTTCCAGCAGCAGTTCCTGAGTTTTCAAGATTTTCGGCTGCCAGGATATGAGCTGAGGCTACATTTTCAACATAACTGATATCTACCATATTTGTACACTTACCAACTTTCTTTAACTTTTTCATTCGCCCTCGTTCCAGCAGTCTTGGAATAAGATGCGGATCTCCTGGTCCCCAGACCAGGTGCGGGCGTATGGCACAGCAGGACAGGTGTGGATGATCAACAGAAAGGATGAGTTTTTCAGCAATCATCTTACTTTTTGCATAATGACAGAGAAATTTTTCAGCATAGGGCAGACCTTCATCTCCAGCATCGATATCACGACCGTTAAAAACCACTGAAGGGGTGGATGTATATATAAGCCTTTTAATACCATTCTGTTTGCAGGCAGATACGACGTTGGCTGTTCCTTCCACATTAATACGCTGGTAATCTTCCCACTTTCCCCATATACCAGCAAGGGCTGCAACATGAAAAACAGTATCAACATCTCGAATTATTGTATGCATCTCCTGCTGATTACTGATGTCACCCCGCAGGCATCTTACCCCACCTTTTTCAAGCTCTGGATATCTGTTTCTGCCAACTACAATGGGTTCAATAGATTTTTTTTTCTGCAAGAGACGAACGATATGAGAACCAACAAACCCGCCTCCACCAGTGACAAGGACTTTTTTCACAGTAATCCCTCCAGTTCCGCCTTGGCCCAGACTGCTAATTTTTCACGAAAGATTTTAGCGTTATGCCGGATATCCACAGGAAAATCCAAATGAACCAGATACAGTTTAATATCAGCAGTTAGCTCGCTGGCTCCACCAAGTACTTTTGCCTGCTGAATAAGAAGGGAATGGGTAAGAGGACAGTTCTGCACCGGTTCTATAATCATCACTGGCACAGTACTCATTTTTCTGGTGGAATATACCCCCACAAGGGCTGATCGTGCTATCTGTTTATGCTCATTCAGTATAGCCTCGCAGGGGATTGGATAATAGGTTTTTCGGGCAGCACTGTCCTTCACACGATGTGCTTTTCTTCCACAAAACCAGAGTCTACCAGAATCATCAAGATAGCCAACATCTCCCATTCGATGCCAGAATGTATCCCCGTCCTGGATTTTAGCCAGTCTGTTTTCTTCAGGGTTATTTTCATAAGATTTTGTGACCACATCACCCTTAACAATAATTTCCCCTATTGCAAATGGCTCTACCCGTAAAGCAGCGTCAAATTGTGCAATGGGACTTTCTCTGACCGGTAAAACAGATACCTCAATTCCTGGTAAAGGGCGTCCTACACATACACCCTTCCCTGTTCTGGTTAACTCCCATGTTTCATTAGTAATTTCTGTTCCTTCTATGGAAACAAGCGGCAGACTCTCCGTGGCTCCGTAAGGAGTATGGATTTTGGCATTTTCCGGCAAAATTGATTGCATGGCAGCAATTAATTCACCTGAAACAGGTGCTCCTGCCATTAGTATTTTATGCAAACTACCAAGACGTGCATCACGAGGAGAACAGTAACCTGCCAGAACCTTCCACAATGCTGGAGAAGCAAAAGAATAGCTTACCCCATATTTTTGAATTGAGGAGATATACGTCTCCGGGTCAATCTTTGCGGGTCTTGTAGTATCCATATCCGGGATAACTGCAGTGGCACCAAGAGCTATGGAAAATAAAGCGAAAAGAGGAAATGCAGGCTGGTCAATCTGTCCTGTGCCAATCCCATAATAGTCACGAATAAGCCTCAATTGGGCATGAAAAATTGAGTGATCGTAGCGAACACCTTTAGGAGGACCAGTTGATCCGGTGGTGAAGATAATGGCCGCCAAATCATCTTTTTGAGGATGATACGCCGGATACTCAGGGAATGTAAAATTACATTCTTTTTCAATATTTCCACCAAACAATCCCAAAGAATTGCCACAACAAAACGAGTGTTTAATGGAGGCAAAGGGTTTTCTAAACAGGGTTTTAAAAAGATACGCTTTGGGAATACCAATAAAGCTGACAGGCTGCACACCTTCGATACATCGTAATAGATTTTTATACCCCATACCCGGATCAATAAGTATTACCGGGGCACCAATTTTAAACAGGGCGAAGGTCAGGCAGATAAAATCTGCCGATGGCTTAACCATCAGCATAACTTTTTCTTTTGCCTTTACTCCTCCTCTGCTTAAAATATGCGCATAAGCATCTGTTTTTTCCTGTAACTGCTCGAAGCTTACGGTTCTCCCGCCAGCTACTTCAATAATGGCAGCGGTGTTTGTCAGCAGTGCACTGTTTTGGCTGAGCGTATGGGCAATATTAATATTCATACGCTACGTTATTGAAAAAACGCTGTCGCCAGTGGCGCAATAGCGTCGAAGCTATCCTCAAGGACATAATGACCACTGTCTGCAAAAAAATGCTTTTGGGCATGGGGAAACCTGCTACACCATTCATCATAGAAACTGGTATTAAAACAAAAGTCCAATCCCCCCCAGCAAAGGAGAATGGGTAAGTTTCTTTTTTGAAATTCTTCCAGCCCCTTTTCAACCGCAAGCAGACTTTTATAGGATGGATGCGTGCTGCTTAACGGGATATCCTGTACAAAAGCAGACACTGCTATCCTGTTTTGCCATGATGAATAGGGTGCCAGATAAGCCTTGGCCACACTACGCTCCATTTTTTTCTTTACCGCCATGAAAACTGCAGGTCCAGCAAAGCCGTTGAGTGCACGAACAAGAAAAGATCCAATCACAGGCATACGGCAGATATTTATACGAAAAGGAATTCTTTTTGAACGAAATGCAGCAGTATTAAAAACAAGTGCTCTCTGCAAACTGTTGTTCTTGCGGGCGGCCATTCCAAAGCCAATGGCACCGCCCCAATCATGCACACAAAGGGAAAAACTCTGTACCTGCAAATGGTCAAGAAGATCCGCCAAATTATCAATATGATTCTGCATACAATAATTATAATCCTGTGGTTTATCCGAAAGCCCACAACCTAAATGATCCACGGCAATAACACGATGGCTGAGCCGTAAAAGCGAAATCAGTCTCCGATAATAAAAGGACCAGGTGGGATTGCCATGGACCATAACAATGATATCCCCCTCCCCTTCATCTACATAGTGAATACGGTTGGATTCTTTAACAAAATAATTCGATTTAAACGGGTAGTCCGGGTACACTTTTATTCCTGTTTTGATAAGTTTTCAGATAATGTTAAAGCTTAGGCTGAGCAAAGAGAAGTGTCAACAATTTTCATCTCTCTCAATTCAATTCCATTTGCTCACCAGCCTTTTTGCAGTATAGTATAAAACCATTGGATTTACAGACCTGGTATCTTTTCAATATTCATTTAACAGTTCCATTTTTCTTATTTATTAATACAGTTATGTTACTAAAAATAGACCACCTGAACCTGTCATTTCGTTTGGATACAGGGCAGACCAAGCCAGAAGAAAAACAGGTGCTTTTTGATGTTTCTTTCTCCATAAATAATAGAGAAACTGTTGCACTTGTTGGTGAATCAGGGTCTGGCAAAACAGTCACTGCCCTCTCTATCTTACGACTTTTGGAAGAATCTTCCTCTGTTGTCTCCACCGGTTCAATTCTCTTTGAGGGAAACAATATTGGCTCACTTGATTCGAAACAATTACGTAAAATACGAGGGAACCGCATTGCCATGATTTTTCAGGAACCCATGACATCCCTGAACCCTGTATACACCATTGGCAATCAACTTATGGAACCACTTCACCTGCACCGGGGAATGAATAAAAAAAAAGCCAGAATGGAGGCAATCCAACTTCTTGAACGTACCGGCATACAGCAGGCATCAAAACGTATGGAGTATTTCCCGCACCAACTCTCTGGAGGACAGAGACAACGTGTTATGATTTCCATGGCACTTGCCTGCCGCCCTTCGCTTCTCATTGCTGATGAACCAACTACTGCTCTTGATGTGTCCATTCAGGCTCAGATCCTTACACTTATAAAAGATCTCCAGAATGAATTTAATATGGGGGTACTGCTGATAACACATGACCTAGGTATGGTTCGGCAAATTAGCGACCATATTCATATTATGCAGCATGGGAAAATAGTTGAACATGGTGAGACAAAAACAATATTTAATACACCAGCACATTCTTACACCAGACACCTGATGGAGTCTGTGCCCAACGAAAAAAGAAAAATTGTAAAATCAGATGAAAGTCTTTTGAAGATCAACAATCTGAGTTGTAAATTCAACCTGAAATCTAATTTTAAGAAATTTCTCCAAGGCAGAAAAAATCAATTTATTGCCGTGGATAATGCAAGTCTCTCAATCCAACGTGGAACCACATGTGGAGTGGTCGGGGAATCCGGATCTGGCAAAACAACTCTTGCCATGGCTCTTCTCAAACTCACCTATTCCACTGGGGAAATCCTTTTTAAGGAACAGGATCTGCAGAAATTATCTAACCGGGAGATTCGACCTTTACGAAAAAACCTACAGATAATTTTCCAGGATCCCTTCTCGTCTCTCTCACCAAGGCTTACTGTAGGACAGATTATTGCCGAAGGAATGCAGGTACATTCCGTAGGTGGCGACAAAATTGAACGTGAAAGGGTTATTGAGCAGGTACTAAAAGAAGTAGGGCTTTCAGCAGATATGAAAAATCGATATCCACATGAATTTTCCGGTGGCCAGAGACAGCGCATTGCAATTGCCAGATCCATTGTCTTGCAACCTGATTTTTTGATTCTCGACGAACCGACATCGGCATTGGACATGACCATCCAAAAACAGGTGATCGAATTATTGAAAAATCTTCAGCAGAAACATAAAATAACCTATCTGTTTATCTCCCACGACTTACGGATAATCAGGTCGATGGCAGATCAGGTTGTGGTTATGCAAAATGGATCTATTGTTGAATCTGGAGACAGCGATACGGTTTTCTCTTCGCCATCACACCCTTACACCCAAAAACTCTTTGCAGCATCATTTGGGACTCAGTTCAAAACATCGTAGATTTTATAAATAAACAACGTGTAAAAATGGTGGCCTCGTAAAAACTCTTCATCTTTTTCAACAATAAAAATTTGCTGTTGCTACAACGTACTTAACCCAACTATGTCAGTATGAATCTCAAAAACTTCTGAAATATTCATTTTACGTTAAGGACAAAAATTAAATGGACGCACATACCTACATTTAGGAATTCCTGGTGTTATGTAGTGCCATGAAAGAACATCGCTACCCTTGGCGGGAGGTGATTATTATGCAACCCTGCTTACATAAATATTCGAAAAACACAATTCCAAAAAGAGAAATCTGGCGGTGGATTTCTCTTTTCCGGAAAAGCAATTACCAGTATTGACAAACAACATAGTATTGGTTGCGACCATGTTGCGCTGGAAGTGAAAGAGAAACGCACCGATGACCCGCAGGATCAGTCTGATTCTGGCGAACTGTCTGACATCAATTTTGAAGAAAGAAATGTATCCAGAATTCGTGGACGACACTGCGTAATATCCTGTTGCCCCCACAATAGGGTCACGGTTTCAATGCGGTGTAAGAATGATGATGCAGTCCATGGCGGGAAAAATGTACAACCGAATCATGAGCAGCACAAAATATATTCAGTGTTGGGTGCAAACAAAAGGTATCTTATTTTGTGGCCGCAAAGCTAGGATAGTAACTTCCAGATAATATCAATATAATTGGAAAATATTTGTAAAACCTCTTCAAACAGCAAAAGAATTATCGTCCATTATTTTTATTATCTGCAATGTATCCGCTTCCAGATCAGTACCTTCCAGATCAAGGGAATAGATTTCCTGATTATTACGTTTTTCTATTCCCCTGTTATAATAATGATCGTAATATCCCAGAAGAATAGTACAAGCGCTGGCGAAATCATCCTGTTCAATAAATTTAATAGCTTCCTGCAATCTGGGCTGGGTCAGTTTCTTTGCAATGCGTCTGCTGGCAGCAACAAGTTCCAGACAATCAGTACTCGTATATTCTTTTACCAGACGTTTTATTCGCACCTCCATTGGAACCTCAACAATAAGCAATGGGGCAGCCCTCATTTGCAGAAGTAATGGTGGAGGAAGATGCACGGAACCAATAAGATGACTTTCATTTTCCAGCAGCAGCGTCCGCTCTGGATCAATCCCTTGTAACTCTACAAAAAAATCATTTTCAAACTGCTCGGTACTTGGCTGCGGATCTTCGTTGATATGACCGAAAACTGACCCCTTGTGATTTGCAAGTCCCTCAAGATCTATCACTTGCAGGCCTTTTTTTTTCAGCTTCAGGAGGAGGGCAGTTTTCCCACTGCCTGTTTTTCCACCGAGCATCAGCAGTTTTCGTGGTTGTTCTATACACTTTCTTGCCCCGCGACGATAGGCCTTGTACCCCCCCTCAATACGTCTTGCCGGGACACCTGCTTCATTCGCCAGTCGGCAGATCTCACTGCTTCGCTTACCACCTCTCCAACAGTAAATAATAGGTTTGTCCGGCAACAGATTTTTGATCTCAGCAAGGATGCCATCCACCTTGGGACGAGCGATTTTCTCTCCCAGCGCCAACGCCTCTCTTTTGTCCACCCGCTTATACACGGTACCAATTTCAGTCCGTTCCTCATCGGCAAACAGGGGAATATTAACCGCTCCCGGAATATGCCCCTGTTCAAATTCAACAGGTGAGCGAACATCGATAAATTGAACATCTGGACATGGAAACAAATCCGCGAAACTCACCGTTGGAATGATCTTCACAGTTGCACCTGCACTATGCCACGAACGGAATTACAGCAAAAAATTGCCACTGCTCTTTGCAAATCTTCTTTACTTATACATTTTTCCAGAACAGGAATATTCCTGTCCGATAACAATTTACGACGCATTGTTCCCGCAAGAAGTCCAGAGGAAGTTGGGGGTGTTCTATATTCGCCATCCACATATACAATAACATTAGTGATACACCCCTCTGTCAGCTCACCACGTTCATTTAAAAACAAGATATCAAACAACCCTTCCTCCAGGGCTCGCTGGAATTCCTGCCTGAAAATATCACGATTGCTTGTTTTGTGAAAGAAAAATGGAGATGAAGAATCTACACATTTTCCCGCCAGCGCAACAGAGGGTAAATCTTTCTGGATTTTGGGAAAGACAGGAAGAATCCGTTTTTTTGGCAACTCACAGGGAGCTGATTCGATTGTAAGGGTTCCATCTTTTGCCAATGTAATTCGCACGCGCCTGACTTGTCCCGCACAATTCCTTTGTAAGTCTCCTAATGCAGTCATAAAATACTTTTCATCAAAATGACAGGAAAAATACTCAGCAGATTGCCGCATACGCTGAAGGTGATATTCAAACAACCAGTAATTACCGTCAGGCTCCAGAAGCAGGGTTTCAATAAGTACAAACCTGCTAACGGGTCTGGTCAGAAAGTGTGCTTTCAACATGCATTCCTCCCACTCCTGCTCTGGGACAGAATCATGCACGATACCAGAACCTATCCCCATCTCTCCCTTCCCGTCTTGCAGGCGAATGGTACGAATGGGAACATTAAAAACAGCGCGCCCATCCGGGGCAAAATACCCGATGGCTCCAGTGTACACCCCCCTTGGCAACGCTTCCAGTTCCCGGATAATCTCCATGGTTCTGATTTTTGGGGCACCAGTTACGGAGCCACAGGGAAAAAGCGCCTTCATAAACTCAAGAAATGAGACCTGGGCAAACACATTAGTGGTGGTTTTGGTAAAAACAGTGGAAGTCATCTGTAACACAGACTCGAAACGCTCCACATCAAACAACGATTTTGTCACCACTTTATCATCACTGCATTGATGGGTGAGACGGCCAAGATCGTTACGAAGCAAATCAACAATCATCACATTTTCGCTTCTGTTCTTGGGATCTTTAGATAACTTTTCACACAACTCATTATCTTCTTGAAAATCACGCCCCCGTTTCATGGTTCCTTTCATGGGACGAACCAGAACCTGATCGAAATCCACCCGAAAAAAAAGCTCAGGGGAGATGGAGAGAATATGCTCATCGCCAAGGCGAAGCAGTGCGCCATAGGATACAGATTGGTTTGCACGCAGAACACTGTAAAAAGACTCGACTGATCCGTAAAAATCAAAGAGGAGTTTCAGAGTATAATTCACCTGATACGTATCTCCTGCAATAATATATTTTTTTATCCGTCGCACTGCCTCCAGGTAGCTTTTTTTTTCTTGAGTGGGACGAATATTCTCAAGAGTAAAAGCAGGAAAACCAGCCGAAGATAACAGGGAAAAGCTATCGTCACCTGTCTTATGATCACAGATAAAGGGCTTACAAAACACGCCAAAAGAAAGCAGAGGAGTTGTGACAGGTAACTCGGGCAGGAGATGAACCAGTTCCTGCTCAAGCAGATAGCCAAACTCATAACTAATCCATCCAGCAAGGTAGTTTCCCTGGGCCAGAACATTTTCCAGGCATTCAAAAAATACCACAGGATCATCGCCAGGGAAAAAGTCGAGGCGACTGGAGGGGTTTAAGAAAAGAAAAGAGTGTCTATTTTCCTCATTTACCCTGGCACTATCGAGAAAAACATACTCTTTTTCATTTACCAAAAAGCTCAGCAACCGATCCAGTTTTTTTTGTTTCAGTGGATTCATGCCCCTCTTCTAGCAATTCAGGGAAAAAAGGACAACTACTAATGGTGGGTTACAACGAGCTGCAAAAAAATAAAAATGCAGTCAGCCATATTATTCAACACTTGCGCCTCCCAAAAAAATATTCTATAATGTCTGATTCTGCGACAATATTTTATGACGATTCGTCTCGTCTCTATTTTCTCAACACCACCTGCCTCAGACAAGGAGGAGCTATGCTAATAAAGGACTGGATGGCAACCACCATACTCACAGTGGACGCCAACACCTCGGTCATGCGAGCCGGCAGAACAATGAAGGATAATAATATAAGGAGGTTACCTGTTGTATCAAAAGGAAAACTTGCAGGTATTATTACCGACAGGGATCTCAAAGAAGCCTCTCCCTCCTCCACCACTGAAATTGACCTCCATGAAATGTACTATCTCCTTTCCGAAATGAAAGTACGGGATGTGATGACAGTCAACCCCATTTGCCTGGGACAGGACGACACCCTCGAAAAAGCTGCTGTTGTTCTGCTCAACGAAAAGATATCAGGTTTGCTCATTATAGATCAGGAGGATAACCTGGTTGGTTTACTTTCAGAATCTGATGTGTTACGCGGTTTTATCCATGCCACGGGAATACAGGACGGCGCCTTTCAAATCGTGATGGATATGTCTGATGCCGGTGGATCCGTTTCCAAACTTATTGACGTACTTCGCCAGAATCGCGCAAGGGTTCTTTCTATCCTCACCTCTTTTGACGATGCACCCACCGGATCCAAACGCGTTTCTGTAAGAGTTATGCCCTACGACGGTGAAATTGAAAGCCTGATTAAAGAACTTTCTGCCCTCGAAGGATACACCATTATCAGCCAGGGTATGGACGAGTTAAACGACTTACCCAAAAAATAATTTTTTTAAAACTACTTGTATGCAATTGAAGTTTCCACATTTTCAGGCAACCAAAAGGACTATTGCCTGTGGAGTTTGATATATTTTTAACGGTGTTTGTCCCTCTAATAACAAATATCAATTTAATTATTTTAAAATACAATCGTCTTGTCAGGGAAAAACCAATTGATTTTTCATCTAGATATGACGCAATCAACAATATATCATAAAAACATAAATCAGGTAACATCAGTATACAAGGCGCAACCCGTAAAATTTGCAAAGGAGATTTATCTATGTCGAGAAAAATGGTCACAATCGATGGCAATCAAGCATGTACCCATGTCGCTTACGCCACCAGTGAAGTTATCACCATCTACCCCATCACCCCATCTTCACCAATGGCAGCTGAGGCGGATACCAAAGCAACAGGAAATCAGGAAAACATCTGGGGTTCTATTCCAGTTGTAACACAGATGCAGTCAGAAGGCGGCGTTGCAGGTTCCCTGCATGGTTCTCTTTCCACTGGTGTACTTTGCACCACATTTACCGCATCTCAGGGACTGCTCCTGATGCTTCCCAATATGTATAAAATTGCCGGTGAACTCACTCCCACCGTTTTTCATGTAACAGCTCGTTCCATCGCAGCCCAGGGACTCTCCATTTTCGGTGACCATGCAGATATTTACGCAGCACGTCAAACCGGCTGGGGCATGCTCTGTTCGCAAAACGTCCAGGAATGTATGGACATGGCTCTTATTGCTACTCAGGCCTCACTTGCCAGCCGGATTCCTTTTATCCATTTCTTTGATGGTTTCCGTACCTCCCATGAGATTCAGAAGATTGAAGAACTGACTGATGAAGATATGACAGAGATGATTGATGAGGATCTGATTTCTGCTCATCGTAGTCGTGCCTTGACTCCTGATCGTCCAACTATGCGTGGAACAGCTCAGAATCCCGATGTCTATTTCACCGGTCGTGAAACTGTAAATCAGTTCTACGCAAAAACCCCAAAAATTGTTCAGGATACTATGGACAAGTTTGCGACCATCACCGGTCGTCAATATCACCTCTTTGACTACTACGGATCTCCTGATGCAACAGACGTTGTTGTTATGATGGCATCCGGTTGCGAAACCGTCTCCGCCACCATCGACCACCTGGTAAGCCAGGGAAAGAATGTTGGTTTGGTTATCGTGCGCCTGTTCCGTCCCTTTGATTGTAAAGCCATGGTCAATGCGCTTCCTTCCTCTGTTGAGCGTATCACCGTACTTGATAGAACAAAAGAACCGGGATGTGCCGGTGAGCCTCTGTATCAGGACGTTCGTACTGCTGTTGGTGAGGCCACCGAGTCTAACACTGCAGCCTATCAGCCTGTTATCATTTCCGGCCGTTATGGACTGGGTTCTGCAGAATTTACTCCTGCAATGGTTAAGGCGGTTTTTGATAATATGGAAGCGATGGCTCCTAAAAATCATTTCTGTGTCGGCCCAAATGACGATGTTGCCGGAACCAGCCTTGATTATGATGCCACCTACTCCATCGAGGGTGATGATGTGCATCGTGCAATGTTCTACGGTCTGGGATCTGATGGAACCGTAGGCGCCAACAAAAATACTATTAAAATCATTGGTACCGAGACTGATAACTCAGCACAAGGCTACTTTGTTTATGACTCCAAGAAGTCCGGTTCCATGACCACTTCTCATCTGAGATTTGGTAAAAACCAGATTGTTGCTCCCTATCTTATCAGCAAGGCAACCTTTATCGCCTGTCATAACTTTACCTTCCTTGATCAGTATGACATGCTTCGCAACCTGGAAAACGGCGGAACATTCCTTCTTACCACCAGTTTTGATAAAAAACAGATCTGGAAGCAGCTTCCTTCAAGCGTTCAGAGTGATCTGATCGCCAAGAAAGCGAAGTTCTACATCATCGATGCACTTGCTCTTGGCCAGGCTCTGGGCCTTGGTGCCCGTATCAATATGATCATGCAGACCGCTTTCTTCCTTATCTCCGGAATTATTTCAGAGAAAGAAGCCATCACCGCCATCAAAACAGCCATCAAGAAGACTTATGGCAAGAAAGGTGACAAGGTCGTCAACATGAACTATGACGCCGTTGATGCTGCTGTAAAGAACATCGTTAAAGTTACCCTTGGTAAATCAACTGCTGGTCACGAGATGCCACCAACCGTACCTGCCGATGCTCCTCAATTCGTAAAAGAAGTCACTGCGAAAATGATCGAAGGTAAAGGCGATCAGGTAAAAGTCTCCGAAATGCCAAATGACGGAACCTGGCCAACAGCCACCACCCAGTACGAAAAACGGAACATCGGTGTTCACGTTCCTGTGTGGGATGCTAACAACTGTATTCAATGTGGTCAGTGTTCTCTTGTTTGTCCTCACGGTGCCATTCGTATGAAAGTTGGGAAAATGCCCAAAGCTCCAAAGAGTTTCACCACTATCCCTGCGGTTGGTAAGGCCTTCAAAGGACAGAAATTTGCCATCCAGACATTCACTGAAGATTGCTGTTCCTGTACACAGTGTGTTGATGTATGTCCTGGCAAAAAAGGCAACAAGGCACTTGAAATGGTTCCCAACAACGACAAGATTCGCGTAACTCAAGCCAAAAACGTTAAGTACTTCCTCGGCCTTGACGAAGTAAATCCTGCTGATGTTAATCCTGCAAGCATCAAAGGCAGTCAGCTCCTTCGTCCTCTCTTTGAGTTCTCCGGAGCCTGTGCCGGTTGTGGTGAGACCCCGTACATTAAACTTGTCACCCAGATGTTTGGTGACAGAATGCTGATCGCCAATGCAACAGGTTGTTCCTCTATCTACGGCGGTAACCTGCCAACCACACCATATTGTAAGAACGAAGATGGACGCGGTCCTGCCTGGGCGAACTCTCTCTTTGAAGATAATGCTGAGTTTGGTCTTGGTATGCGTGCGTCTGTTTCCAAACTTGGTTCTCAGGCATCTGAGCTTCTCGTTAAAGCCGTTGTAGAAAAACTTATCACCAAGAAAATGGCTGATGATATCGTCAAAGGCAAGCAGAAAACTCAGACCGAAATCAATGCACAGCGTGACCGTGTGGCCAAACTGAAGGCTAAGCTTGAAGGTTCCGACAATATAATTGCCAAACGTCTGCTTGTTTGCGCTGATTATCTGGTGAAGAAATCCTGCTGGATCTTTGGTGGTGACGGTTGGGCATACGATATCGGATATGGCGGACTGGATCACGTACTCGCTTCCGGCGAAAACGTAAACGTTATGATCCTTGACACCGAGGTATATTCCAATACCGGTGGCCAGATGTCTAAATCTACTCCTCGTGCTGCTACCGCTCAGTTTGCGGCAGGTGGTAAGAAGATGCCTAAGAAAGATATTGGTATGATCTTTTCTACTTATGGTAATGTTTATGTTGCTAAAGTGAATATGGGTGCTAATCCTGCGCAGGTTGCCAAGGCTATTGCTGAAGCTGAAGCTTATGATGGACCTTCTTTGATCATTGCTTATGCACATTGCATTAACCATGGTATCAACATGACTCAAGGTCTGCATCAGCAGAAGAAGGCTGTACAGTGTGGCCACTGGCCTCTGTATCGTTATAATCCT
>Ga0256826_1001169_pt1 | contig 16250 bp, 18 predicted proteins | sample CV79metaG_FD_185975 | JGI IMG/M metagenome (GOLD analysis project Ga0256826, IMG submission 185975) | Hydrothermal vent microbial communities from East Pacific Rise, Pacific Ocean - CV79 | ecosystem: Environmental > Aquatic > Marine > Hydrothermal vents | place: Pacific Ocean: East Pacific Rise...
GACCATAATGAAGATTTGGCTTCAACTGATGATATTGAAGCACTATTAGCACAATTTGGCTCATAATGAAAAAAGTAGAACTATTATCTCCCGCGGGAACATTAGAAAAATTAAAAATAGCATTTGACTTTGGTGCAGATGCTGTTTATGGTGGTGTTAGTCATTTCTCTTTACGTATTCGTTCAGGAAAAGAGTTTAGTATGGAGGAGTTTGCTGAGGGGATAGAGTATGCTCACTCTAAGGGTAAAAAAGTTTATGCAACTATAAATGGATTTCCTTTTAACTCACAACTTTCATTGCTTAAAAAACATATTGTAAAGATGGCCGAACTTAAACCTGATGCTTTTATAGTAGCAACACCGGGGGTTTTAAAATTGTGTCACGATTTAGCTCCAGATATGCCTCTTCATCTCTCAACTCAAGCAAATGTTATGAATGTTTTAGATGCTCAAGTTTATGTAGATATGGGTGCAACTCGTATTATTGTTGCTCGTGAAATATCTTTAAAAGATTTAGTTGAGATAAAAAAAGAGCTTCCAGATTTAGAGTTAGAGGTGTTTGTTCACGGTTCTATGTGTTTTGCATATAGTGGGCGTTGTCTTATCTCTACTCTTCAAAGTGGACGTGTTCCAAATCGTGGAAGTTGTGCAAATGATTGCCGTTTTGAGTATGAGATATATGCTGCAAACCCTGAAACAGGAACTCTTTTTAGATTAGAAGAGGAGGAGGGTGTTGGGACATATATAATGAACTCTAAAGACCTTAACTTAGCTTCTCATATGAAAGAGATTTTAGATAGTGGTGTAGTTGATAGTGTAAAGATAGAGGGACGTACAAAAACAGCTTACTATGCTGCGACTACGGCGAATGCTTATAGAATGGCTATTGATGATTATTATAACGATACTTTTAATGATGAAAAATATCAATATGAACTCCAATCTCTTCAAAATCGTGGTTATACAGATGCTTACTTAGTTTCACGCCCTTTTGAACGTCACGATACTCAAAGTTTAGATTTTAGTATGCAGTTAGGAACTCATCAAGTAAGTGGTGTTGTAAATCCTGATGGAGTATATTTTTTATGTAAATATAAAACATATCCAAATGGCGAGATGGAAGTTCTTTATCCAAAGGGTTCAAAGATAGAAATAGTAGATAACGAGATAGGTTCGACTTATGAAAGAGATGGAAAGTTTTACATCAAACTTAAACAGCTCAAGGCTCAAAATGGTAAAATATGGGAAGAAGTTCATAGTGGAAATGTAAACCCTATCACTCTTCCAACACCTTTTCCTCCTTTCTCTTTTTTTAGAATTCCTAGTAGTTCAGATATGGATATGTATAAAAAGTGAGAGTAGCATTTATAGGCGATATTGTAGGTCGCCCAGGGCGAGATATACTAAAAAAATATCTTTTAGAGATACGAAAAGAGTATGGTGTAGATTTTGTGATAGCAAACTATGAAAATGCTTCTCACGGGTTTGGACTGACCTCTAAAAATGCTGATGAACTTGTCTCTTATGGTATCGATGTTATGAGTGGTGGAAATCATACTTGGGATAAGAAAGATATTTTACCTCTTTTTGATACTCACGAACTGTTACGTCCTCATAACTATCCTGATGAGGTAGCTGGAACTGGGTGTAAAGTGTATAGTATTGGAAATGAAAAACTTGCTGTTTTAAACTTAATGGGTCACTACTCTATGCCTTATACTGATAATGCTTTTAGAAAGGCACAAGAAACAGTACATCTACTTCATACAGAGGGTATTAAAAATATTTTTATAGATTTTCATGCAGAAGCTACGAGTGAAAAGCGTGCGATGTTGATGCTTTTAGAGGGTGAAGTTAGTGGGATTATAGGTACACATACTCATGTAAGTACAGATGATTTTCAAATCTCTCAAGGAACAGCTTATTTAACAGATATAGGGCTAACAGGATGCAGAGATAATGTTATAGGAATGGATAAAAAAGTACCTCTTAAACAGTTTTTAACTGGAATGAAAGGGCATTATGATATTCCTAAAAAATGTAAATCTATTTTACAGATAGCTATTATGGATTTTAATGATGGTATTTGTGAGAGTGCTTTTAAGTTGAAATATTTTGATGATGAGAGAGTTATTCGTAGTGATGCTTGGATAGAAGTTAATAATAATTAGCTATACTTCCTTTGATTTATAGGACAAGAGCCTATATCTCAATAAGGAAAATCGATGACAAAAGAGTACATTTTTACTTCAGAGTCTGTAACAGAAGGGCATCCTGATAAGATGGCTGATCAAATCAGTGATGCAATTTTGGATTATATTATTGAAAACGACCCTCAAGCACGTGTTGCTTGTGAGACATTAGTGTCAAATGGTTTTTGTGTAATTGCAGGTGAACTGAAAACTAAGGCATATGCCCCTATGCAAGAGATTGCTAGAAAAGTTATTCAAGAGATAGGTTATACTGATGCTACTTATGGTTTTGATTACCGTTCAGCAGCAGTTTTAAATGGAATTGGTGAACAATCTCCAGATATTAATCAAGGTGTTGATCAAGAAGATGGAGAGATTGGAGCAGGTGACCAAGGTTTAATGTTTGGTTATGCTTGTCGTGAAACAGATGTTTTAATGCCTCTTCCTATTCATTTAGCACATCGTTTAACACAACGTTTAGCTTATGTTCGTAAAGAGGGGATTGTACCCTATCTTCGCCCTGATGGAAAAGCACAAATAAGTGTTCGATATGTTGATGATAAACCTGTAAGTGTTGAAACTGTTGTTATATCAACACAACATGCACCAGATGTTACACAAGAACAGATACATAAAGATATGATTGAAGAGGTTATAAACTATGTTATACCTGCTCAAATGATGGATGAAAATACTATTTTTCACATCAATCCAACAGGTAAGTTTGTAATAGGTGGTCCACAAGGTGATGCTGGTCTAACTGGTCGTAAAATTATAGTAGACACTTATGGTGGAAGCTGTCCTCATGGTGGTGGAGCATTTAGTGGAAAAGACCCTACTAAAGTAGATAGAAGTGCTGCTTATGCTGCTCGTCATGTTGCTAAAAATCTTGTAGCAAGTGGTGCTTGTGATAAAGCTACTATACAAGTTGCATATGCTATTGGTGTTGTTCAACCTGTTTCTATTATGGTAGATACTCATGGAACTGGTAAAGTAAGTGAAGATAAGATAGAAGAGTGTGTAAAAGAGCTTTTTGACCTTTCACCAAAAGGAATTATAGAATCACTAGATTTGTTACGCCCTATTTATAGAAAAACTGCTGCTTATGGTCATTTTGGTCGTACAGAAGATAGTTTTAGCTGGGAAAAAACAGATAGAGTAGATGAGATAAAAAAATATTTAGATTTGTAACATATTGTGTAAATTAGATTTTATAAAACTACTTTTAGCTAAGTTTAAAAATCTTAATTGTATAGTTACTACAACAAAATTTAGGAGAAATAAATGGCAGTTTTAATTAATGATACATGTATTAACTGTGGTGCTTGTATAGATGAGTGTCCAACTGAAGCAATTGTAGATGAGGATGATAATCCAACAGATGAGGATATCTATTTTGTTCATGGCGAAAAATGTGTAGAGTGTGTTGGTCATCATGACGAACCAGCTTGTGCAACAGCTTGTCCAACTGAGGGTTGTATTACTTGGGATGCTATTGGTGAAAGCTCAGAGCATCGTGAAGATATTACAGATGAACAACGTTCAAATAAAGAAGCTATTGTAGAATAGTTTTTTATCTTTAGAGTATCATTTTTTTTGATACTCTAAAACTTTTTTATACAATCCTTCACTAAAATTTTCTATTTTCAATTAAAAACAACCCTTTTTTAGATATAATCCCTTTCAAATTTATATATTTACAGGAGATTTGATGGAACGTACACTATCAATAATTAAACCAGATGCAGTTGCTAAAGGTGTTATCGGACAGATTTTAGCTCGTTTTGAAAATAAAGGTCTAAAAATTGCTGCAACTAGAAAAATGCAACTTTCTCGTAATGATGCTGAAGCATTTTATGCTGTTCACGCTGAGCGTCCTTTTTTCAATGACTTAGTTGATTTTATGATTAGTGGTCCAGTTGTTGTTACAGTATTAGAGGGTGAGAATGCTATGCAAATTAATCGTGATTTAATGGGTGCAACTAATCCTAAAGAAGCTGAAGCTGGTACAATCCGTGCTGATTTTGCTGAAAATATAGATGCAAATGCTGTTCACGGTAGTGATTCTGTTGAAAATGCAGCTGTTGAAATTGCATTTTTCTTTTCAGAAAGAGAAATTGCATAAGTAATACTTGTGAAAGTTTTACTGAGAAAAGTAACAAAAACTCCATTAGATTTTGATATAAAATCTAATAAAATAACTTTTAAAGGTTATTTACAGTACCATTCTGGCAAATTAATTTTGCTAAAAGCAGATTTAAAAGGCTCAGTTGATACTGAATGTAATAGCTGTGGTGAAGAGTTCGAACTATCAATAGATGAAAAAATAGAATTTTTTATCTCTGATGGACTTTATAATGATAATAACAGTGTCGATATAGATGTTGTTGAATCATTTGACTCTTCTGCAGATTTAGATGAGCTTTTAAACTCTGAACTTGAGCTTATTAAAAGTGATTATCACTATTGTGATAATTGTAAATAAAATTTAAACAAAGGAAAAATTATGGCAGTACCTAAGAGAAGAGTATCTCATTCACGTTCAGCGAAAAGAAGAACTCACTATAAAATCACTTTAGCTAAACCAGTAAAAGATGCTGATGGAACATATAGATTACCACATCATATCAACCCAACTACTGGTGAGTATAAATAGTCAATGGTTAAGATTGCTATTGATGCAATGGGAGGGGACTTCGGTCCCGAACCAATTGTACAGGGTTGTATACAAGCATTAAAAAACGAAAACTTCATACCTATTCTTGTAGGAAAAAAATCAGAAATTTTACCTCTGTTACCAAAACGTTATAGAGATAAGATTTCTATAATAGAAGCTGATGATGTTATATCTATGAGTGATGCTGCAACGGATGCAATAAAGCGTAAAGAGAGTAGTATCTATAAATCGGTAGAACTTGTAAAACAGGGTGAAGCTGATGGTGTCGTATCTGCTGGACATAGTGGGGCGACTATGACAGTTGCAACATTAAGACTTGGACGTCTTAAAGGTATTGCACGTCCTGCACTTATTACATTTATGCCTACAAAAAATGGAACACGTACAACTCTTTTAGATGTGGGTGCAAATGTTGATTCTAAGCCTGAGCATTTAGTTCAATTTGCTATTATGGGTGGTGCTTATTCTCAATATGTTTTGGGTGTAAAAAATCCAAGAATAGGCCTTTTAGCTAATGGTGAAGAGGATTCTAAGGGGAATGAAGTCACTAAAGAAGCACATAAACAGCTCAAAGGCTATAATGGCTTTATTGGAAATGTTGAGGGTGGAGATATCTTTAATGGTTCTTGTGATGTTATTACCTGTGATGGTTTTGTGGGGAATTTAGTACTTAAAACAAGTGAGGGAGTTGCTAAAACTATTAGTGGCCTTATCAAAGATTATATTCGAAAATCTCCTATTGCTATTACAGGTGCTCTTTTAATGAGAAAAGTTTTTAGATTACTGAAAAAAGAGATTGATTATGCCGAAGTAGGGGGTGCTCCACTTATTGGTATAAAAGGTTGTGCTATCGTTAGTCATGGTAAAAGTAACGCTAAAGCGATTGAAAATGCGATATATCAAGCTATTCACTATGTTGATGCTGATGTAAATAAACATATACTTGAAAAACTTCAAGAGTATAATCAAAAGGAGATGTAATGGCTTATGCTGCTCTACGGTCTATCGGTGCTTATGTTCCGAAAAGAATTTTAACAAATGATGATTTATCCAAAATGGTTGATACTACTGATGAATGGATAACGAAGCGTACGGGTATTAAAGAGAGACATATTGCAGATAAAGATGAACATACAAGTGATTTAGGTGTAAAAGCAGCTGAACTTGCTATATCAAGAAGTGGTATTGCAAAAGAAGATATAGATATGGTTATCTGTGCAACTATTTCACCTGATTATTTTTGTATGCCATCAACAGCTACTATAATTTCTACTAAATTAGGGCTTCCTCCTGTTATGGCATTTGATATATCAGCTGCATGTACTGGGTTTGTATATATTCTTTCTATCGCTAAAGCATTTATAGAATCAGGTATGAAAAAAAATATTTTGATAGTAGGTGCAGAGAAACTTTCGGCTATTACGGATTATACAGATAGAGGTACATGTATTCTTTTTGGTGATGGTGCTGGTTCTGCAGTAATTAGTGCTACGGATAATAAAGATGAAGCTATAATAGATGTTCATACTGGTGCTGATGGTACTTATGCTGACCTTCTTATGACACCAAATGGTGGAACAGGTTCTCCTCATGATTCATTAGAAAAAGAGGTTACAAGCTCTTTTATGCAGATGAAAGGGAATGAAACTTTTAAAGTTGCTGTTCGTACATTGACAAAAGATGTGAAAGAGATTTTAGAAGATAATAATATAGAAAGTTCAGCTATAAAACATTTTGTACCACATCAAGCAAATTATAGAATTATAAAAGCTGTTGGTGATGCACTCAAAATGACAGAAGAACAGGTTGTAGTTACTGTTGCAAAATATGGTAACACTTCAGGGGCTTCTATTCCTATGGCTATCAATGATATTTATGAGAGTGGTAGATTACAAAAAGGGGAACTTCTTCTGTTAGATGCCTTTGGTGGTGGTCTGACTTGGGGTTCTGCTTTAGTACCTTTTTCACCTCTTGATTAATGAAAGAATCTTTATCAAAGTTACTTTTGTAACTTTGATAATTGATTAGATACTCTGCTATAAAATTCTTGTTCATCTTTAAGAATTAGATTATTCTCTCTCTGTTTTTTCCCCCACATCGGTTCAGGAAAAAAACTATCATTTTCAAATCTTGCCATAATATGAATGTGAACACGAGGAAGCATATTTGCAAATGATGCCATATTTATCTTTTTAGGATTATAATAATCTTTCATCTCCTTCTCAATTATATCGTATATCTCCCAAAGTTTTATACGTAACTCTTTAGGCATATCTCCTAACTCATAATATTTCTCTTTTGTAAATATTTTAAGCCAAGGAATTTCACTCTCTTCACTTTCTACATAAAATTTTTCATCTTCATAAATAATATTAGAACCAGCTATCATCTAAACAATCCTCTTTTGTATCTTTTAAAAACTCTTTATATTGAGTAGAATTTTTATCTATTAGTTTATATTCTGTATAGATATAAGTTTTAAAAGTTGTTTCATCTATACAGTTACATAATTTACTATTATTGCTATCATTGCAAGTTTGTAGCATCTGAGTTTTTTGCTCACTAGACCAACCAAAATAACTTTTATAAAATGGGTAAAGTGTCCATATAGCAAAACCTAAAGTTAAAACTATATTGATAATATACTCTCTTTTTTTTGTTTGTATATAATTTTTTATATCATAAATAATTAAGATTAAAAAAATTATCTCTAAACCTATCGTAAACCAATCACTATCTAAAAAATCAAACATTTTTCTCCTTTAAAATTTTAGGTTTGGACGAAATATAAATTGATGGTTACTAATACCATTGTCTTGTACTTCTGTTCCATATTTTTGATGACTATTGTAAAGATAACCTATTCCAAGACCAAAAACCATTTTATCACTCCAGTGTAGAGGAAATTTCTTTTCTACAATAAACTCAGCTGTTGTTAATTTTAAGGTTTTTACACTCATCTCTATCATTGTTAAAAATGCACTATTATACTTTAGAGAGTATATACTTTTTTTATAATCAGTACTACTCCGTCTTGCTCCTAAATAGATTGTATCCACAAAATTATCTGTTTCATTTGCTTTATATCCGATACGAAAACTCCAATCTAAATCTTTATCTTTTTTTTCTCGAATACCTTTGAGCTTAAATTCAAAGTTTATCCATCTATTTTTATACAAGATATTATCTTTGATAGAGCTGTCGCCTAGAGTTACTAAATAACCTATATACGCTCTGTTTTTACCAATGTTTTGACTCTCTTTATTTTTAAAAATAGCCATTCTTCCAAAGAAAAAAGAGATGGAATAGGGTTCATTAAATCCTGCTGTAATAGATTTTACAATATTTAATGCTTTATCATTATAGTTATCGTATTGTTCTTTATCATTTTTTCGAAGATATACACCTAAAATAGGCATAGGATGAACTGCCATCTCTATTAAAAATATATTTGGGTCAAATGTTTGCTTTAAAAGGTCAGAGTATATATCAACTTCACTTACTAATGAATAATCAGCTACTTCATTTGCTGTATCTAAATCTATAAAAGCTGAAACATTTGAATAATAGATATCTCCTTCATAATCAAACTCTATAAAATCTTCTGCATACAAAACAGTATAGATAAATAAAAATAGTATAAGAATTTTCAAAATTATTTTTGTATCATTTTTATCGCTTCAAAGCACATACTCATTCCAAAAGTAGAAGTTACCCCCACAAAACTAGCATTCTCTTTTGTGATGGCCTCTTCACTTGAGAATATAACTCTATATTTTTTATTAAACCCTCTTTTTCTAAGTTCATAACGGATTTTAGAACCAAATCTATCACCATAGCTATTCCAAATAGTGTCTGATTTTACTTGTGTTGGGTCAAGACGTTTTGCACTTCCAAAAGAGGAGATAAGTTTTTTATAGCATTTTTGAGCAAGAGCAAGTTTTGCATTTCTATCATCTATCGCATCTAAAACTACATCATAACTCTCAAAATTAAACTCTTTTACCCACTCCTCATCTATACGTTTATTGATGATTTTTATCTCTGGATAGTGTTTTTGTAGAGCTTCTATCTTTAATTCCCCTTGATGTAGTTCTGACCAAAGCTGACGGTTTTGGTTTGATATATCATAGCTATCAAAATCGACAATAGTGATATTTTTCACTCCACTTCTCATTAAACAATCAAGGCAAAATCCACCAACACCACCAACACCTAAAAGTATAATATTGGCATTTTGAAGTTTCTCAAAACTATCTTTTAAAAGAGGTTTTATACGTTCATATCTCATCTTTTTCTAATCTAACCAATCTTGAAGAGTTTGTATCGTTTTATAGGCACTCATATCTAGCATAATAGGAGTTAAAGAGATAAAACCATCTTCGATAGCCTCGTGGTCACTTACCCCATCAACACACTCTCTAGGAGCAAAAGCTAAAGGATGTAAACCTAACCAATAATGCTCCTCTCCTCTAGGATTTCGGTGCATATGAGAATCATTTGCATAAAATCTATATCCTGCATAGGTTACTTTCATCTCAGCACTCATTGTTTCAGAGGGGATATTTATATTTAAAAACTGACGAGGAGGAAGAGGAAAGTTACCCTCTCTTATCTTTGTCACTATATTTTTAATAGTTTTTTTCGCTAAAGTAAAATCTCCACTAGGATTAGTAAAATCCATCACTTGACTAATAGCGATAGAGGGAATATCGTGTAAAACTCCCTCCATAGCTCCAGCACAAGTTCCTGAATATGTTATATCTTCACCCATATTTGAGCCTCTGTTTATTCCACTTATCACTAAGTCTGGTTTCATATCCTTATAGATGGCACTCAATGAAAGATAGATACAATCAGTAGGTGTTCCATCTTCAAGCTTATAAAAATCATCATCAACACTAACAAACTTTAGAGGTCGAGTCAGTGTTAAAGAGTGTCCACAAGCTGATTTTTCATTGGCTGGGGCAACTACTGTAACCTCTATATTTTCCAACTCTTTGAGCGCTAAAACTAACTCTTGTAAACCTTTTGCATCATAGCCATCGTCATTTGTTACTAAAACTCTATATCTCAAAATAGTTTCCTTTTCTTCTCATAAATTCTTAATCCATCTGATATTTAATAACTATACTCATATATGTAGAGATAATATTATTAAATTGATAAGATGTATGGTTATTATTATTTACTGCATCAATATTTAATAGTTTTGTTCCTAATTCAAAATAGGATGTATCGCTTATATCAAAAGAGATTCCAACCCCACCACCAAAATAGGGGTCAGATAGAGTGCGAGAAAGATTTTCTCCTTTGACTTGAAATTTAATATTAACAATACCACCTTCAACTCCTAAGAAAAAATCTGTTCCTGAGAAGATATTAAAGATATATTGTCCCTCTGCACCATAGGTTGATATATAGTCAAATTTATTGTTAGTATCTACAAAATATCTTGCTCCTAAATAGATTCTATAATTTCGAGTTTGACCACCTATTTTTAAACCTAAACTTCCTAAATTATCTTTATAGGAATTATAATCATTTCTTGTATTTGTCATCTCACTACTTACTCTATTGAAACCAGCTTCTATACCAACTAATGAGTTCGATTCAAATGTATAATCGGTAGAGTAGAGAGATGTTGTTACCAAAGTAGTGAGTAGTAAAACTTTTTTTAGATATTTTTTTATCATTTTTTTCCTTTTAAAATTCATCTATAATTTGAAGATTTTTCAGTGTAAGTGAACCATCTTTGTTGTCTGAACTATTATTGTCTGTTACATTAATATCTACATAAGCCTTACAGTTATCTAAATCTCCATTAGAATCTTGAATATTATTTATTGTAAGATTTGTGGAATTAACTCTATATGAAAACTTAGCATTAGAATACAAACTCTCTATACCTTTCACTGGAATATGAAATCTATAAATCTCAGAATCAGCACCATTTGGAACTACTATTGTATCAACTTTATCTAACCCTAAACCTCTTAATGTTATTTTTCTAGCTTCTCCTATTCGAACTGTTTTTCCATTATCGGTTCCGATAAGATTAGCCCATAACATAACACTTTTCCCAACTAAATAATAGTCATATTCAATAATAACTCTAATAGTTCCTGTATCTTTAATTATATAATTATTGTTACTAGAGTTATTTTCTTTTTCAAAATAACTATTTGCAATCCATTCAACACCCTCTTCACATCTATCTTGTCTATAATTATGACCAACAGCAAATCCTAAATTTGAACTATTATTTCCCTCAAATTTATCAACAAGGTCCAATTTATTGGATGAGTTTGTATTTATATCCCATTTTCCTGAGGCATTATAACGATAGCCATTTCCAAAAGTAACAAGGTATTCATTTGTCTGGTCTACATTGTCAAAAGGAGTATTATTGACTGTAAAATCTTGGTTATCAACATCTATCGTTCCATTTTTATCTTCACTTGGATTAAAGTAGAGATAGTTTGCATTATTGCTAGTAGTATCTGAACTTTGAGTATATCCTAACATTATTCCTGTTGATATTGCTGGATGAGTATTGACTAAATTATTGTATTTATCAGTGACGGATAGTACCCAAGTTTCAGTAAATTTCGCACGAGAAGCAATCTGTTTTGTTTCTCCTACATAAGAGAAACTTATTGCACTTGGTGGTCCTGATTCTACTAAAATATTAAAAATCTTAGTTATATTTTTTTCATTATTGTTTACATCACTAAATGTAGCATTTACTTTAAGTGGTATCACTCCTGAAATATTTTTTGTGACTAAATTAACTCCAATGTTATTTTTATTATTAAATTCTAATTTATACCCAGTTCGTCCTGTCGTATCTTGAAGTTCTCCAAGTGCAGGATTTAATAAACTAATAGCAATTCTTGTTATATTGTTATCAGGAACAGGTGTTGTATCACCATCTTCTATATAAAAAGATATAAACTGATTACTGTTTAAACCCATCGATATTTGATTCTCTTTGAGTGAACTTTTAAGACTATATGTTGTTAAAACAACTTGATTAGGGTCTGGGTTAATTGTTATTTTTAACTTTTTCATTATAGAATGTTGAGAATCATGATAAAAGTTGAAAATTATATCTGAACTATTTGCATCTAGTTGAGTAGGTGCCGTATATGTAAATGTAGCTTTTCCATTTTTAAGTGGAACTGTTGATGCTTCAAAACTTCCTATATCTCGTCCTGTTAAAACCTCTGTTGGATAGATAATTTTAATATTCCCATCAGGATAAGGGTTGTTATCACTATCAAAGACTAAAACATCTATGCTAATAATCTCATTATTTATTGTGAGTTCAATATCATCAATATCTGCAATTTTTACTGAAGCTGGATTATAACTTACACTTAACATACTCTCTACTTTTACACTACTATCATTTTTTAAACTAAATTTTAAAAGATAATCATCTCCATCTCTTATATTTTCAACTGATGTATACTCAAATGCTATATGGCCATTTGCATCGGTTGTGCCATCAAAACTATTAATTGTTCCGAAACTTCCATCAAAATAGTTTAAAAGAATAGATTCATTAGGTGCAGGTTGATGGTTATCATTTTCTAAGTAAATATCGATAACTTTTGATTGTAAACCAGCTGTAATAACACTATTTAAAGGAACAGCTGTAAGTGTATATTTTTTATAATCTTTATCTCTTTTACTTAAATCTACTTCTATTCCTGTTGTTACTCTAACAGAGTTGCTATCTTTGAGTTGAAAAGTTATGTTGAAGTCTTTGAGGTTTTGAACTGTTTTAGGAGATGTATATGTGACAGATATATGTCCTTTTGTGTCGGTTACACCATTAAAGCTATTAACTGTTCCAAAACTACCATCAAAATAATCAAAAAAGATAACCTCATTTATAGCTGGTTGATGTTTGTCATTTTCTACATAAATATCAATCACTTTGGATTCTAATGGCTGTGTAATTGTAACGATAGATGGTATAGATGTAAGAATATAATTTTTTTTATCAATATCTAAATCTATATCAATTTGACTCTTCACTTGAACATCATTATTATTGCTCAATTTGAATGTTATATTAAAATCATTTAAATTTGTAATAGTTCGTGGAGATTTATATTCAAAGGCTATATGACCATTACTATCTGTTATGCCAGAAAAAGAGTTTATTGTCCCATAACTTCCATCAAAATAATCAACATCAATTTTTTCATCTATTGCTGGTTTATTTTTATCTGCTTGAAGATAAATATCTATAATTTTTGATTGATTTGGTTCTCTAATTTTAGGAGTATCTGTAATTGCTGTCATCTTGTAGTTAGTATATTTTTGTTCAACTAAAAATGTCAAATTTAGGTCTACGTTGATTGATGTATCCTGATTATAAAGGTTTAAAATAACATTATTAGATAGATTTAAAAGTTTTAATTTTGCAACTGTTTTCATCAAGTTACTCGGCCCAATATAATTTAATTTAGCTTTTCCTTGGACAACAGTTATCTCAGAAGGTAATGTTCCTATATCTATACCATTTTTTACAATAGCATCAGGATATTTAATTTTTAATGTAGTATCAATATCTGTTGTATGTTGGTCACTATAAGCATAAATATCAATACTATCTGTTTGATTAGAAGTTTTAACATTTATAGAAGAATCTGATAAGACTAAACTACTTAATATAGCTTTTGTAGTACTATAATCACCTGAAGCATTAAAATCAATAAAGAGAGTTACATTCACATCGGCTCTTGTACTATTATGAAATAGGAATTTTACACCTTTATAGCCACTATCTTCTATCGCCTGTAAGTTTGGTGGTGCAGTATATGTAAAATGAACAGCTCCATCTACTATGGTTGCTTTTGGAGGAAAGATAGTCCCAAAATCTATACCTTTATCAATAAACTCTAGTGGCCATTGAAAAGTGATACTGCCTTCAGTTGTAGTAGAACCATTAGAGTTAAAAGCCATAATCGTAATATCTTTTTGTTCGCTACTACTATGGACACTAATATTTGCTCCATTAACAATAGAAATTTTTTGAACTTCAGTTGTTGCCTCAATATCGATTGCAGGAAGTGTAGTATTTTGTTCATCACTATTTTTATTTTTGACAATATCTGATATGGTAAGATTACTATCAGTTGTAGGTAACGGGTCATCACTTAATCCACTATTATTACTTTGACAACCAGTAAAACTGATTATAAAACTTAAAAAAGTAATAAAAAATAAAATTCTAAAAATATTCATTATTTTTTCTCCTAAAGAAATAGAAAAAAATTATACCTCAAATAGCTATAAACTTAGATTACATTTGCCGTCAATACACTACTACTAAAAGCCCATTGAAAGTTATAACCTCCTAGCTCTCCTGTGACATCAACCACTTCCCCTATAAAATATAATCCCTCTACATCTAAAGATTCTAATGAATATCTGTTAAGCTCATTTACTAGCACACCACCTTTAGATACTTCAGCTTTTGAAAACCCAAAATTTCCAGCTGGAGCAAATTTATAATGATGAATGTTTTTCAGCTTCTCTTGTATCTCTGGAGTGATTTTTTTACACTCGATATCGGGAACATCAATAGCATTAAGAATAGCTTTAGATAATCTTTTAGGAAGATTTATAACTGAACTTATCTGTTTTTTAGTTCCTTCAATTAATTGTAATATATTTTCATTAGGTAGAAAATTTATACAAATATCCCCTTTTTGCCAATATAAAGAGGTAGATAAAATAGCTGGTCCACTTATCCCTTTGTGTGCAAAAAGCATATCTTCTTTAAGGATTTTATCCTCAACAGTGATATGAACATAACAGCTTAATCCACTTAACTCTTTCATCCAAAACTCTTTAGGTTGTAGTGTCATACCAACTAATGCAGGAGCAAATTCTTTTACTTTTATATGAAAACTTTTTGCTATTTTAAGTCCAATATCACTAGCTCCTAAAGTTTTAAAACTTTTTCCACCTGTGGCTACTATCACTTTTTTTGAGTAAAATTGTCCTTTTGATGTTACGGTTGTAAATACACCATTTTCTTTTGTAACACCAAAAATCTCACAATTAAGAGTTGTATTAAATTTTTGAGTTTTTCTTTTTAAAATATCTATAATCTCATCTGAACTATCTTTACAAAAATAGTAGCGTCCCTTCCTTATGATAGGAGTAACACCATTAAGTTTTAAAAATTCTAAAAGATTTTCTTTAGAAAAAGTAGAAAGGGCATATTCTATGAGTTCATTATCTCCATCATAATTATTTTCATTGACAGATATATTTGTTATATTGCACTTACCACCACCAGATATTTTTAGTTTTTTAGCTACTTTTTCATTTATATCTATTATTGCCACATCTAAATTTTTGTTTAGATGTGTTGCACACATTAAGCCACTTGCTCCTGCACCAAGAATGATGAGGTCATATATATGATTATTTTGCATCTGTTTAATAATCCATACTTAGAGGTTCTAACACTTCATATGTAATACGATTATTTGATGCTCTATACACTTTTATTTTTGAGGAACGATAGGAAATTATTGTTGGTCTATTTTTATTTAAAATATATCTTACTTGAGAGTAAAAAGCTGGTCTTGTAGAATCATCTGTAAACTCTCTATATGTAAAAAGTATCATGCCTCTTTCAACACCATCATATAAAAGTTCCATTTTACGATAAGATTTTTTTCTATCTGCTTGAACAGATTTTTTAAATACTAATTGATTACTTAAACTTGATGGTCCTATATAATTTCCACTTTTATAGACAACAAAAAAGTCAGTAACTTCTCCATACTCCTCGACAAAACAAACTTTTTCTGTTTTATCTGTTCCAATAGGTCTATAAAAAGGGCCACAATAATATACCTCTTCTGTTTCTAAATCTACATATTTTTGTGCAAAATCTCCCTTTTTAATAGAGATAGAACCAAAGAGGTTTGAGTCTTCAAAATCTTCTAAAATCCGAATACCTTTCACTTCTGTATAATCATACTTATTTATGATAGGTTCTCCTCTATTTCTTGTCATTCTTCTATGCTCTTTCGTATCTGAACCTACTTTCATTTTTTTTTCTGGAAGTGCTTCAAATGAACCGATACAACCAGTAAGAAACAGTATTATGGTTATTGAAAAAAGTAATATATGTGTTTTCATTTTAATCCTTTAATTTTAGAGAGTATTATATATATATATACTTTAATTTTCAAAATAGAGTTACCACATCTTGAAAAGTGATATAATTTTAAAATTAAAAAAAAAGAGAGAAAATATGGAACTATGTGTTGCACTTGATTTGGCTACAAAAGAGGAAAATCTTACTTTAGTTGAAAAAATAAAAGATTATAATATTTGGCT
>Ga0256826_1001170_pt1 | contig 16243 bp, 18 predicted proteins | sample CV79metaG_FD_185975 | JGI IMG/M metagenome (GOLD analysis project Ga0256826, IMG submission 185975) | Hydrothermal vent microbial communities from East Pacific Rise, Pacific Ocean - CV79 | ecosystem: Environmental > Aquatic > Marine > Hydrothermal vents | place: Pacific Ocean: East Pacific Rise...
AGTGTACAATTTCAAAATAAAATAACAAGGAAGATAAATATGGCATGGGCAACAGCAAGACATATACTAGTAGATAGTGAAGCAAAATGTGGTGAGTTAAAAACTGAGATAGAAAATGGTACAACTTTTGAGGATGCTGCAAAAGCAAACTCTAACTGCCCTTCATCTGCACAAGGTGGAGACTTAGGTAAGTTTGGTCCGGGACAGATGGTTCCAGAGTTTGATAAGGCAGTGTTTAGCGGTGATGTTGGTGTAGTTTATGGACCAATTAAAACTCAGTTTGGTTACCACTTACTAGAGGTTACTGGGAGAGGATAATCTCTTCGAGCTCCTCTAGAGGAGCACTTATAAGTCCATCAAACTGAGTTCTATTAAAAGTTTGTTGGCGTTTGGCTAGTTGAGCAGTGTGAATGGAGATAAGTTCTATCATCTGCTCTTTAGTCGTTTTGGCATCTAAAAACTCTAACACTTCAACTACTCCAATACTACTCATAGAGTGTGGCAGACGCGAATACTTCTGTTCTAAATAACATACTTCATCTATTAACCCCATCTCCAGCATTTTACCTGTACGTTTTGCTATTCTCTCTCGTAAAACTGATCTTGCAACATCTATATTAAAAATTGGCATACTTTCTATAATTGGTTTTGGAGGATTTTGCAAGAACCACTCTGAAGGTGTTACACCTGAAGCTTCATAAATTAGCATTGCTTTTTCTATACGGTAGCTATCATTTTTATCTATTTTTTGCATATATTGTACATCTTTTTCTAAGAGCATTGCATAACAACTCTCTTGCCTCTTCATCTGCTCTTTTACAGATTTTTCTATTTCAATAGTAATTTTAGGAAGAGGGGAGAGTCCTTGCATAAGTGACTTGAGGTAAAAAGAGGTTCCTCCAACGATGACAAGGTTTTTGTTTTCCTCTTTACATTTTTGTACAACTTCTTTGTATAGGTCTATAAATATATCGACACTAAAATACTCATCAGGATTTAAAACATCTATACCAAAATGTTGTACTTGTGAGAGCTCTTCTTTTGAAGGTTTTGCTGAGACTATGTCTATCTCTTTATAGATGCTTAGGGAGTCTATTGAGAGTATATAAGCATCAATTTTTAGAGCGATTTTGATAGCTAAATCACTTTTTCCAGAGGCAGTAGGACCAATTATACTAAGTTGTTTCATGGTGAAATTATATCATTTTAAAGCACTTTTAGATAAAATGTAATAAATAAATTTTAATAGGGTGTAGTATTGCAAAAATATATACAAAAAGCAAAAGATTTTAATGAACTTGTGATGTTTGAACACTCTATATTCTCACTTCCATTTATATTTATAGCTATGATTGTTGCGGCGGATGGATGGTTTGGTTTTGGACTTCTTATACTTGGGGTTTTAGCAGCTCTCTCTGCTAGAAACTTCGCTATGGGTGTAAACCGTTATGCTGATCGTGACGTTGATGCTGCAAATCCACGTACACAAGGTCGACCAAATGTAGATGGTCGCTTAGATGCTACAACTATTCTTCTTTTCATCATTGTAAACGCACTTGCATTTATCATAGTGGCATATATTATTAACCCTTTAGCATTTAAACTCTCTGTTCCTATTTTAGCTATTTTAGCTTCATACTCTTACTTTAAACGTTTCTCTTCTATGGCTCACATCGTACTTGGTGTGTCACTTGGACTTGCTCCTATTGCTGGGGTTGTAGCTGTGAGTGCAGAGATTCCTCTCTGGTCAATTTTACTGAGTCTTGGTGTTATCTTTTGGGTGGCTGGATTTGATTTACTCTACTCACTTCAAGATATGGAGTTCGATACAGAGAGTGGTCTTCACTCTATCCCCTCTGTCTATGGAGCACCTACAACACTTCTTGTATCTGCATTTTTTCATGCATTAGCCGTGCTTTTTTGGTTACTTTTTGTATGGGCCGCAGGACTTGGTTTTTTTGCCTTTGTTGCCGCTATTGGAAGTGGAGCAGTTTTAGCGTATGAGCAAAAACTAGTTCGCCGTGATTTTACACAGATAGACCGTGCTTTTTTTACAGTAAACGGTTACTTAGGAATGGCATTTTTTGGACTTATTATACTAGATAGAGTGCTCTGATGAGTGCTCCACGTTTAGTTAAGGCACCTATTAGTCTCTGTTTTAGTGAGGCTGATTTAAACAAAGAAGTATATGAGAGAGAGTACCAACAACTTAGTGAATCAGATGAAGATCCTATAAGTCAGTGGTTAAAGCTTGCAAAAGCACGAGGTGATACTCGAGAAACAGACCCTATTCTTTTAGAGTTAGTGGTAGAACTTCATAGAAAGATAGATGCTCTTGAGATGTTTATAAAAGATGAAGTGCCAAAAAGAGTCTCTCTCGTATGTGCATCAGCTATAGACTCCATAGGTTTTGAGTACTTTAGCCTCAAAGAGGCAAGTTTACAAGAGGGAAAAGTTTACTACGGTCGTATTGAGATGCCTGTTTATCCTAAACGCGATGTTGGTGTCTATTTTAAAGCCCAGAGCACTACTTTAGCAAAAATAGTAAAAATGCATGAACGTGATGAAAAAGAGTGGAATGCATACATGACAGCGAGAGAGCGTGTCTTAATCCGTGAATCAAGAGAGAAGAAGTAATGAATTATATGCAATTTAATATAGAGTACTTAGTTGTAGCGATGGCTGGAATTATTCTTTATTTGCTCTATTATGTTTACTCGAAAGATGCCCACTACTCAAAAAATATTCGTTCAGTTGCTACTGTAGTTGAAGAACTTAACCGTGAACTTTATTATGTAAAGAAAAACATTACTGAGACACAAAACAGTATAAAAGCAAACTCACAACGTATGAACGATGAAGCAATTTATGAAGAGATAGAGCGTAGTGTTTACGATATGGTACAACCTCTGAGCCTTGGTCTAAAACAACTACAAGATAACCTAAACGCAATAGATGCCGAGATTGGAAGTCGTATTTCTCAGCTTGAGAGTGGTGTAAAACAGATAAGTATACCAACTTCTGTTCATGGTAATGATGATGAAAAAATTCTTTCACTTTTTAAGCAGGGTGTTTCAGTTGAGACTATCTCAAAAGAGTTACATATTTCTCAGCCTGAAGTTGAGTTTGTCCTAAAAATAAACAAAATAAAGTAAGTATATGTTCGCAGACCGTAAACTCTTTACTTTAGTGAGTATTTTAATTATGACTAGTGTTATACTCTCTTACACTTTAGCTTCTTACACGACACTGCTTTTTAATGTAGGTGAGTTTCATTTTGCTATAAGACAGAGTGTTTTTGCTGTTTTAAGTATAAGTATTATTTTTTTCCTCTCTACACGAGATCCAGATGTATGGCTCAAACCTTTAGGATTTACGCTCTTCTTTGGCTCACTTATAGCCATGATTGCTATGCCTTTTTTACCTGAGAGTTTAGTCTCTGCAGTTGGTGGTGCAAAACGATGGATAAAGTTTGGTGGGGTGTCTTTAGCTCCTGTAGAGTTTTTTAAAGTAGGGTTTGTTTATTTCTTAGCTTGGAGTTTCTCTCGTAAACTAGGGCATCATGATGGCATGGGACTTGGAAATGAGTTTAAACGTTTTGCTCCCTATGCTGTCATTTTTATTGGGGCTATGTTTATCATTGCCTTTTTACAAAAAGATTTAGGGCAAGTTGTAGTGCTTGGGTTGACACTTCTGTTTATGCTCATTTTTGCTGGAAGTAGTTTTCGGTTTTTCTTGAGTATTTTAGGTGGTATTTTTACAGCTATTATTATATTTATATTTACGGCAGAACACAGAATTATTCGTATTAAGTCATGGTGGGCACTCGCACAAAATAGTGTTTTAGAACTTCTCCCTGCTTCTTTAGCAGATAAATTACGGGTTCCCGTAGAAGTAGAACCTTACCAGATAGGACACTCTCTTAATGCCATAAATAATGGTGGTCTTTTTGGTGTAGGCATTGGGAATGGAACATTTAAACTAGGGTTTCTTTCTGAAGTACACACTGACTTTGTTTTAGCCGGTCTCGCTGAAGAGTTTGGTTTTTTTGGTGTGCTTTTTGTTGTAGTTGTTTTTTTATGGATGCTACAGAGAATTTTTAAAATAGCAAATAGAGCAGAAGATAAAAGTGTGTATCTGTTTAGTATAGGTATAGGTCTTATTTTATCATTTGCCTTTTTAGTAAACGCATACGGAATTAGTGGAATCACCCCTATTAAAGGTATTAGTGTACCTTTTCTCTCTTATGGAGGTTCGGCAATGCTTGGTGCTGCGTTTGGTGTAGGTATGGTTCTTATGGCTTCAAATAGAGTTGATATGGATGGTAAAAAAGAATGAAATTATGCATAACAGGTGGTGGCACAGGTGGTCACCTTATGATAGCAGAGGCTCTCGCTGAAGCATCTGTAAAAGAGGGTCACGAAGTCATCTTTATAGGATCTACTCATGGTCAAGACCAGAAGTATTTTGGGGAGAGGTCTCACTTTTCATATACTTACTTTTTAGAGACTACTGGAGTTGTAAACCAGAGAGGCTTAGGTAAAGTAAAAGCACTTTTTAAAGTACTTAGAGCATTTTTTAAAGCCAGAAGCATACTTAAAAAGCATAAGATAAAAGCTGTTTATAGTGTTGGTGGTTTCTCAGCAGCTCCTGCATCAATTGCGAGTTTGAGTAAACGCATACCACTCTTCATACATGAACAAAACGCAGTAGAGGGACGACTAAATTCTCTACTTAAACCCTATGCAAAAAGTTTTATTTCTGCATATGATGAAAGCACACCTGTAAAAGGTTATCCTGTAAAAGAGGTTTTTTATAAAAGAGCACGGGTGAGAGATACTTTAAACATAGTTATTTTCTTAGGTGGTAGTCATGGTGCAAAAGCTATAAATGACTTAGCCCTCTCTCAAGCAAAAGAGCTAAACCAAAGAGGTGTTCACATCATACATCAAGCAGGTGAAAGTGATTATGAGAGAGTAAAACAAGAGTATGAAGATTTAGGGGTAAATGCAGAACTTTATGGTTTTACAACAGAACTCCCAGCACTTATAGCAAGAGCAGACTTAGCTATAAGTAGAGCAGGAGCCAGCACACTTTGGGAGCTTACTACAAACGGCTGTCCTGCGTTTTATGTTCCATACCCACATGCAGCAGGAGACCATCAGTACCATAATGCTGCGTTTATAGTAGAAAATGAGATGGGCTGGTGTGAGAGAGAAGGTGTGAAACTCTCAAGTAGTTTAGAAGTGGCACTGCAAAACCTTGACTTAGAGACTAAGAGTAAAAAACTTTTAGAGTACTCAAGTAAAGATGTAGCAAAAAAAATGATTCAAGCAGTAGAGGAAAGTATATAGATGATACATGAAGCAGCACAACTTTTAGTCGACCTTATTTTTGACTGGGGATATTTAGGCATATTTATAATGATGGCAATTGAGAGTAGTTTTGTACCATTTCCTAGTGAGATAGTACTTATTCCAGCAGGTTACTTGGCGAGTCAAGGTGAGATGAGTATAAGTATGATTATGCTTGCAGCCTTAGGTGGTTCTATGGTTGGGGCATTTATAAACTACTATCTTGCTCTCACACTTGGCCGTACACTTTTAAGTAAGTATGGAAAATACTTTTTCATAAAAGAGTCAGCAATAGTAAAAATGGAAGACTTTTTTGAATCTCATGGACATATTTCTACTTTTACAGGAAGACTTATTCCCGGTATTCGTCAACTTATCTCTATTCCCGCTGGACTAGCTCGTATGAACATAGCTCAGTTTGCTGCGTTTACAGCACTTGGAGCGGGTATATGGGCACTCTTTTTGACACTTCTTGGTTACTTTATAGGTGAAAATCAAGAGTTAATTAATATCTACTTAAAACAGGTGACTATGATTGTAATGGGTCTTTTAGTTATCATTGTTTTTGTATACTATCGTTATAAAAAAAATAGGGGTTAGAGATGGATTATATGTTTGAAGCTGGGTTTTTAGGAACTAAAGCACCGTTTTTTATGGACTTTGTGACACTAATCGTAGCTGTTTTGCCACTGCTAGTATATGGAGCAATACTTCTTGCTAGAAAAAAGATGTATATCTTACATACTATAGTTCAAAATATTATTTTTATAGTGGCTATCGTAGTAATATTTTACTTTGAGTTAGGTGTTCGTGTTGGGGGTGGATTTGACGTGTTTATGAGTGAAAGTAATGTTCCTTATACTTATGCTCTCGCAGTTCTTATTTTACATATTCTTATAGCTATTGTGATGCTTTTTTACTGGAGTGTGACAGTTATAAATGGAAACATAAACTTCAAAAAAGGTAAACTCCCAGGTCTTGCTTCACGCTCTCATAGACTTACTGCGTTTAAAACATACCTCTCAATAATTTTTACATCATTTAGTGGTATATGGGTATATCTTTTACTCTTTGTATTTTAAAAATAAATCAATAAAGGAAATATATAAATGATAAAAATAGATGATACAGCACCAGCATTTTGTCTTCCAAACCAAGATGACATAGAGATATGTTCTCGTGATCTAAAAGGAAAGTGGGTAGTTCTTTACTTCTACCCTCGTGACAATACTCCCGGATGTACAACTGAAGCATGTGAGTTTACAGAGGCTGCTCCAGACTTTGGTAACTTAAACGCAGTTATACTTGGTGTAAGTGCTGACAGTACTAAAAAGCACCGTAACTTCATAGAGAAAAAAGATCTTGGCATTACACTACTAAGTGATGAGTCAACTGACATGATGCAAGAGTATGGTGTTTGGCAGTTAAAGAAAAACTATGGCAAAGAGTATATGGGAATAGTTCGTACTACTTTAATTATAAATCCCGAAGGTGTTGTAAAAGGACTTTTTGAAAAGGTTAGAGTTAAAGAGCATGTAGCGAAAGTACAAGCACTCTTAGAAGAGTTACAAGCAGTTTAATTTTTAAAAGTACTGTATGCATTCCCATCGGGGACGATGGGAACGAGTGAGCTTAGTATCTGTAACGTAGATAGAAACGAATATCTTGTGCTGTGTCTACAGTTTGTGCTGCAAGACCTGCTGCTGCTTGACTAGTTTTAGCACTATTTTGTAAATCAGTTATTGAATATGAAGCTCCCGTAGTATCTCCAAAAAATCCATTACTTCCTGTATATGCATAGTCTAGATATGTATAACGAATTTGAAGTGATAAAATATCTTCAACAAGTGGTTCTGTAAAATAGACTTCATATGCCTCACCACGAGCAGCAACTTTAGAACCAATATTCGTATCTTCTGCATATGTAATACTTCTCCAGTATTGTGAACCTTGGTTGTACTCAATACCCCATCGGCCGTCTTCTGTCATAAACGATGGCATCTGTAAACCAGCCCAAACAGAGTAACCAGTCTTAGACTCACCAGTTTCTGTAAGGTTACCTTGGGCATCCTGAACACCATAAAGCATTCTCTCATCACTTTTTGGATCTGTTATGCTCATTGCACCACTTACAAAGAAAAATGTATCGTCAAGGTAGTCACTCCACTCATCACCGATTCCATTCATAGTAAAGTTAGCAGTAATACTGTGAAGTCCACCAACCGTTTTCATACCATCCAAAGTAGGTGCACCACCAGGATATATAAGGTTTGCATCAATTAAATTATTTGCATAGTAGTATTGTGTAGCAATTCCATATTGACCATCATTATATGGCACAAAGATAAGACCAGCTAAGTCGATATCTGGAACATCATTACTATTAGTATCATAGGGTGCTCCACTCGCTAGCAGTGCACCACTGCTTGGGTCAATTGAAAAGAATTTAGGATTTGCATTTGTACCACCACGACCTGCACAAAACTTCACATACATTCCATCAATGCCTGTAGCTTCACTAAATGCAAATTTTGCACTTAAACCATCAAACTCAACATTAATAGTGTGTCCCATAGGTGAGGCTGCTACATCATCATCACGAAGGTTGATTAAGTGACCATTTGTAGATGGACGACGTCCTATACTAAATGTCCAAACATCTTCACCTAAGAAGTTGTCATCTTTGTAAAGAAAGTATGCTGAACGAACTCTTACAATTCCATCATATGCATTTTCATTAGTGATCCAGTCAAATGTCTCAAAAGGTGCATAACCAGTTCCACTACGTGCACCAAATGCTTTGTTATAGCCTAACTGCCCTGTAAAACTCAGATTCTCAGTCGCTTTCCAGTTCATGTTAATCCATAATCTGTTTGTCATGAGTGCATCATTACCTTTAGTATCACTACCAGATGCATCTTTTCCAGCCATTTTATATTGCATATTATCAATAGCAAATCTATAATCAATACCAAACTTCAAGTGAGAACCATTTGTATTTTTGTTAAGATCAGTTACACTCTCTTCAAGATCATTGACACGATCTTCTATAGTCTCTTCATCATCGTCGTCATCTTCTTCATCATCAGAATCTTCAGCATCACTATCTGCTGGCTCATCTTCCTCTTCCTCTTCTTGAACAGATCCTTCATCTTCTGTTTCGTCTTCATCTTCAACTACAGCTGCTGCTGGAACTTCTGTTTTATCACTTTTAAGAGTTGTAAGCTCCTTTTCCATCTGCTTCATCTGAAGCTCCATAGTTTGGATACGATCATACATTGACTGTGCACCTGCACTTGACGTGAGGATAGTTGCTGCAGCTAATGAGATTAGTAGAGGCTTATTCATTTAGTTCCCTTTTGTAAAATGCCATTAAATCGACACTTTATTATAATAATTCTGTGATACTATACATTATATAATATAAAACTAATTTTAAATGTGCCCCAATTGTTATAATAAAATCTAATAGTTACCATAAAAGCTAAAATTAAAGCTAATTTGAGTATAATTCCGGGATTTTTCTTCTTACTTGTAAGAATAGAAACATTAAACAGATATGTGTCAAAAGTTAGTGCAACTCTCTTTTTAGTGAGTCAATGTCCGACATTATCGAAGTTAACTAACAAAACTCTGGCTTGACATCAGTAAATATGTCAGCCTTTAAGGATTACCTATGGTAACTATGAAAGACCTTTTAGAATGTGGTGTACACTTTGGACACCAAACTCGTCGTTGGAACCCGAAAATGAAAAAATACATATTTGGTGTTCGTAAGAATATTTATATAATTGACTTACAAAAGACTTTACGTTATTTCCGTAACACTTATACAATCGTTATGGATGCAGCTGCTGAAGGGCAAACTGTTCTTTTTGTTGGTACAAAAAAACAAGCTCGTAACTCTGTAAGACAAGCGGCTATCGACTGTGGTATGCCATATGTAGATAACAGATGGTTAGGTGGTATGCTTACTAACTTCCCAACTATTCAAAAGTCTATTCGTAAACTAGATGTTATTTCTGAAATGGAAGAAAATGGTCAAATTGATCTTCTTACTAAGAAAGAAAAACTAATGCTTTTACGTAAAAAAGTTAAACTAGAAGCATATTTCGGTGGTATCCGTGACATGAAGAAACTTCCAGATATGCTTTTTGTTGTAGATGCAGTAAAAGAGCACATTGCTGTTTTAGAAGCAAGATGTCTTAAAATTCCAGTTGTAGCACCACTTGATACTAACTGTGACCCAGACTTAATTGACTACCCAATTCCAGGAAATGATGATGCGATTCGTTCTATTCAACTTTTCTGTCGTGAAATGACTGCAGCAATTAACGAAGGTAAAGCATTAAAAGATGCACCAGTAGAAGAAGAGCAAACTGAAGAAGTTGTTGCGGAAGAAGCAGCAGCTACAGAGGAAGCATAATCATGGCAGCTATTACAGCAGCAATGGTTAAAGAGCTCCGCGGAGCTACTGATGCACCTATGATGGATTGTAAAAAAGTTCTTGTTGAAGCTGATGGAGACATGGCTAAAGCAACAGAACTTCTTAAAGCTCGTGGTATCGCTAAAGCGGCTAAAAAAGCAGATCGTGTAGCTGCTGAAGGTCTTGCTGGAATCGTTATAGCTGATGACTTCTCTAAAGCTACTGTTATTGAAATCAACTCTGAGACTGACTTTGTTGCTCAAAATGAAGGTTTCCAACAACTAGTAAAAGATGCTGCACAAGCTGTTTATAATGATCAGCCTGCTGATGTAGCTGCGTTTAATGCTTCTACTTTCGGTGCAACTTTTCAAGCTGAAGTAATCAAAATCGGTGAGAAAATCGAGATGAGACGTTTCAATACTTTAACTGCTGATGCAACTACTGCATTAAACGGTTATATTCACTCAAACAGCCGTATAGCTGTTATCGTTACTGCAAAGTGTGATAGCGCTGAGACTGCTGAAAAAATGAGACCATTCTTAAAACAAGTTGCTATGCATACATCTGCTATGAAACCAATTACTTTAAGTTATAAAGATTTAGATGCTGCTTATGTTGCATCTGAAACTGTTGGTCGTATTGAAGTTATCAAAAAAGACAACATAGAACTTGGTCGTCTTAAAAAACCTCTTAAAAATGTACCTATGTATGTTTCTATGAGCCAACTAACTGATGAAGTTCTTGCTCAAGCTGAAACTGATATCAAAGCTACTCTTAAAGAGCAAGGTAAACCAGAAAAAATCTGGGACAAAATTGTTCCTGGTTCTTTAGCTCGTTTTATCTCTGATAACTCTACTTTAGATAAAGAGCAGTGTTTACTTGATCAAAACTTTGTAATTGATGACAAACTAACAGTTGCACAAGCACTTGAAAAAGCTGCTAAAGCTGCTGGTGGTACTGCTGAAATTACTGAATTTGTTCGCCTTGAAGTAGGTGAAGGAATTGAGAAAGCTGAAGACGATTTTGCTGCGGAAGTTGCTGCACAAATGGCTTAATCCTACTGGATTAATTTTTTCTTTTTCGATTTAGTTTCTATTCCTCGGATGTGCTGCTTTAGCTGCACTCTGGGTGAAGCTACAGCCACACATCCTTTAAAAAACTTTTATTCTTTCTTTATTATTTTAAATAAAACGCTATAATCCCCTTATGAATTTACTATCTGCACAAAATATTTCCCACAGATTTGATTATGAACTTTTTACTGATGTCTCACTAGAACTAAAATCTCAAGAAAGTATCGCTATTATTGGAATGAGTGGAAGTGGAAAATCTACCCTTCTGAATATTCTATCGACCCTTTTAACACAAGATAGTGGCACAGTATCTCTTTTTAATGAAGATATTAAAGAGATGAGTAAAAAACGACTCTCAGAGATAAAACGCCACGATTTAGGACTAATATTTCAATCGCACTATCTTTTTAATGGTTTTAGTGCTTATGAAAACCTTGAAGTTTCAGAGATACTCTCTCAAAAACCTATAGATAAAGAGCTACTCTTGCGTTTAAATATAGAAGAAGTAATAGAGCAAAAGGTTACAAAACTCTCTGGTGGCCAGCAACAGCGTGTCTCAATAGCAAGAGTTTTAACTAAACAACCTCGAATTATTTTTGCAGATGAGCCAACAGGAAACTTGGATTCTACAACTGCAGGTGAAGTTATGAAACTTTTTTTTGAGTACTGTAGAACAAAAAATGCTGGAATGATCCTTGTAACACATGATACTGATTTAGCAAATAAATGTGATAAAGTTTATAAGCTAGAAGATAAGAAACTTATTCAGATAAAGTAAATATAATGGAATGGATGAAGATATTTCAAGAGCAATACATTGTAGGGTTTATGCTTCTTTTTTTCCGTTTCGCAGCTCTTTTTATTGCTGTTCCTATTTTCTCACATAAAAATATTCCTATGAAAATAAAGTTCTCAATGGCTTTTTTCTTTACTATCCTTTTTTACTCCTCAATGCCACCACTCCAAATAGCCATAAATATGCCTACAATTGTACTAGCGGTATTAAGTGAGTTTTTGCTTGGTTTAGTAGTAGGCATAGTCTTACTCTTAGCTTATCATGTTATTACCTTTGCCGGAGGAATGATATCGTTTATGATGGGATTTTCAATGGCAAGTGCTATAGACCCTCAAACAGGTGTCTCTATGCCTATTATCTCACAGTTTCTTGCACTGATGGGATTGATGGTTCTTTTGGCTTTAGATCTGCATCACTGGGTTTTACTATTCGTTGATAGTTCTTTAAAAGTTATTCCTCTTGGGGGTTTTATAATGACTGAAAATATATTTCATTATATTATAAAAGCTGCTTCAAATATGTTCTTAGTGGGTTTTATGATAGCTTTTCCAATTATTGCACTCTCCTGGCTTGCCGATGTAATATTTGGGATGCTAATGAAAACTATGCCTCAGTTTAACCTTCTCGTTATTGGGTTTCCTATAAAGATTATGGTTGCATTTGTGGTTCTTATAGCTACCTTCGCATCGACTATGCTTATACTTAAAGGGCAAATGATAGAGGCTTTTAATATGTTAGAGATGCTTTTTTAGTTTTTTTTAGATACAATAATATGATTATATATTTTAATATAACCAAGAATCTTTTTCTCAAGGAATTAGTATGAAAATACTACTTATAAACGATAATCCAGTTGTAAACAAGCTTGTAACACTTAGTGCACAAAAAACTTCAGATGACCTAGAAGTAGTTGACTCTTTAGAATCAGTTGAAGGGAGTAGTTACGACTTAGTTGTAATTGACGATACTCTTTATAGTGATGATCTTTTCATAGAGCTTAATGAAAAAATCAACTTTAGTAAATCACTTTATATCTGTTCAAGAGATGCCCAAGAGGTAGAAGGGTTCTCACAAGTACTAAAAAAACCTTTCTTGCCGACAGACCTTGTAGAGATATTTGCAATGCTAGGAAGAGAATCAGATGAGATAGATCTTAGTGAAGAGATAGTTGAAGATGCAGTAACAGAGAATAGTGATGAAGATATGGAAGAACTTAGTTTAGAAACTCTTGAAGAAGATAATGAACTCGATGAGATTGTATCTTTAGATGATGACATTGAAGAACTTTCAGAACTAGATGACTTGGGTGATTTAGAAGAACTTGAAGAGTTAGATGAGCTTGACTTAGGTGAAGATGATAGTTTAGGTGAGAGTATTTTAGATGATGATGAAGCTCAAAAAGTAAAAGATTTACTTGAAGAGACAGAAGAGAGTGTAGAAGAAGAGTTAAATCTTGAGCTTGATGATGAACTAGACTTAGGTGAAGAACTGGATCTTGGCGAAGAGCTAGAACTTGAAGAACCTGCTGAAGAGGTAACAGAGAGTGAAGAGATTGAAGAGATTGAAGAGACTTTAGAAGAGTTAAATCTTGAAGAAGAGTCTACTGAAGAAGTTGCCCTTGAAGAAGAACTAGATCTTAGTGAAGAGTTAGAGCCTGTTGAAGAGATAGCAGAAGAGTTAGAGCTTGAAGAAGAGGTAGCTGTAACTGAAGAGTTAGACTTAGAAGAGGAACTTGCTGAAGCAGAGGAAGAACCTGAGACAGCTCAAGAGAACTTAGAAGAAGTCGCAGAAGATGAAGAGACTATAGAAGATACACCTGAAGAAGATATCGATGAACTTGAAGATATTGCAGAAGAGATAGAAGAGCCTCAAGAAGAAGTTTCTCCAGAAGTTGCAGAAGATGAAGAGACTATAGAAGAAGCACCTTTAGAAGAGGACTTAGAGTCTCAGATAGAGAGTGCAGTAGAAGAGCTAACACAAGAAGAGTTAGAGAGTGAAATAGATGCCGAGTCACTTCTAGATATTGTTACAAACGATATCTCTTCTTTAGATGGTTTAACTAGTAGAGATATGAAGCTAGCAGTTGGCGAAGAAGTAGAAGATATAGAAGAAGAGGCTGAGGAAGAGATCGTAGAATCTGAGCCTACTCAAGATGAGACTTCTCAAGAGTCAGAAGATGAAGGTCTTGAAGAAGTTCAAGAGGAGATAGAAGTAGCTAAGGAAGTCCAAAGCATAGAAGATGTTACGTCTCCAGAAGGAGTAGAACAACTCAAAGTATTACTAGCCGCTTTAAGCGATAAAAATGTAGCAGCCTCTTTGAAGGGAATGAAGATCAGTATAAACATCACACTAGGCGATAACTTATGATAGAGAACAATGGTGTAGTTTTAGTTCTCTCAGGTCCAAGTGGTGCTGGAAAAAGCTCACTTATAAACAAGATAGCTGAAGATATAGGGGCATATTATTTTTCTATATCTACAACTACTCGTCCTATGAGAGAGGGTGAAGAAGATGGTATTCATTACCATTTTGTAAGTAAAGAAGAGTTTGTTCAAGACATAGAAGATGACAACTTTTTAGAGCATGCAACTGTACATGGAAACTACTATGGAACATCTTTAAAGCCAGTTAGAAAAGCTTTGAGTGAAGGAAAGTTAGTTATATTTGACATAGATGTTCAAGGGAATATGGCTGTTAAAAATAGACTAGGTGACATAACTACTTCAGTTTTCATAACACCGCCTACACTGAGTGAACTAAAACGCAGACTAGAAAACCGTTCTACTGACTCACAAGAAGTTATAGATGGTCGTGTACAGATGGCACGTCGTGAGATACAAAGAACATCAGAGTATGACTACTTAGTGGTCAACGATGACTTAGATATTGCAGCGAATGTACTACGTCAGATTGCTATAACAGCACGTCTTAAAATACCTCATGATAGAATAAATAACTTTGTTCAAAAATGGGAAGACCTTTAGTAGATTTTGAAGGTAAGAGAATTTACAGCAAATATGAGATATAATCTCGCACTTAATTTTAAACAAGGAAGAAACTATGGGAATGCCTAGTGGAACAGAACTATTAATAATTTTCGGAATCATCGTTTTACTTTTTGGAGCGAAAAAAATACCTGACTTAGCAAAAGGTCTTGGTAAGGGAATCAAAAACTTTAAAGCTGAAATGAAAGATATCGACGAAGAGGTAGCAACTGAAGCTCCTAAAAAAGTTGAAGGTAGTGACGAAGTAGCATCTGCAACAACTTCAGAAACTCCGAAAACAAAAACAGAAGCATAATCTTTTGAAACAACGTGTATCGGCGCTTCTGCGCGAAAAGCTAGGTCGTGAGGTTGTTTTAGAAAAACCTAGGGATCGTTCTTTTGGTCACTTTGCTACTCCTATCGCTTTTTCACTTGCTAAAGAACTTCGTAAATCTCCTATGATTATTGCCGAAGAACTTGCAAGTTCATTTGGTGAGTCTCCAGAGTTTTCAAGTGTAGAGTCTGTAAAAGGTTACTTAAACTTCCGTTTAAGTGAAAACTTTTTAGCAGAGTATGCATCTTGGGCATTAGATAATCCTAGTGACTTTGCAAAGCAAGAAAAAAATCAAAAAATACTTTTAGAATTTGTATCTGCTAACCCTACAGGACCTCTTCATATAGGTCATGCTCGTGGTGCTGTTTACGGTGATACTCTTTACCGTTTAGCAAAACACCTAGGCTATGATATAACTGCTGAGTACTATGTAAATGATGCAGGTAATCAAATAGACTTACTTGGTCTCTCTATACAGCTCTATGCTCGCGAGAACATATTAAAAGAAGAGAATGTAGAGTTCCCTGAGTCTTACTATAGAGGTGAGTACTTAGAGTCTTTAGCTACTGGTGCACAAGCACATTTTGGAATAGAGATTTTAAATGATGAATCTCGCCAAAAAGAGCTTGCTATGTGGGCTAAAGATAAGGTAATGGAAATAGTTGTTGATTCTTTAGCTGACACAAATATTCACTTCGACACTTTTGTACATGAGTCTGGTCTTTATAAAGACTGGGATCGTGTTATGAAAAAGATGGGTGATAATGTTTACAAAAAAGAAGAAAAACTTTGGATAAAGTCTGAGTCTAAGGGTGATGATCATGATAGAGTTGTTGTTCGTGATGATGGTCGTCCTACTTACTTAGCTGGTGACATTGTTTACCATAACCAAAAGTTTGAACGTGGGTACGATCAGTACATTAACATCTGGGGAGCAGACCACCACGGTTACATCCCTCGTGTAAACGCAGCAATAGACTTTCTAGGTTATGACTCAAGCAAGCTTGAAGTTCTTCTAGCTCAAATGGTTTCACTTCTTAAAGATGGTGAACCATATAAGATGAGTAAACGTGCTGGTAATGTAATACTTATGAGTGATATAGTTGAAGAGATTGGAAGTGATGCACTGCGTTTTATCTTTGCTTCTAAGAAGTCAGATACTGCGTTAGAGTTTGACCTTGCTGAGTTTAAAAAGCAAGATAGCTCAAACCCTATCTTTTACATTCAGTATGCTCATGCTCGTATACAAACATTACTAAGTAAAGCTACTGTATCT
>Ga0256826_1001171_pt1 | contig 16233 bp, 14 predicted proteins | sample CV79metaG_FD_185975 | JGI IMG/M metagenome (GOLD analysis project Ga0256826, IMG submission 185975) | Hydrothermal vent microbial communities from East Pacific Rise, Pacific Ocean - CV79 | ecosystem: Environmental > Aquatic > Marine > Hydrothermal vents | place: Pacific Ocean: East Pacific Rise...
TCATTTCTCATCTCTGGAAGTTTTTCGGCAGCGTATTGACCAATAACATCACGTACAACTTCACGAACTTTAGAGTTAATAATCTTCTCTTCCCAACTTGCTCCCCACTGTTCAATGGTTTTTGGTGCAGACTCTGCACGTATTTTGTACTGTACAGCAATATCAATATTAACTGTTAGACCACGTTTATCAAGAACAGGAATAGCACGGTTATATTTTAATCCACCCTCTAAACCATCTGCACCTAATGTGCTTCTTGAACCGTAGTTATCACCAGACATGGTGTTATTTTGATTAGAGTAGATTATCTGTCTCATACGTGTGTTAACTTTGATAATTCTCTCTATTACAGGAATGTAGAAGTGTAATCCTGCATTTAGAGGAGTATCTTCAAATTTACCTGTACGAACTTTAATTCCTATCTCTCCCGAGTTGATAATTTGAAAAGGTTTGAAAAAGACCATTCCTGCAATAATTGCAAGTAGTAAAAATAACCATGTTGGTGCAGATTTTCCACTACCTCCACCACCATTGTTGTTGTTATTTTGCATGGGTCTTTTTGGTGGTTGATTGTTTCCACCACCTCCACCATTGGGCTGTTTTTTTTTAAAATAGTCGTTCATGTCTGCGGGCATCTAATATCCTTATATATAAGTAAGGTAGTGTTTATATTTCTCATTTCTACCAAATACAATATCAAAGTAGGTACTTTGAATAATCTCTGTAATCTCTCCACGTGAACCACTTCCAATAATACGAGCATCAACATCTCTAATTGGTGTAATCTCTGCTGCTGTCCCTGTTAAGAATGCTTCATCTGCTACATAAACCTCTTCACGAGTGATTCTTCTTCTTGTTACAGTATAGCCCATATCTTCTGCCAATTCAATAACTGTTTTTTGAGTAATTGAAGCCAAAGAGTTGTCATTTGGAGGGGTAATAATCTCTCTATCTTTTATCATAAAGAAACATGCACCACTTGCTTCTGCTACATAACCTTGGTCATCGAGTAGAAGTGCTTCATCATATCCACAATCAATCGCTTCAAATTTTGCCATTTGACTATTTAAATAGTTTGCTGTAGCTTTTGCTTTACCCATATTTGAGGTATTTCCTGCTCTGGTCATAGAGGCAATTTTAAGTTTAATTCCCGATTTTAGTCCCTCTTCTCCAAGGTATGCTCCCCATTCCCATGAGGCTAAAACGGTTTCAACTGGTGCATCTTTATGATAAACACCCATTACACCATAACCTAAAAAAGCAAAAGGTCTAATGTAAACATTATCACCTGTGAACTCATTTTTTCTTAGGAGTTCAAGCTGTGCTTCATTCAGCTCTTCAACGCTATAAGGTATATCAATAAGGGTCATTTTTGCTGACTCTTTTAATCTTTTTGTATGGTCATTTAATCTAAATATCGCATAGCCATCTTCTGTTTTATAAGCTTTTGTTCCTTCTATTACACCATTTCCATAGTGTAGTGTGTGTGACAATACGTGAGTTTGTGCCTCGTTCCAAGGTTTAAATTCTCCGTTCATCCATATATATTTTGCTGCATCCATTTGCGTGCTTCTCCAGTGTTTCTTTTCATAAAAAAATTAATGGAACATTTTATCTAAAGTCGTGTTAAACTCTCTTTTTATGTTAGACTATGAAAAAATGTTTAAGGTTATAGATGAGACCCTTTTTTAAATATCTATTATGGTTATTAAGTATTTTTATATTGCTTCTGTTTTTTCTACTTCAGACCTCACTTGGAAACCATACCTTGGAACAAGGTTTATCTCTATATCTCTCTAAAAAAACAAAAAATCACTTAGAGGTCTCCTCTTTAAATATTAATGATTATCCTATCTTAGAAATGAATGTTACGGTTAACAATGGGGCAATGGTTCATTTAAAAGGAACAGCCACCAAGAGTAGAATAGAGATGGATTATCATTTGGTTGGAGATTCATTTCACTATAATAATATTATTTTAAAAAATAAACTAAATATCAAAGGGCATATTTTAGGTATTCTCTCTAAAGCTCTGATTCGAGGTGAAGGAGAAATCTGTGAAGGAAACATCGTATTTGATTTTATAAAAACACCCAACGCTTTTAAAGATATAAATGTTCATCTAAGTTCTGTGAATAGTGAAAAAGTTTTAACGTTTTTACACTATAAACCTCTGGTTACTGGAAAAGCAGATATTGATGCTACCTTTAAAAGATTTTCTAAATATCAAAAAGATGGAAGAGCACTTATTCTAATGCACAACGCGAATATGCCAACGGTGTCGGGGAGTGTACCTTTTGATTTAAAGACAGAGATTGAGTTTAAAGATATGGAATATTTTTATAAAGGTGGAATTAAATCTAAAATAGGAAGTTTAACGATTGTTGATGGTTACTATCATCCTACTAAAAGAGAAGCCAAATCTCTTTATGCGCTTAATTTAAAAGAGTTGGCATATTTTGAACCTTTTTTAAAGCATACCTATAAAGGAGCTTTTGAGAGTGAGGGTAGCATCTACTATAAAGATGGCTTTCATGTGACAGGCAAGAGTAATAAGTTTGGAGGGCTGTTAGAGTATCTGTATCAAAATAAAAGCTTAGAGTTAAATTTAAAGGCTGTTTCTTTGGTGAAAATGTTGACTTTTTTCTCTTATCCTGCTCTGCTTAATGCCAAAGTTTATGGTTCTATTGATTATGATTTAGAAGATAAAATAGTTTTAATAAATACGAAATTAAAAGAGACACGTTTTCGAAAAACAAAAATGACCGATATGATTTTTAACTCAACAGGTATTAATATGCTACAAGATGAGTACAACAATAGCTCTTTTGTTGGTGGTTATCAAAATAATCTTTTAAAATCTACACTTAATATAGATAATGGAGCAAAGCATGTCTATTTAACCGATACAACAATGAATTCAAAAACAAACTCTATTAAATCAAGATTTGAGGTAAAAATAGCAGGAAATGAACTTTATGGCGATATTTATGGAACATTAGATAACCCAAAAATCTCTATTGATATGCAAAAACTCTTAAAGTATCAATTCAATAAACAGATAGGTAACTTCTTAGGAATAGAGAATAAAAATGCCATAAAAAAAGAGCTAAAAAATGTAACGGAAGATGTCTCTAAAACTTTAGAAGAGATAGATGTAAATAGCGTAAAAGAGAAAGCTAAAAGTTTTTTAAATGGGTTTCTTTAAAAGAGAGAATCATTGATTCTCTCTTTCTTTTTAGTTCTTATTGGAGGCTCTAGTAAGTCTTACTACTTCGGTATGTGCCTTTATAAATGAATTATTTTTTTCAATAAGTGTAAGCCATTTATCTCTTCTTAATTTTTTCTCTTGAAGAAGAGTTTTAATCTCTTCCCATATTTTTTGACTTATTGCAAGTTTTTCTAAAATGGCTCTATCTTCTGTTCCACTAAGTTCTAAATCTTTATCTCCATCTTTAAGGGCTTTCATTAATTTATCCATCTCTTTAATGCCCTTTTGGAGATTTTTTTGACTCTCTTTTGTGTTAATATCCTCTTTTATTGATAGTCTATCTTTGATAATCTGATTGATATACATTCTAGGTTTTCCCACTTGGGTATATAATATATTTTTAATATGAGCCATAGATGCTTCAAGCTTATCTGTACTGTGATATGATTTGATAAAAGAGGAGTAAATATAAGCAATATCTTCTAAAAGTCTCATATTATTATTTATAACAAATTCGATAGATTTCTTATCTCTGGAGTCTTTTGAGATATTTTTAACACTCTCATAAAATTTAGACCATGTTGTCTCTAAATCTTTTAGTTTTTTAGCAAAATTAGGGTCTAGCTTTTTAGCTCTTTTTATATCCTCTTTACTATCAACTAGTTTATGCAAGTTTTCATTAAAAGTATTTGCATTTTTCCCGACCTCTTTTTTATAGAAATCTGTATTGAAACCTGTTATAATCAAAAGAACATCTCTTGCTATTATTTGGGTTCTCATTCTCTGTTTAAAAGTATAATTTAATACTTTGTGTTTTTCTATCTTCTCTTTTTCTACATCATCTACAAGATTTGTTAATTCTTTTAATATGTTATTATTTGCATATACTGATGAACTTCCTAAAAGGATTAAAATGAATATTTTTTTTATGAGCATATTATTTAACCTCTTTTTTGATAGTTAAACCAAGAATATTCCAACTCTGCATACCACCACGATAGTAGAGAATTTTATCTTCTGGACATCCTAACTTTGTTAAACTTTGAATGGCTTTTGTTGCTTGTTCATCCCAAATACCATTGCTAAATATAATCATTTTGGGAACATCATCAAAGTTCCATTTAGCATTATGCTCTTTTGCACCCAGTAAAGAGAGAATTCTTTTTAAATATTTATTCTCTTCTTTGAGCATGGTAAATGGAATATTGATTGAAGTGGGAACACTCCCCTCTCTATACCAATCACGAGTTCTTGCATCAATCAATAGCATATTACTATCTTTTTCTTCTATCTCTTTTATATAATCTAGTAGTTCCAGTTCTCCAATTGTTTTGACTTTCCCAATATTCATTGGTTGAATACAGAATGGGGGACACTCTCTAGAGGTTTTACTAAAACTAGAAGTTAATCTATGTTTTGTATCTTGAATTCGCTCTATTTTAATCTCTTTCCCATTATCTTTAACAACAAGGGCATCTAAATTCTTAGTTATTTTAACATCTCCTGCAACTAAAGAATAGTTTACCAGTAGTAGAGTTAGAATCTTATTTTTCATTTTTTCTCCTTTAAAAAAACATTTTAAAACATATGTTATCGTAATAGAATTTAGAAAAAATAAAATATTAACGATTTTTTAAAAGATTTGTCTCTCTTCTATTAAAATATTATTTTAAAGATAAAAAGTAATAATTTTGATTATTTAAATTTTCTGAATGCTTAAAAAAAAGATTGTAATATTATTTTGCTATAATCAACGATATTTATACAAAGGCAAGATAATGTTTGGAATTTTTAACAGTAGTAATCAGGTAAATGATGCACAGATTTTTATGGGAAGTGTAGAAGAGAGTAAAGATAACTTCAGTGAACGTAAAAGCCCTTATACCCATGAGGTGGTGAGTCGCGCACCTCTCTGTACAGCAGAAGATACTATTCGTGCTTTAAAAATTGCAGAGAAAGCCTCAAAAGTTACAGCAAAATCTCCACTTCATCAACGTGTCTCTTGGTTGGAAGATGTGGCAGAGATGCTTGAAGAGCATAGAGAAGATATGGCAATGACGCTTGTAAATGAGGTAGCTAAACCTTTGGCTTTTGCACGTGTAGAGGTAGATAGATGTATTGAGACTATTCGTATTACAGCAAAAGAGTTAATTGCTCTACATGGTGAAACAATACCAACAGATATTGCTCCAAGTGGTAAACAGACCATTGCTTATTTCACCCGTGTTCCTGTAGGTGTTGTGGCATGTATTACCCCTTTTAATTTTCCTTTAAATTTGGTTGCACATAAGATTGCTCCTGCCTTGGGTGCAGGAAATGCTGTGGTTCTTAAACCAACACCAGAAGCTCCTTTGGTTGCGTATAAGTTGGCAAAACTCTTTAATAGCTCTCGGTATGCGATAAAAGATGCTCTATCTGTGGTCTATGGAGATGTAGAGGTTGGTAGTACTTTGGTAAAAAGTATGATTCCTCGTGTTCTTTCATTTACAGGTTCTGTTCCTGTTGGAAATATCATTACTCAACAAGCAGGAATCAAAAAGGTAAGTCTAGAGCTTGGTGGAAATGCAGCTACTTTTATTGATAGTTCAGCAGATATTGAGTATTCAGCTTCACGTTGTGCTTTTGGAGCATTTGTAAACTCTGGTCAGGTCTGTATCTCTTTACAGCGTATCTATGTGCATAGTGATGTTTATGATAAATTTGCAGAGGTTATTGCCCGTGAAACAAAAACATTAAAGGTTGGTTCTCCGTATGAAGAGGATACGTTTATGGGACCTTTAATTGATGCAGAGTCATTAGATAGAGCCAAATCTTGGGTCTCTTCTGCACAAGAAGAGGGTGCCAAACTCTTAACAGGAGGAGAGGTTGTAGATGGAAGCTTTACCCCAACTGTAATGGCAGATGTAACCGATGATATGAAGATTGTTTGTGAAGAGGTTTTTGCTCCAATTGTATCTTTGGTTAAAGTGAACTCATATGAAGAGGCAATTGTTAAGATGAATGATTCTCCATTTGGTCTACAGTTTTCTATCTTTACCAACAATCTAAAATTAACACAGCAATTTATTGTAGATGCAGAGTGTGGTGGTGTGGTTATTAATGATATTCCAACCCTTCGTTTTGATGTTCAGCCTTATGGTGGTTCAAAGCTTTCAGGAGTAGGGCGAGAGGGTCCAAAGTGGGCATTAGAGGAGTTTACAGAGATAAAATCAGTGGTTATCTGTAATTAAAATATTTTTAGCTAAAAATAATTTTCATTTAAGTTACAATAAAGATATGATATACTGGAATTGTCGTGTTCATATATATATTAATGTTCCAAGGCTATTATTTCAAAGGAGTGGGTGTGGAATATTTATTTAATATAGGGTTTCTAGGCACACGTGCCCCCTATTACATGGATGGTATTATAGTATATCTTTTACTGTTGCCTATCTTAATTGTGTTTTCTATATCTTTTGCAACCAATAGACAATATGGTCTGCATCGTTTTATGCAAACCATACTATTTTTATTAACTTTAGTTGCTGTAGTTTTTTTTAATTATGGTATTCATATGATTGAAAATTTTGACAATTTAGTTTTAACCAGCTCTTTAAACCATGATGAAGCGTTTTATCTCTTAATTCTTCAAACTATTTTATCTATGATAATGCTTGTTTTATGGTTAAGTACACTTCTGTTTGCTATATCAGATAGAAGAAGAAGAGCGTTACCTGGTTTCTATTCTCGTTCACATAAAAAATCAGGAAGAAGGTTGTTTGTTGTCATTATTTTAGCAATATTAACAATACTTTGCTTATATTGGCTGGTTTATGTTACCTAATATTGCTATTTCTGCTTGTCTTTTGGGTTGCTCTTGTCGTTATGATGCCTCAGATAACCTGAATGAAAACCTTCTAATCCAATTAAAATCTTTTAATCTTATCCCTTTTTGTCCAGAAGATGATGCGTTTGGTTCACCAAGACCAACAATGGATTTGGTTCAAGATGCTGGTACTATTCGAGCCATATCCAATCAAAATCAAGATGATTTATCTGAACCTATTTTTGAGTATGCTCAAAACTTTTTTAAAAAAAATCCCAATATAGAACTTTTTATCGGAAAAGATAGAAGCCCAAGTTGTGCAGTCTGTAGTGGAAAAGTTTATGATAAAAATAAAACGCTCCTTCATCGAAAAGGAACGGGTCTTATGGCTCAAGAGGCTTTAGATTTAGGGATAGAGTGTTGGGATGCAGAGGATTATTTAATGCGTTAATCTTCTCTTTTAAACTGCTGTAACCATGCTATATCTTCCTCTTTTAATACGCCTACTTTTTTTATAAGGTTATTTTTTATGGATTCTAAATCGTGAACCTCTAAATATTCCAAGTAGTTTGGGTTAATTGTTGTGGTCTCATTGGGATTATATGAGAGTAGAACTTCTATCTCTTTAAGTAGACTCTCTTTTGTTCTTTTTTCTGTTTGCATTTGGCTATACTATCGAAAAAAGAGTAAGGATTTACCATTATGCTAGAAATTGGCGATACAATACCCCCATTTTGTCTACCAAACCAAGATGAAGAGGAGATATGTTTTCGGGACATTAAGGGAAGATGGATAGTTTTATATTTTTATCCAAAAGACAATACCCCAGGGTGTACCACAGAGGCGTGTGATTTCACAGAGGCTCTTCCTGACTTTACAGGACTTGAAGCAATTATTTTAGGTGTTAGTCCAGATACCCCAAGAAAACATAGAAATTTTATAGAGAAGAAATCACTAAAAATTACACTATTAGCAGATGAAGATAAGTCATTATGTAAAAGTTTTGGTATGTGGCAACCAAAAAAGTTTATGGGTCGTGAGTTTATGGGAGTTATACGAAGTACATTTTTGATTGCTCCTGATGGAACATTGGCATATAAATGGGAAAAAGTGAGAGTTAAAGGACATGTTAATGATGTCAAAGAGAAACTAATTGAGTTGCAAGGTTAAAAAACCTGCAACTTAACTTTTAAAAGAGGTCAAAATCATCATCTGGATTGGTTTCAGATGCTGTTCTTGTTGGAAGAGGTGAGGTATCGGTAAACAGCTCTGTTATTACACCGTTTCTTGCATTATAAACACCTTTTGGACGTGTAAACTTACGGGGTAAATCAGGATACATCTTATGCAGTCTCTTTAAAAAATAGGAGAATGCAGGAGCAGATGTACCACCACCTGTACCACCACGCCCTATTGGTTTGTTGTTGTCTCTTCCCATCCATACAATAACCTCTTCGGCAGGAGAGTAACCACAGAACCACGCATCAACATTCTTATTTGTTGTTCCTGTTTTTCCAACCACTTCAACACCTTTTACCCGTGCATTTCGTCCTGTACCTCTAAGTACAATATCTCTTAGAATATTGGTCATAAGGTAGGCTTGTGGAGGGGTTGTAAAGTCTGTAATCTCTTGGGTTTTACTTTCGTAAATAACGGTTCCATTTCTAGAGAGTACTTTAGAGATTAATCGTGGCTCTATCATATGTCCACCATTGGCAAATGCCGAGTAGATTTGAGCCATCTTTACAGGGCTTACACCCAGATTTCCAAGGGCAATGGACATATCTTGTGGGATATGTGGAATATTCAAAGGTTTGAGTTTCTCAAAGATACGATTGACTCCAATCTCGGTAACCAAATTAATGGTTGCCAAGTTTCTAGAGTGTACCAGTGCTTCACGTAGTTTGATAAAGCCAACAAAGTTACTTTCATAATTCTTAGGTCGCCATATTTTACGTTTTCCATTGCTATAATATTGAAAGGTTCTTGCTACATCGGTTAGTTCAGTTGATGGATTGTATCCCATATCTAGTGCAATTTGATAGATAAAAGGTTTAAATGCTGAACCTGGTTGACGGGTCATCATAGTTGCACGGTTAAAGGCAGATTTTTTATAATTAACGCCTCCGACCATCGCTTTTATATTTCCTGTTTTGTTTTCAACAGCTAAAATTGCTCCATTTAGAGTGGTTTTTTTCAGACTCTCTCTCTGTTTTTTTACAATCTTTTTATGGGCATATTTTAGTGCTTCACGAGCGAGTTTCTGCTGTTTCATGTCAATAGTAGTATAGATGGTATATCCACCTGTTCTAATATCTTTAAAACCTTCTTTTTTAAGTCGTCTAACCACTTCATCTGTAACATAAGGAGCGATATTTTGGGTTAAACTGTCTTTATATATTTTTGGAGTCTCTTTTACTGCATCAATGTATTCATCATGGCTAATCCAACCCAACTTGTTCATTCTTGCCAAAATTGTATCGGCACGGTTGAGTGATTTTTCATAGTTTCTTGTTGGTGCATAGGTACTTGGAGCTTTCATCAGCCCAGCTAAAATGGCTGACTCTTTAAGTGTTAATTGGTCAAGATCTTTTCGGTAGTAACCTTTGGCAGCTGTTTTTACACCATAATATCCATGACCATAGAACATCTCATTTAAGTAACGTTCTAAAATCTCCTCTTTTGTTAGTTCATTCTCTATTTTCATCGAGAGAATCGCCTCTTTAATCTTTCGGCTATAGCTTCGCTCGTTACTCAAAATAGTATTCTTAACAAGCTGTTGGGTTAATGTACTTCCCCCTTCAACTTTGTGTCCTGCTTTAAAATTTTTTAATGCGGCTCGAATAATGGCATCAGGATTAACTCCATCATGTTCAAAAAATCGGGTATCTTCAATGGCAATAAGTGCCTCTACTAAATAACCTGGAATCTCATCATAGTTAGCATAGAGACGGTGTTTCCCTTTAAAGACATAGGCGAGTCTATTTCCTTTTGCATCTAAAATAACCGAGGAGGTCTGAGGATTGTAGTGAATAAGTCTGTCTGCATCAAGCTTTATTTCATTATACGCGTAGATAAATGCAGCAAACAGAGCAATAAGGAAGATTATTACCAAGACTATAGAGCCTTTAATCAGTCGGTTAACCATCTACTATTTCCTTTTTTAACAGAATAAGAGGAAATTATAGCGTAATTTTCACATTTTGACAAAGGTTTAACAGATTATGTTTAGAGCTACCAACTCTTGGGATAATACGCAAAATAGGCTGATTTACCGTAGGTTGACGGATTGCCCCAATTAAAAATCCTTGCTCTATAAGCTCTTTTTGCATGGTCATGGTAGAGGCATTAGAGGGCATAGGAATGGTCAATATCAGTGACTCCATCTCTATGTTTAATATCTCTTTAATAATCTTATGTCGTTGTGTTATTTTATTTTGGTATTTGTAGCTATTTTTTGCAACATGCTCTATGTTAACCAGTGCCAAAGCTGTATCTATAACCGAAGGAGCTGTTGAGTATATAATAGGCTTTCCACGATTAACCAAAAATGAGATAATATGAGAAGAGGCAAGAATATACGCCCCATAGCTTCCATAAGCTTTACCCAATGTTCCCATTTTTATATGTCGATTATGAGGTGTAATATCATAAAGTTCAAAAATACCCAAAAGGTTTTGACCAACCACACCAGAGCTATGAGCCTCATCAACAATTAAAATAGCCTCATACTCATCTGCCAAATTAAATATCTCTCTATCACACAAAGCCCCACTCATAGAGTAGACACCCTCCACAGCAATAATTTTACGTCCACTGCCTTTATGCTCTTTTAATTTTTGCTCTAAATCATTAGGGTCATTGTGTTTAAATTTTATAACCCTATCACTCAAAAGCCCTGTTGCCATCATCCCAGAAGCGTGATAATCTTCATCTATAAAGAGCATATCCTTTTTACGAACCAACGCCTCTATCAATGCCATATTTGCCAAAAATCCAGAACCAACAATCATCCCCTCTTCAAAACCATTAAGATTAGCCAACCTCTCTTCAAACCGTTTATGAATCTCATGATACCCATTAACCAACATACTGGCTTTTGGTGTATAGTAGCTATACTCTTTTACTAAATTAAGAGCTTTTTTAAGTTGCTTCTTCTTATTTGCCAATCCCAAATAATCATTAGATGCAAAATCTATCAACTCTCTATTCCAAATTTTTCTCTCTCTAAATCTATTTGCTTTTTTTAAAGCCTCTATCTCTTTTTTATACATCTACTTTATCCATCCTAATAGTCTCTCTACATTCAATCCCATCGCTGTAGACTCATTTCCTTGAACCGATTGAATATACTTCTTACAAAACCCCTCAACCATACAGCCACCAGCCTTACCTCTCCAAAGACCACCCTCTAAGTAGGCTTCTAAATCTTCTCTTTCAAATGGCAAAAAGTTATAATAGGTAGCCGAAACATCACTCATATAAAAATCTTTGGTTCTATAGTGCATTGCAGAGATAATTGCCATAGTCGAACCACTCTGTAGCTCTAAAATTCTCTTAGCATCATCTATATCTTTAGGTTTTCGCAACAGCTCTTGGTTACTAGAGAGAATAACCGAATCAGCAGTAAGCAGAGGAGTATCTAACCCAAACTCTTTAATAGCAGATTCCAATTTACCCTTAGATGCAATATAGGCAAAATCTTTAGCATCTTTAGTTTTTATCTGCTCCTCATCATAGTAGGGGGCTTTTTGTCTGAATTCTATATTGAATTGATTAAGTAGTAAGGCTCGTGATTGTGAGTTTGACGCAAGGTGTATCATTTAATATCCGTGGGGTGTGATAGCATTTATCGCGTAGGGGCTACGCGATAAATGCTATCACACTGATTTTTTTTGATATTCTATTAAAAGTCCCTTTAATTTAAAAGACATAGAAAACTTTTGATAATGTTTTCTCTTTTTAAAGTACTATTTTTAATAGTTTACAATCTTTAACTATGAGTTTTTATAACCATAAAATTCTTTCATTTTTCTTCACAAGCTAACTTTAGAAGTAATAGAGTCAATATTAGATATAATCAAACCTATTTTTTATTGTGTTGGAGAATAATCATTATGGCATTAGAATTAACAGCAAAGCATGAACGGATATTAGATATATTTAGTGGAAAAACACAATATATTATTCCTGCATATCAGCGTTCTTATTCGTGGGAAAAAGAGCAATGTATCGAACTTCTTGAAGATTTAAAACAGGCATTTCATGAGCAAGAAGAAGACAAAAAAGAGGGATATTTTTTAGGGAATATTGTGACTGCTGAAAGTACAAAAAATCCTGATATTTTAGAGGTAATAGATGGACAACAACGATTAACTACACTTACGATTCTTATTAAAGTGCTATTTTTTTTCAATCCATATAGTCGAGACTTAGAAGATGCTATACATATTCCATCAGGAGATAGAAGAAAAGAGCCAAAACCAAGATTAAAAACAAATAGTTTTATAGAAAAAGATGCTTTTTTTTTAAAAGAGGCACTATCACTAGATTTTAAAAAAGATAATTCATGTACTGTAGAAAAAAAAGATAGTCGATATAAAAAAAATATCTGTTATTTTTATGAAGAGATAAAAATAATGAAAGAAGAAAATGAGGACAATTTTTTAGACTTTATTCATTTTTTACTTTATGATGTTACCCTTTTACCAATTCAAACAAAAGATACTTCTCCTGACAATGCTAGAGAAAAAGCATTAAAAATATTTGAAACAATCAATAATCGAGGATTAAGTCTTGCTGACTCTGATATATTTAAAGCAAAGCTTTATGCTAAAGCATTAAGTGAGAAACAGCCAGAGGAGTTTATTAAATCGTGGAAAGAGTTAGAAGAAAATGCGAAAGAGATTCGCAAACCTCAAGGAGGAAGCTATTCTATTAATGATATATTTCGTTTTTATACACAGATTATAAGAGGAAAAGAGGGAATAGTTAAATCAGAGATAGCATTACGAGAATTTTTCACACAAAAAGATTACTCTCCATTTAAAAAGAAAGAAGTAACTTCTGAAGAGATAATAGATAATCTTTTTAAAATTGTAAAGATATTAGGATTTTTTAGAGAAGTTATTGAGAATCCTAAGAAATATAAAGAATTATCAAAATGGTTTCAATTGATAGAACAATATAGTAATCAGTATCCATTGAATACATTGGTAGTTTATCTTTATGTTCAGGAGATAGATACTGAGAATGAGGAACTTAAACTTTTTTCTAAATATTTAGTGAGATATGCTTTTTCTCATGGTGCAACAACAAAAATTAAGTTTCCACTTTTCTCATTGATTAGTAAAATAGTAAAAGAAGAAGAGAAAAAATTTAAACTTGCTTTTCAAGAAAAAATGGAAAAAGATTTAGAGTATTTTGGATTATTAAAAAAAGGATTTACACTTCTATCGTTTTATCTGAATGATAAACAAGAGGCTATCTATCCTCATCACTTTAATAAAATTATTAATTCAAGAGATGTTAAAACATTAAATTCTTCATGGAGTGAAAGTGAATTAAGTTATACAGACTATTCTGATACTTTGGGAAATATGATTATTATTGATAAAAATATATCAAGAGATGTAAAGCTACTTAAAAAAGCAGAATACTTAAAAGACTCTTCTATAGTAGAGATAAGAGAACTTTCTAGTAAATTAAATAATTGGTCTTATCAAGACTATCAAGAGCGTGAAGAGTTATTAAAAAATCGTTTAAAAAAGTTTTTTGAGAAGAGAAATGAGAATTAAAAAAATAGAGCTAAAGAATTTTAAATTTCATCATGAATTATCTGTTGAAATAGATAGACAAAACTGTTTAATTTATGGGGAAAATGGTACAGGAAAAAGCTCTATCTATTGGGCATTATACTCCTTGTTTAAATGTTATTTTAGAAATTATCAATTTGATTTTAGTAAGTTTCAAAATAATAATAGTGAAGATAATTTAGGTGTTAATATTTTTTTTGATAAAGTAGAAACACCTCTATCTATTCCTAGAGAGAGCTATGCTTTACCAATTGAAATCGGTATAGAAAATCATACAAGTATCTATTTTGCAAATCAAGACCTATTAAATGAAATTACCAATGGAGATGATAACTTTTATAATACTATTTTGAATTTTTTAAAAAAGTATTTTATTACTTTAGAAAAATTTGATAGAGTTTATATGGATATTAATGAGACTTTGGATGGTACAAATGTTCATGAGAAAAATAGTGAAAAAGATAGTATAGATACGGAGTATAAAAAATATATTGAGGATAAATTAACTCCACTTGTTAATGAAGTTTTATTTGATAGATTAAATGAAAAAAATTATGAAGTGAAATTAACATTTGTAAGTAGTGTTTTAGATACTGAAAATTTTATATTTCCAAATCCAAAAATTATTCTAACAATAGATAATCAATCAAATTTAAAATTACATTTTAATGAAGCTAAATTAAAATTAACCTCAATTGCTATCTTTTTTTCTTTAATGAAACTAGAAGAAGATGAAGATAATATCTTGAAATTATTAGTCTTAGATGACTTTTTGACAAGTCTTGATATGGCAAATAGGAAATTAATAATTCAATATATTTTAGAGGATTTTAAAGATTATCAAAAAATTATTTTAACACATAATATACAATTTTATAATTTGATTGTTAAATTAATAGTGGATATACAAAATGAAGAAGAGAGTTGGGATATTAAAAAACTATTTCTATCTAGTCTCTCTAATGAAAATAGTTCAAATATTAAAACGGATAATATATCTTTTTTGGATGATGCTAAAGAGAGATTAGAAAATGGAGATTTACAATCCTCTGGAAATTTTTTAAGAAAAGAGTTTGAACGGCTTGTTCATGATTTTGAAATATTACTGGAGTTAGGAAAAGTTGAAGATATGTCACATATTTTAGATGCTTTAAAAAATCCTAATATCTATTATTCTAACCCACATGAAACTATTGGTCAACTGATTAATAGTTTTGAAAAAATACTAGAACTACCTATAAATGAGACTTCAAAATTATCAAAAATAGTAACAAAAATTGAGAGACTTAAAGAGTGTAAAGTTGATTTAAATAGAGCCATTACTCTTGAAGATGGAACAGTAGAACAGCAATCATTATCTGTCTCCTTGAAGAAAACAAATTTTTACAATAGTATTCTTCTAAATCCTCTATCTCATGATGATATAGAGATTGAGGCATACCGTAAAGAATGTATCAATATTATAGAATTGTTAACCCAGCTCAATAATGGATTGAAACATTTAAAAGGTAAACGATTTTGAAAAACCTACCAACAGGAATTCAAACATTCCACGAAATAAGAAACAAAGAAAAAAACTATATCTATATAGATAAAACCAATTTAGCCCATCAACTTATTAATAGTGGAAAATATTACTTCCTCTCACGCCCACGCCGTTTTGGTAAGTCTCTTTTTTTAGATACACTCAAAGATATATTTGAGGGTAAAAAAGAGCTATTTGAGGGGCTTTATATTTATGATAAATGGGATTGGGAAACTACCTATCCTGTGATTAAAATTAGTTTTGGTGGAGGGATTACACAGAGTGTTGAGGATTTGGACAGTACAATATTGTATCTTATTAATAAAAATCAAGAACGACTAGGATTAGAGTGTCAATATAAAGATAATGTCAAAAATTGTTTCTTGGAACTTATCAAAAAAGCATATCAAAAATATAATCAAAAAGTAGTTGTTTTGGTCGATGAGTATGATAAACCTATACTTGATAATATCGTAGACAAGGAACTATCCAAAGCTATAAGAAATAGACTAAAAAATATCTACTCAATTATTAAAGAGTGTGACCAATATCTGAAATTTGTATTTTTAACAGGCGTTAGTAAGTTCTCAAAAGTAAGTCTTTTTAGTGGATTGAATAACTTAGAGGATATATCTCTTAATCCAAACTATGCAACTATTTGTGGCTATACTCATGAGGATATAAAAGAGCATTTTAAAGAGCGACTCTTTGATATTGATATGAATGAGCTAAAAAAGTGGTATAACGGTTATAATTTTTTAGGAGAGGGAGTCTATAATCCTTTTGATATACTTCTTTTCTTCTCTCGAAATAAAATATATAGTAACTATTGGTTTGAGACGGGTAACCCTTCTTTTTTAATTGAAGTATTAAA
>Ga0256826_1001172_pt1 | contig 16232 bp, 11 predicted proteins | sample CV79metaG_FD_185975 | JGI IMG/M metagenome (GOLD analysis project Ga0256826, IMG submission 185975) | Hydrothermal vent microbial communities from East Pacific Rise, Pacific Ocean - CV79 | ecosystem: Environmental > Aquatic > Marine > Hydrothermal vents | place: Pacific Ocean: East Pacific Rise...
GAAATTCTATTTCATCTATTTTACTTGCTTTTTTAGGAATAAAACTTTTTTTAGATATATACCTAAGTAGAGTTTCATACAGTTTTTCTACTTCGATTGGTTTATTTAGATGTTCATTCATCCCTGCATTTTTAGTTCGTTTAACATCTTCTATCATTGCATTTGCTGTAAGTGCAATGATAGGTATATTTTTATCTCTTTTACGTATGATTGTTGTGGCTTCATATCCGTCCATTATAGGCATCTGTAAGTCCATCAAAATCAATTCGTAATTATTAACTTTGGATAACTCTACTGCTTCTAATCCATTTATGGCAATATCTATTTTAAGACCACTATGTTCAAGTAAGCCTATAATTATTTCTTGGTTGGTTTCATTATCTTCAACAAGTAAGATAGTTGAATCTGTAAGAGAATTTATATTTTTTTGTAAATTTTTTGTAGATTTCTCTTCTCTTTTAGATGAGGTATAGTTTTTTAAAAACAGTTCACTTAGTAGATCATTAAGTATAGATGGATTTATTGGTTTTTGTAAAAATATATTTACTCCTACATCCTGTGCTAATTTAACAATAGACTCTTGTTTAAAACTACTCACCATTATAATAGTAGGAGGAGAAGAGACTCTTATACATGAGGACTCTTTTTCACAAGCTATACACATGTTATTTACAAGCTGACTTGTTTGTATACCATCAAGTTCAGGCATATTCCAGTCCATTAGTATTAGGTCATAGTTTGAGTCTGTATTGTGACACTTACTTATCGCATCGTAGCCACTATAAGCATGTTCAGCTGTAATACCAAACATATTTAAAGTACCACCTAAGATATCATGCCAACTTTTGTTATCATCAACAATTAGCACTTTTTTTGAATGAAATAGATTAAAATTATTTTTATAAGCTTTCTCTTGTAGCTCTATCTCAAAAATAACCTCACTCCCCTTACCAAATTCACTCTCAACCCAGATAGTTCCACCCATAAGCTCTACAAGTTGTTTAGATATACTGAGTCCTAATCCTGTTCCACCATACTTTCTAGTAGTGCTACCATCTGCCTGAGAAAAAGAGTGAAAAAGTTTTGCTTGTTCCTCTTGTTTTAGTCCTATTCCTGTATCTTTAACACTAAATTTAAACCTATTTTTATTGATTTTTTTAATGTAGATTCCAACTTCACCAAATTCAGTGAATTTTACTGCATTACTCATCAAATTTGTAAGAATTTGTCCTAGTCTAAGGCTATCTCCAAAAAAGTTTTTACCGATACTTTTATCATAATCTACAATGATTTCTAAGTTCTTCTCATGGGCTTTAAACTCTATGAGATTTATAACATTTTCTATAACTTTAAACATATCAAACTCTATTTTTTCTATAGAGAGTTTTCCTGCTTCTATTTTAGAAAAATCTAGGATATCATTGATAATACCAAGTAAAGATTTAGCACTACTATCAATTTTTTGTAGATAGTGTTGCTGTTTTGTATTTAGAGATGTTTGAAGGGCTAAATGACTCATCCCTATAATTCCATTCATTGGTGTTCTTATCTCGTGAGACATATTTGCTAAAAATTCTGATTTTACTCTTGTTGCATCTAATGCTTTGTTACGCTCTTGGATAATAATCTGTTTAACTCTTTTTTCTTGAGTTATATCTCTTACATTAACAAGGATTCTATCTGGATTTTTCAACATAACAGCAGACATATTTATGTCAATATATCTACCATCTTTAATTTTACAGCGTTTTTCAAAATCTTTTACATATCCAACTGTGTGTAAACCTGAAAGCCCTTTTTTAGAGTGTTCTAAATCGTCAGGGTGAGATAACTCAACACATGATGTTTGGAGCATCTCTTCATGAGTAAAACCTGTCATTTTAAGATATGCTGGATTTACTGTTTGAAACTGTGAAGACATATCCATAATCGCTATAGATTCTGTTGAGGCATTATACATTGCTTCAAACATCTCTTTTTGTCTTTGAGTCTCTACTTCTAGTTTTATCTGGTCTGTTATATCTTTCGCACTTACTAAGACAGTTCCGTCATATAGATTTGATACAGATAAGTTAAGAGTGACAGCTAAATTGTCTTTAGTCTTACACTGTTTAATAAAATTTGTAATATACCCTTCAGTAAGTACTCTCTGCATAGCATCTTTACTTCTAATTATATCTTCATCCATGCTGAGTTTTAAACAACTCGTTTTGATTAAATCATAGGGTGTATAGCCGAGTATGTCAGCAAAAGCTTGATTTACTTCTAAAAAAGCACTTGTTTGTGCATCAAGTATCGCTATACCATCTTTTGAAGTTTCATAAATTGTTTGAAATCTATTTTTTTGTTCTTCTAACTCTTTTGTTCGTATTAAAATATTTTTTTCTAACTCTTCTTTCTCATTTTGATATGCTTTATAAAATATGATATTATTGATTGCATTTGAAAACTGAGATATTGCATTCCCAAGAGCTAGTTGATTTATAGCATCTAAATCAGCACTATTTTCTCTCTTCTCAAAACCATTACCTACAATAACCAGAGCGTAGGGTAAGTTGACATCTCCACCAAAAAGTTCAAAATAAGCTTCACTCAAAAAGAGAGACTTAGCTAGTTTAATAACCTTATCATCTTGATCTGATTGAGTATGAATTATAGGTTTCCCTGTAACTCTTAGGTACTCAATAATTTCACCTGAAAGAAGTAAGTTTATAATTTTTAGAACTAGCTGTTCTTGAGGCTTATCATAACCAACAGATTTTTCAACTTTAAACCAGCCATTACTTTCATTATGTGTGAATATAAGACATCTTTCAAAATTTAAATCTTGACTTACAAATTCTAAACCTATATCAAAAAGTTGATTTTCAGTAATAGATTCATTTATATTTTTACTTATTTCATATAGTTTTGTATATATTTTAGTCTGTTTGTCGATAGTGTGCATTTATTTAAAGTACCACTTCCATTTCTAAGTAGTTATCTCCATTAGCAATACCTTTTGTAAGAATTGTTTTATAACCAAACTTAGATCGTCTTACTTCTTCAAATATTTTTTTCGTATCAATTTTTCCTGTTTCAACTAACTCTGTATTATAAAGAAGTACTTGTATCGAAGACCATCCACCACTATTGGCTGTATGAATCATATGATCACTTTTTCCATACATTTTCATATAACTTAAGTCCTCAAAATCATTATAGTTTCTAAAAACCATTTTCTCTTTAGAAATTTCTGTGATTACTTGATATCCCCACCCCATATTGTTAGTTAATGCTATAGCTGCATGTGCCCAATCTTCTTTAGATGTAAGATATGGTTTAACTGCTCCTTCCCACTCCGGAGATGACATAATTCCACCAAGTGTAAAAAATCCACAAGCTAGACCTGCCTGCATCAGAAGTTCACTTGCTAGTGTTAGTCCATATTCACCTGCAACATTTTCAACTGCTTTCATAAACTCGAATTGCACACGGTTGACATAATCAGATTGATTGTTTATAACATAAACACCAAAACCGGGTATATAACCCTCTTCATTTCCAACAAAGTTTTTATGAGCATTTGAAAATGTTTTTGTAATTAAATCGGCATGTTCCCACATACTTTTTGGCTTGGGAATGTGGTTGAATTGTATTTTACTTTTTTTAGGATATAGAGTGATATTACCCTCTCCAAGTTTAATTATATGTGTATTAAATGCATCTCCTGATGCCATTTCTGTTGTTTGAGCGATATGAAGATCTTTTAAGTCTTTTTTATAAATGACAGCATATGCTGCTGCTAAAAACCCTGTAGTGTATGGATCTACTGGTTTATTTGATTCACCAAACTGCATCTGCCAAGTTTTGGATGAAATTGATTTTGTTGTAGTTAATTCTATTCCATTTTCATTCATAAAACTTAAATCAACAAGTCCATTTCCAAAGACTTTATAACTCTCTTGAGCAACTTGCTTAGACTCTTCTATACTTAACCCTTCACAAAGGTTAGCTAGTTGATACTGTACAGCATCTGCTGCACATGAAGCCATTAACATAAAAGCATCTAGGTACTCTGCATCATAAATTGTTTTTTGTAAATTTGTTAGATAGTGGTGACAATGATACATCATAGATTCCCCACCTATTTCTAAATAACAGTTTTGTGAATCATACTCATACTCATTTATATTAAACATCTTTATTCCTCTCTTCTTATATATTTCATTATATCTTAAATTAATGTGTATGTCTAAACACTTTCTCTTCTTCAAGCATAGCATTTAAATGTTCTATCACTTGCATTGAAGCTTTTTCTGCCGACTCAAAATAAGTCATAACATTTTGAGATTCTTGGGTACATGTTCCTTTTTGAACACAATTAACAGCTCTTTTAATATTGTCATGAACATCTTTATGTGGTGTAGCCATTTTAGAATAGCTTGCACATTTACCAAATTTTTCTTTCCCTGTTCCTGTGAAGTACCATTTTCCCAAACGACACTCATTGTCAGAAGCAAAGTGACCTGTTGCTTCACCCGTAAAGACAGTTTTATAACCATTTGCCTTAAAGAGTAGATGATCAAGTTTTGATAAGACCATAAATACAGAGTATGTTACATCTTTATTTTCTTGTGAAATAATTCTAGAATTTTTTGTTAGTACATCCATTTTTTCTTGAAAAACATCCATCTGCTCATGAGAATGATGGGAAAGATTTTCCATCGCTTTTGAGTGTTCATGAACTTCTTGAGTATTTTGCTTAAGTGATGAGACTGATATTTCCACCTCACTTGTAGCCTTTTGAGTTCTCTCAGCCAGTTTACGAACTTCATCTGCAACAACTGCAAAACCACGACCATGCTCACCAGCTCTAGCTGCTTCAATAGCAGCATTTAAAGCAAGTAGATTTGTCTGATCTGAAATATCTTTAATTAATGTAATAACATCTGCAATACTATCTACATTTGAATTTAGAGTATTAACTTGTTCGTATGTATTTGAAATATGTTCTAAAAGGGAACTCATAGTAGTAGATAGAGTATCAATTTCAATAGAACACTCATTTGTATGTGAATCATTTTCTTGATTTCTTTTATCAATATCTTCTAATGATGTTACAGTGACTTCTAAATCGGTTTGAATGAGTTTCAAATCTCTGTCACAGCCATCAGTTAGACCATGTGTAAGTGATTTTATAAGCTCATTCATAATCTTATTGCTATCAGCATATCGAGCTTGCTTCTCTAACTCCTGATTTTTTTGACTTAGTTCTTCAATCTGTTCATGAAGAGAAATAATCTCTTTATCTTGAGTTGAAATTTTTGCTTCTAATTGTGTATTGTTGGAAAAAAACATCTTCTTCTCACCTTATTTAAATATTTTTGCTTGATCAAGTTGATGAATATTGACTACAGGCTCGAGCTATTTTTACAAATAATCTCATTCATCTTCCTAATTTTCGTCTATCTAAACAGTATATAGATTAACTTTGGCAAACTTTGGCAAATGATTTAGATACTTGTTTCTATCTTATACCCAAACTTATAAGAGGATTTTATAAGGTGTTTAGAGGTTTTTTTTCTTATTCTTTTTACTAGAGAGCTAATGGCACTTAAACTATACTCTTCATGTTGATAGATAAAATAATGTAAATCCTCGTATGAGACATCATTGTTCGCCTTAGAAACTAAATATTTTACAAATGAATTTTCATACCCTGTCAAATCAATTACTTCATTTTGATAAATTAAAGAATTTGTTTTATTGTTCCATAAATAACCATCTTTTAAGAGTATTTGAATATTTAATGAGAGTTCATCTATTGTCTGAAGTATTGTTTTTTTAAGATCATCCATTTTGACAGGTTTTACAAGATAGGAGACTAAGTGTAATTTAATTGCTTCTAAAAGTTTCTCAGTATCAGTATATGCAGAGAGTACAATGATCTTTATCTGTTCATCTGTTTTTCTAATCTCTTGAATCAACTCTATTCCACTGATTTTAGGCATATTCATATCGGTTAAAATGATATCTGGGTGATGCTTTTTATAAACTGCCAATGCCTCTTCACCGTTTGTCGCTGTAAAAATAGTATCACAAAAAAGGGATATATATTTAGAGTATGCTTCAAGTAGTTTGACTTCATCTTCTACGATGAGAATTGATATTTTATTCATCAGAAATAGTACTTAAAATAGTAAATTTTGCACCATCTTGAATGTTTTTAACTTCAAGAGAGCCACCCATACTTTTTTCAATAATCATCTTAGCTATATATAGACCAAGTCCTGTACCATGTAACTGATGTTTAGTCGTAAAGTAAGGTTCAAAAATTCTCTCTATGATGTTTTCTGGTATGCCTCCTGCATTATCGCTAATCTCTAAAATATTTTCAATATTATTTCTATAAGCTTTAATCAGAACTATTTTGTTGTCTCGATTTTTTAGAGCATCTACAGCATTCATTAAAATTGTAATAATTACCTGAACATACTCTTCTTTAAAACCATAAATCTGTAAACTATTATCTATATCAACACTAAGATGAATATCTTCTTTTTTTATACTATGGTTAATTATAATGATTGCTTTTTCTACAGCTTCTAAAAGGATGAAATTTTCTTTATTTTTGTTTGGATTGAAATATGATAAAAAATCTTCTATTGTTTGTGCCATCTGCATAACATTTACTTCCATCTCAAGCAGACTATCGTTTAATTCTTCTTTAGAGAGTATGTCAGCAGAATTTTGTTCCTTAAGTGTTGCATTTATTACATTTAAAATTGAAAGAGGTTGTTTCCACTGATGCGCAATATTCGCAACGACTTCTCCCATCTCTGCCATTTTTGTCTGTTGAAATAATATATTGTCTTTTAATCTGTTCTCTTCTACTTCTTCTTTAATCTTATCTTGAAGACTTTTATTGGCAATTCTTAAAATTAGGTGCCTATATAGCATAAGAAAAAAACCAATAAATAGAACAATAAGTATATTTTTTAATATTTCAAAATCTATTTTATATCTGTTACCAGGATCTTCTAGTGCTTTATAGTAAATAAATGAGTCTAAATCTATGTTTTTTCTGACTAAATGTGCTAAATTATAGACACCATATATATTTTGAATTTTTGTTTTATCTATATGACCGAGTGTATCTGAACCTTGAAAAGCTAGTTTTTTTAATACCTTTGCTTCATATACTAATGCATCTTTTGTTTTACTCTGAGTATTGTACTTTTTTAAGATAAGCTTAGCTGTCTCTTCTACATTAGAAAAAGCATACTCCCAACCTTTTAATGAAGCAACACGAAAATTTTCTGTTCTTTGTGGATTGTTTTTTAATTCACTTACAGAGGTGAAAAGAATTATGTCATAAAAATCAAAACCATAGTCTCTTGGATTCCAAATATCATATTTTATTCCTTTCTTGTCAAGTATAAAGGGCTCATTCCCTATAAAACAAGATATTAAATCTGTTTTTCCGGCTATTAAATCATTAATATCAAATGTATGTTTTACTTTAATTAAGTCATTAGAAGTAAGATTATTTGCTTCTAACATAGCTGTGAATATAGCTGTTTTTTGAGCACTAGAGTTTATCATGATTTTTTTATTTTTAAAATCATGTATCGATTTAATTCCTGAAGATTTTAGACTTATAAGAATATGAGGAGAGGATTGCATCATAGCACTAAGTAAAACTATATCTTTACCATTTGCTTTTTCTTGTACTAAGTTTGAATAGTTAATACCATAAGTTGTTCTCCCTGTTACAATATCATTAACAATGTTTATATGATCATTAAACTCTTTTATATCTACATCAAGACCAACTTCTTTGTAAAAGCCTTTCTCTTTTGCCATGTAATAACCTGCAAATTCAAACTGATGTTTCCACTGAAGTTGAAGTGATACTTTTTCCATATCTTGAGTTGCGTTTAAGATATTTGTTATGAAAATTAAAATTAAAAAATATTTATTCAAGGAAGAGACTAAAAGTTATATTTTAATGAGTATATAATTCCATCTTGATAGCCATCATACCCTAAGTTCTGATCTGCATATCGATACTGTAATCCCATTGTTATCTCATCACTTGCCTTGTACCATGCCGATAGTGCTCCTTGAAAGCCATCTTTCTTATAGTCAGTTTTATCTCTATCAAAAGTGTTTTCATGCCATTGTGCGATAGAAAAATTTGCATTGTTTATGCTGAAATCATATAAGAATGTCCAGCCAAACATATAGCCATTAAATCCACTATAGTAAGTACTCTCTTGGTAGTGAATACCTAGAAATGGACGAATCCAAAAACCATCTGTAGAGTACTTGTAAGCGATAGCATTTATAAAATTATGAACGAAAAAAGTATCACTAGTTAAAGAGTAATCTTGAATATGATAGCTCCAGTTAGAGTTTGCAATCTTTATATCTAAAACAGGTTTAAAAGCAAAACGTAAATCATGTGGAGCGGTATTAGTATAACTATCTGTTGGGTTCTCGATATCTAAAAACATATAAAAATCACCCCAATCAAATCCGGCTCCAGCTTCAAACTCAAGATATGCAAAATCTTTTTGAGGTGACTCATTCTCTGTTTTTGTGCTCCAGTCCAAGTAGTTAACACTTATGTTTTTAAAAGAGTAATTTGGAGTATAAAAAGATTTCTCTTCTTGAGCATATAGATAAGAAGAGAGTAAAAGTGTAATAAAAGCAGAGATAAGTATGTTTTTTGTAATCAAGAAATTTCCTATATTTTAAATAAGTACTATTTTATAATAAATAATCTTAAATATGCTATTATATTATCATAAAATAAGTAGGAAAACTATGCTGAAAATATATATTGCAGGTCCAGATGTATTTGAAAAAGACTCTATTGAAATTGGTAAAAGATTAGTTGATTTATGTACACAGTATGGTTTTGAAGGTCTCTATCCTCTTGATAATGTTGTGGATTTTTCACAGAAAAAGAAAAAAATTGCCTTAGATATTTATGAAGCTAATGCTTTAATGATTAAAGAGTCTGACATAGTAATTGCAAATTTAAACTCTTTTCGTGGTAAAGAAGCAGATAGTGGAACAGTATGGGAGTGCGGTTATGCTTTTGGTCTAGAGAAAAAAGTTTATGGTTATATGAGAGAGACTAAAAATTATATTGAGCAGTTTAATAGCAATGAAAAAAGAAGTTTTGAAGCTTGTTCTACAGATCTTGAAAATAGAATTATAGAAGATTTTGATCACCCCATAAATCTGATGATAGCCTGTTCTTGTGAAGAGATAATTGCAGGTTCATTCGAAGATGTTCTAAAACAGTTGTGTAGTTAAGTATGAAATATATTTTAACTTTTCTTTTAATTTTAAATAGCTGCGTTTTTGCTTCTCCTTCAAATGAAAAAGAGCTTGAAAAAGTTTCTTTACAACTGCACTGGAAGTATCAGTTTGAATTTGCTGGTTTTATAGCTGCAAAAGAGAAAGGTTTTTATGAAGAGCTTGGTCTTGATGTTGAACTCAAAGAGTATGAGTTTGGTATCAATATAGAAAAAGATGTCTTAGATGGAAAATCAGACTATGGTATATATAACTCATTAAGTCTTGTTGACTACTTAGCTGGACAGCCTATAAAATTAGTGGCTTCATTCTTTAAACGTGCTGCCTTAGTTTTGGTCACAACACCAGATATACACTCACCAAGGGATCTTGTTGGAAAAAAAATTATGGCTGGAACAAAAGAAGATTTTATTTTAAATTTTGGACCATACTTTGATGGTTATGGTATCTCTGTAGATGATGTTGAACTTGTTCCACATAGCTACAATATAGATGATTTTGTTAAGGGTGAAGTTCCTGCAATGACAGCATTTATATCAAATGAAGTTTATAAATTAGATGCAAAAAATGCTCAGTATAATATTTTAGATCCTAGTGAAGAGAACTTGTATGTTCTACAAATGGAACTTTTTACTTCTGATAAAGAAGCAAAAGAACACCCAAAACGAGTTGCTGCATTTAAGGCTGCTTCAATTCGAGGATGGCAATATGCACTCTCTCATAAAGAAGAGTTAGTTAATATTATTCATAAAAAATACTCTTCTGCATTATCTAAAGAAGATATTATGGGTGAAGCGAAAGGAGTTGAAAAACTTATTTTACCTTTTGCTTACGATATTGGTTCTATAGATAGGAACTTTTTAAATAAACAAATTAAGTTGTATAAAAATCATTATAAAATAGGTAGAAATAAGAATTTAGATGATTTTATATTTAGAGATAAAAAGCACAATCAAAAAATTGATTTTTCAGATGAAGAGAAAAAATATATAAAAGAAAATCCTCAAATTAATTTATGTTTACAGTATGGTCAGTATCCAACTGATGGATTTGAACATGGAAAATTTGTAGGTATTATGTCTGATGTTTATGCTCTGATATCAAAAAGTACATCCTTAAAATTTAATCCAATTATTTCTACTTCAAATAATAATTTAAAATTTAACATGGATTCAAAAAATTGTAAATTACTTTCTGTATATGCAACAAATAATAAAAGATATAAAACTCTCTCTCCTACGAAACCATTTTCTAAAACCTATTTTACTCTTTTGAGTAATTTAAATAGTCCATTTATCTCTGATCCAGAATCTCTTAAAGGTAAAATTCTTGTAACTCAACTAGAGTCTTTTAAAGCATATTTAGAAAATATTTATCCTTATCTCAATATAGAAGTGGAAGATGATAAAAATAAGATGATAGAGAAGCTTATTACTAATAAGGCTGATGCAATTATTATTTTAGATCAACAATCTGATTATATTGTAAATAAATATGGCTATGGTAAGTTAAAAGTAAATGGATTTTTAGCAAAAAATGATCCATTAAAAGTGAGTATAGGTGTTCAAAAAAGTGATCCCCTTCTTCTATCAATCATACAAAAAGCTCTTAATACTATCTCTCAAGATAAGTTGAAAACTATTCAAAATAGTTGGCGTATTGTTCATTATCAAAAGAGTACAGACTATAGTTTAGTTTGGAAAATTTTATTTGGAATGAGTGTTATTTTTGCTGTTATGATTTATTATCAAAGAAAGTTACGGGCTTTTAATAAAGAATTAGAAAACACAGTAGCAGATAAAACAAAAAAACTGCGTCAAATTAATGAGTCTTTAGAAGTGAAAGTAAGAGAAAAAATTGATGAGCTAATAAAAAAAGATGAGATTCTTACAATGCAATCAAAGCAAGCTGTAATGGGCGAAATGATAAGTATGGTTGCTCATCAATGGCGACAGCCTCTTAATACTATAACACTTCAGATATCAAATATTCAGATTAAACATATGATGGGGAATGATATAGATAGGGAAAGTCTTGATAAAACTATGAATGAGATAAATGATACTATAAATTATTTATCAGAAACTGTAGATGATTTTCAAACATATTTTCATCCAGATAAAGAAGTAACAAAAATAGAACTTAGAGAACTTATAGATAGAACAACTAACTTTATAAAAGCAAGATTTACTTCTCATAATATAAATCTTTTAGTAAATATACCAAGTGAAAGTTATGTCAATGTCTATATGAATGAACTTATTCAAGTACTTTTAAATATATTAAATAACTCTATTGATGCTTATGAAAATTCAGATATGAAAGATAAGTTAATCGAAATATCAACTCGTCAAGATGGTGATAGAACTAAAATTTACATAAAAGATAGTGCTGGTGGTATATCTAAAGAGAGTATCAAACAAGTTTTTGAACCATACTTTAGTACTAAAGGTAAAAATGGAACAGGTTTAGGGCTTTATATGTCACAGATGATTATAGAGAAACAGTTTCAAGGGAAGATAAGTGTTCACTCGGTACATCATGAAACTATTTTTACTGTAGAGTTTAAAAGTTTAGATTAAAAACAGTATTAAAAAAATTCCATATCAGTTTGAATATTACCATTTGTATCTTCTATGATCGATATAATCGTAGCAATATCGTTTATCATAGAAGCATGTAAATCAAAGGCTTTTTGTATTTCATCTTCAACAAGGTTTTTTCTCCACATTCTTAAAACATAAATAAAACTCTCAAGTAATATTGAAATATCTTCAACTCTTTTTATGAAATTTTCTGGAGCATTATTTAGAGCCTCTCCAAGTTTAGCAATATTTGTATATAAAGAGCTGTACTCCTTGTTGTGTGTTAGTATCTTAGAATAAGATAAAAACATATCACCTAAAACTTGAATATTTGAAATACTTAAATTTTTTGAGAGACTGATTAGCACTGCGGCACCACTTATATCAACTTCAATCTCTTTGAGTTCATTTAAATCACTACTATTAAATTTGGCTAAATTAATGCTGAGTGACTCATGAGAGTTAGTCTCTTGTGCAATTTGCAAGAGTTTGTTATCTAAAATTCTTACTAAACTTTGAAGTTCACTATTTTTACTACTTAACTCTTTATTGTTTTCTTCTAGTTCTACTCTATATTTTTCAACCATATTTTCATTAACAATATTTTTTGCAGAGTAGTAGAGAGTCTCTATCATATTTTCTATATTGATTGGTTTTTGAATAAATTGACGAATATTTAGGTTTATAAATGTAAGTAAATAGTCTGTATCATTGTATGCAGATGTAATGATAATACATTGAGATGGATTTATCTCTTTAATTTTTTTTGTTAGTTCTACTCCATCCATAACAGGCATCTTAATATCGCTTATAACTATATCAAAATGTTTTTCTTTATATTTCTGTAAAGCTTCTTCCCCATTATTAACAACACATACTGATTTAAAAAGTATTTGAAAAAAATCTTTTGTTTGGGATTGTAAATCTAAGTCATCTTCTGCATAAAGAATATTCAGATTTTTAGTAAAGTAAATAGTGTCATCTGTTGATATTTTATTCATAATTTATCTTTTTGCTTTTTTATTTGTACTATTTTAGGCTAAAATAGATTAATTCTATTTGAAGTGGTTACATATCTGTTTATCTTATAGTAGTAAAATTGTTAAAATAATAAAAAAGTAGTAAAAATGAAAAAACTAATTACTCTCTTCCTATCTGCTATTATATCGCTCTTAGCTGCTGGAGATTTTTTAATGCCTGATGAAGCATTTAAGCCTTATGCTAAGGTCAATGGTAATATGCAGATTGAAGCTGGTGTAACAATTGGTAAGGATATATATCTTTATGCTGACAAACTTACAGTTAAGCTTCTTGATTCTGATAATATTTCAATACGAAATATAGAAAAACCAAAAAGTGTAGATCATTATGATGAACAGGTTTTTGTCGAATCACCACAACTTCTTGTAACTTTAAATAGTACTGATAAAGCATCAACTCTACAGAAAATTAAAATTGTTTTGTCTTACCAAGGATGTTCAGAACAAGGGCTATGTTATGAACCATCAGAGAAAGAGTACATACTAGAAATCGATACATCAAAGCTTTCTAAAACTACTTTAGTTGAAAATTTAGAAGTAGAAGCAGAAGCGGAAATAGTTGCACTATCGGAAACAGATGCTATTGCAGATACAATTAAATCAGGAAATGTACTTATCATACTTTTGACATTTTTTGGATTTGGGCTTTTACTCTCTTTGACACCCTGCGTTTTTCCAATGATTCCTATTATTTCTGGTGTGATTATCTCTCAAGGTGAAGGTTTATCAACAAGAAAAGCCTTTGCTCTTTCTGTAGTTTATGTTCTTTCAATGGCAGTAGCATATACAATAGCTGGTGTCTTAGCAGGTCTATTTGGTGCGAATCTTCAAGCTGCACTTCAGACACCGTGGGTAATTTACTCTTTCTCTGCTGTATTTGTTGCTCTCGCCTTTAGTATGTTTGGTTTTTATGAGTTAAAACTTCCAGACTCTTTAGTTGCAAAAGTTAGCGGTAACTCTTCTCGTAGTGGCTTTGTTGGAGTTGCGATAATGGGATTTTTATCTGCTCTTATAGTTGGTCCTTGTGTTGCTGCTCCTCTAGCAGGTGCACTTGTTTACATCGGACAAACAGGTGATGCATTACTTGGTGGTGGCGCTCTTTTTAGTATGAGTATTGGTATGGGTATTCCTCTTATTGTTGTTGGTGTGAGTGCGGGTAAATTCATGCCAAAACCAGGTGCATGGATGACAATGGTTAGTGCTATCTTTGGTGTGATGATGCTAGGTGTTGCAATTTGGATGTTAGAAAAAATTGTTGATCCATCTGTAACAATGCTTCTTTACTCTCTCCTTGGTATAGGTTTTGCACTCTATCTTGGTGTTTTTGATAAAGAAGGGCATGTATTTAAACGCAGTGTTTCTATGGTAATGTTTATCTACTCTGTAGCACTCTTTATCGGATTTTTAGGTGGTTCTTCAAGTATGACAAAACCACTATCATTTTTAAAATCTACTACTTCAACAACTCTTAATGTAGAATCAAAACATTTAAAGTTTGAAGTTGTAACTTCAATAGATGAATTAAATGTAGTTTTAGAAAAAAACCGAGGTAAAAAGATTATGCTTGATTTCGCTGCTGATTGGTGTACGGCATGTAAAGAGCTAGAAGAGGTGACATTTTCAGATATGACTGTAAAAGAGAAACTCTCTTCTTATGTTTTAATAAGAGCCGATGTAACAGAAAATGGAGAGCAAGAGAAGGCACTTAGTAAAAAATATGGTGTTTTTGGACCACCAGCACTAATCTTTTTTGATAAAGAGTTAAAGGTGATGAGTTCTAAAACTATTGTTGGTTTTATTGAACCTAAGCCGTTTGTAGAACACTTAAATTCACTCTAGGATAATAATAATGAAAAAAATAATTTTAACACTAGTTCTTGTAGTTTCATCTCTTTTTGCAGATATAAAATATACAGATATTTTTGATGCTTATGATGTTGCAAAAGCAGAAAAAAAACTTGTACTTGTTATGCTCTCTCAAAAAGGATGCCCAGGGTGTCAATATATGGAAAATGTAGTTTTTGAAAATAAGGATGTTAATAAATTTATGAAAAAATCTTATGTGACTGTACATATTGATGTTCATGATGAGGGTGCACCTGATGGCTTAGAGTACTTTGCTACACCAACTTTTTACTTTTTAGATGCAAATGAGAAAGTTTTAAAAAGAATAAATGGTGGAGAAAATGCAAAAGATTTTCTCACTACTTTAGAAGAAGTAAGTTCTAAAAAAAATTAGACTTATAAGTTACTAGTTGCAACAAATGCAGCAAATCTCTGTACATACTCATTTTTATGAGTATTTGCAATCTCTTGAGCTAACTCTTTGTCAACTACATCACCTAAAATTCTTTTAAATACAGACTTAATCTCATCCATATCTTCACTATTTTCTAAGCGACGTCTTAACCCAACTACATTAAGACCTTTTACTGTAGCCTTATTCCCCTCAACAAGAGTAAAAGGAGGTAAGTCTGTCTCAACACATGATGCACCACCTATCATAACTCCTGTACCGATGTTACAGTTAGCTTCAACGGTACTAAGTCCACCAATAATTACTCGCTCTGCACAAGTTACATTCTCTTGAACTCGTACTGCATTTGTTAATATACAAAAATCAGATAGTTCTACACCCTTTTGAAGTTGTACATAACCCATGATAAAGTTGTTAGCACCGATAATAATCTTGTTATTAGCTGCGTTTTCATTATCTTGAGTTCCAATTTGAGAGAACTCTCTAATATGTGTTTTCTCTCCAACTGTAATCTCTGAATTATCATCGCCCATAGAGACAAAACTAAATATTTTTACTTTTGAAGCTATATCGATTTTACCTTTTAGGATGATATTTGATTCAAGTCGTGAACCCTCTGCAATTGTTACATCTTTACCTATATGACAAAATGGTCCTATTACAACATCTTGTGCTATCTTTGCACCATTTTCTATAACTACACTGCTATGAATCATTTGCTATCTCCAGAGTTATAATACTATCTTCAACAGAAGCAAGTCTACCCCTATCTCCAGTTTGAAGATACTCAATAAATGTAGAGAGCTCATCTCTTAGAGCATCACCACGCTGTATAAAACAGTTTCTTGTTGAATGACTCATCGCATTTATATTTATACTCTCTGTAAGTGTTTGAGCTATTAGATCAGCTTCAAAGTACTTAATAGGAGCAGTTGCATTTACTCTACATGCGATAGTAATAGAGCGCTTTCTATATGGCGTCAACCAGTTTGTTGTAATATCCCCAATTATGCCCTCTAGCTCAAAGGCTAAAAT
>Ga0256826_1001173_pt1 | contig 16231 bp, 16 predicted proteins | sample CV79metaG_FD_185975 | JGI IMG/M metagenome (GOLD analysis project Ga0256826, IMG submission 185975) | Hydrothermal vent microbial communities from East Pacific Rise, Pacific Ocean - CV79 | ecosystem: Environmental > Aquatic > Marine > Hydrothermal vents | place: Pacific Ocean: East Pacific Rise...
CTCTAATTTTCTTTATTGTTTTTATTAATTTGTCTAAGTCTTGCAGTTTTAACATATTTGGTCCATCACTGAGTGCTATACTTGGGTCAAAGTGTGTCTCAAAAAAGAAACCATCCACACCAATAGCCGCTGCAGCTTTTGCCAAGTGAGGTACCATAGAGCTATCACCACCCGTTTTACCATCTTGTGCCGTTGGCATCTGAACAGAGTGAGTTGCATCAAAGATTACCGGAGCAAACTCTCTCATAATCACTAAGTTTCTCATGTCTACTACCATATTGCCATACCCAAAAGAGTTACCACGTTCACAGAGGTAAACACCATGTTTTTGTGCATTTTCATATGTTGGCTCAGAGCATCCACGAGTTTGAAGCACTTTTAAAAGTGGGTATTTCATCGCATCAGCTGAGAGAAACTGCCCTTTTTTAATGTTTACTTCTCTGTCTGTTTTTGCACAGGCTACAAGCAGGTCTGTTTGACGACACAAAAACGCAGGAATTTGTAGCATATCTACTACAGCTGCGACTTGTTCTACCTGAGTAGACTCATGCACATCAGTTACTATTTTGTAGCCAAAGTCATCTTTTACTTTTTGAAGGATTCGAAGCCCTTCATCTATTCCAAGTCCACGAAAAGACTCTAAAGATGTACGATTTGCTTTATCAAAACTCGATTTAAAATAGAAGTCGATTGTATCGTCATTATGATACTTCTCTAACTCTTTTGCTATTTTAAAAATATTCTCTTCACTCTCAATGACACAAGGTCCTGCTAGTAGTTTCATATATATTCCTCTGGCATTACAGTGCCGAAATAAAGTAGGAGATTATAGCATAATGCTTTTAATCTCTACTTATTTTACTACTTGACTCTAGCGACCATTACTCCAGCAAGAACAATTAAAACTATTCCAAATGTCGTTGTTAACGAAGGAAGAGCATCTCCGAGCATCACTCCAACAATTATAGAAAAAAGTATATTTGAATAACTAACAGCCCCTACTATTCCAGCCTTTGTTTCGCCATATGCTTTTGTCATTAGTACTTGTGAAAGTGTTGCGAAGAGTCCCATTGCTATAAGATAAACCCAAGTAATTCCTTCAGGCATAACAAACTCTGCGAACATAAAGTCAAGCTCTTTTATACTTACATAGGGAGAGATCAAAAAGAGAAGTAGTGGTCCTAGTGTTCCCGTGAGCATAAAGGAGAGTACAATTGCACGAGTGTCATAGTAGGCTTTTAACTCTCTTACAGAGGTGTATGCGAGAGCCGCTCCAACACCACTAAAGATACCAAGCATGTCATACTTAGTAAAGCCTATAGCAGTAGGCTGCGTTATAAAGACTATACCTATGAAGCCTATAAACACTGCTATCCAGCCTTTTAGTGGTAACTTTTCACTCAAAAATAAAAAAGCAAATATAGCGGTAAATATAGGACTCGTTTTAGAGTAGGTCATAGCATCCCCAAGAGGAATATGTGCAATGTTATAAAAAAAAGCGAGCAGGGCTACAAAACCCATAAATCCACGAAAGAAGAGTAAAAGAGGTTTACCTCCTACATGTGTCATTGGCTTTTTTAAAACAGCTAAACCGATTATAATTACCCCTGCAATATTTCTAAAAAAGACCACTTCAAGAGAGCTCATACTCTCACTTGCTAGTTTGGCAAAAGCACCCATAATAGCAAAGGTAAAAGAGGCGATAAGCATATACTTAACACCTGCGTTTAAATTCTTAATATAATTCATCTCGCAATTGTACTATGTGTTAACCACATGTTTGTATAATCACTTAAATTAATCAAGGAATTTTTTATGATGAACCTCATTATTATGGCTGTTGTTGGCTATATATTTTACACTGTTTTTAAGAGCTATGGAAAGTTTGAAAGCTACTCTCAAAAAGCTTTTAAAGACTTCTCTGTTTCACACCAATCACTTAAAAATAGTGAACTTGGTCTCTTTGTAGCCCTCGTTGCTAAAGTTGCCAAAGCAGATGGAAAAGTAGATGCACTAGAAGCACAACTTGTTGGCATAATGTTTGATGACATCAGTGCAGTTTTTCCAGAGCCTGAAAAAACAAAACAGATACTCAAAGATATTTTTAGTGAGGAGAAAGAGAGAAGTGACAATATAGAAGAGATTGCTCATAAACTCGGTCTTAGACTTAAACGAAACAAGGCACAACAGCAGCAATTTATGGGCTTTTTAATTCAGCTTGCATTTATTGATGGTGAGTGTAGCAAGAGTGAAGAGGAGATTTTAGGCACTATTGCTGAAGCTTTTGAGTTTGACCCTGATACTTATCATGCTATATTTGATCAGTTTGAAAAAATGATGCAAAATGTGACACCAAAAGCCAACATTGGTGATGCTTATGCACTTTTAGGGGTAAAGGCAGAGGATGAGATGAAAACTATCAAAAAAGCTTATAGAAAACTTATTCGTCAGTATCATCCAGATATTATCGCTTCACAAGGAAAAAGTGAAGAGTATATGAAAGAAGCAACTGCTAAAACGCAGGAGATAAACCAAGCTTACGAGATGATAGAAGAGGCTAGGAAATAAAATCTTTCTCCCAAAAGAATTCTATCCATTCTGTAGCCTCATTTACCCAAACATGAGGCTCATAACATGAGGTCTGCTTGTAAAAAAGAGTAGCAGATTTAAACTCAATACCCTCAAACTCACTTTCCAAATAATTCATTATCTCTTTGAGTGTCTCTCCACTATCAGCTATGTCATCTAAGACTAATACCTTTTTCACATCTTTAAAACTACAGTTTCCAAAAAGAGTGATACTCTCGCGTTTACATGTTGTGTCATATAACTCAGTTCTAAGTGTTTGAACTTCTCGTATGTTCAAGCCTTCTGCAACTGCATGTGCTAGAGTTAAACCACCTCTTGCTATACCTATAATTGCTTCTGCTTTAAAGCTTTGTACCTCTTGTATAAGGGAGTTTGTATCTATTTTAAAGTTGTCATATGAGTAGTATTGCTTCATTTTATTCCTTAGCGTTATTTTTAATTAATTTTAATAATATTTATTAAAGATTTATGATAGTATACTTGACTTAGAAATAAATAACAAGGAAATATAATGATAAAAAGAGTTTCACAAATAGCACTTTTAGGTCTTACAGCTGCGATAATTACGGGGTGTGCTGACAAGGCACCAGTAGCTGAGAAAAAGCCATATGTTCCAACATTTGAATGTAAACAAGAGAATGTACTTGCTCCTAGATGGACATGTATTCCTGAAGTTGATGGTTACTATGCTGGTGTTGGTATAGCTGACAAAAGTGCCGCTGGTAATGCACATATGAGAAAAGTAGCTATGATGAACGGTCGTTCTGACTTAACACAACAGATTAACACTGATGTAAAAGACAAGATGGAAGGTTTCACTCAAGCGACTGGTGGTGGATCTGCCGAGACTGTAGATATGGTTACAACTTCTGTAACAAGTCAACTTGCTAATGTTGCACTTAAAGGTTCTAAAGCTGTAGATATTTGGAACGCTCCTTCTGGTGCTCTTTATATGCTAGTAACAGTTCCAACTGATGTAGTAAATGAAAATGTGAAAAAATCTTTAAACTCAAGCTTCAACAATGATGATGCGAGATGGCAACAGTATCGTTCTGAAGATGCTCAGAAAAAACTTGATGCTGCATTTCCAACAGACTAGTTTTACTTTTTAACTCTCCTTTTGGAGAGTCTCTTTTCTCCCTCAATATCCTCCTAATCATAATTTAGCTATAATCACGAAAATATAGAGTATACAAGGTTACCCCATGAAAAAAATCGCCATAGTTGGTCGTCCAAATGTTGGAAAAAGTTCTCTCTTTAATCGTTTAGTAAAAAATCGTGATGCTATTACTTCTGACCTGGCAGGTACAACTCGTGATGTGAAACGCCGTCATGTAATCATAAACCAAAAAGAAGCTCTTCTTCTCGATACTGGTGGACTAGACAAAGGATGTGAACTTTTCGACAAGATCAAAGAGATGTCTTTAAGAGCTGCTTATGCTGCTGACATTATTCTCTATATGGTTGATGGAAAAAGTATTCCTGAAGATGAAGATAAAAAGTTTTTTTATGAACTTCAAGCGATGGGGAAAAAGATTGCTTTAGTTGTTAACAAGATAGATAACGACAAGATGAAAGAGAATCTCTGGGAATTTTATGAGTTTGGAACAGGAGATATTTTTGGTATTTCAGTTTCACATAACCGTCATACAGTAGAGCTTTTAGAGTGGATAGCAGACAAAATTCCTGAAGAAGATAGAATCAAAGAAGAAGAGGAAGCTGTTGGAATCATTGAAGAAGAAGTTCAAGAAGTAGACGATGAAGAGTTCTTTAATAAGACTCATGATGAAGATGATGATGGTTTTACATACTGGGACGATGACGAGATGGACGGTATCATCACAGATGACTCTATCTTTGGAGATAACGACCGGATTAAAGAGTTCGATGAAGAAGATATTAACCACATTAAAATCGCTATTATTGGTCGAACTAATGTTGGTAAATCTTCACTCTTAAATGCTCTTCTTGGTGAAGAGCGTTCAGTTGTTAGTAGTGTAGCTGGAACTACTATTGATCCTATTGATGAGACTGTAGAGTACAAAGATAAGCAAATTACTTTTGTAGATACAGCAGGTCTTAGACGTCGTGGTAGAATTCTTGGAATTGAGAAGTATGCACTTATGCGTACAACAGAGATGCTTGAAAATGCAAATATGGCACTTGTTGTTTTAGATGCTAGTCAGCCATTTTTAGACCTTGATGAGAAGATTGCTGGACTAGTAGATTCTAACCGTTTAGCTTGTATTATCGTACTAAACAAGTGGGATATCTCTAAACGTGATGAGCATGAGAAAATTATTAGAGAAGTTCGTGATAGATTTAAGTTTCTTTCTTATGCACCTATTTTAACACTCTCTGCACTGACTCACCAACGTGTTGATAAACTTCACGATATGATTTTAGAAATAAACGAAAACTACTCACAGAGAATCTCTACAAGTAAAGTAAATGAAGTAATAGAACGTGCACTTCGCCGTCACACTCTTCCAAGTGTTAGTGGTCAGGTTATCCGTATCTACTATGCAACACAGTATGAGACGAGACCACCAAAAATAGCTATTATTATGAATAAACCAAGTGGTCTTCACTTTACATATAGACGCTACTTAACAAACAAAATGCGTGAGGCTTTTAACTTTACAGGAACACCACTTCTTTTCAAAGCGAAGAAGAAAGGGGAGAAATAAAAGGAAAATATTTCCTTTTATTTATGTGCTAAAACGGTTTTACAACCACCATTGCTACAATTACCAGCATTAAAAGTGTTGGTACTTCGTTATACATTCTAAAAAACTTACCACTTCTTTCACATCTATCTTCTGCAAACTCTTTACGTAATTTTTCTAAAGAGTAAAAATAGACTATCAAAAATGCTACAAAAAGCAGTTTGGCATGGAGCCAACCTCCTGTCTTAAATAGATTAAAATCACCATCTATTGAAAGATAAATCATAGTTGCCCCACTTACAATTGTAGTCCACATAGAAGGGACACCAATATACTTAAAGAGTTTATACTCTTGTACTTTAACAACTTCTACAAAACCTTTATTCTCGATATTTTCCGCATGGTAGACATAGAGTCGAGGCAAGTAAAAAAGTACTGCAAACCAAGAGATAAAAGAAACAACATGAAACCATAAAATCCATTCATACATTTATAAATCCTTAAAAGTTTTTTTCTAAGTAGATAGTGTTATAGTTAGAACCACCTGCTTCTACATTGTTAATAAGTCCAAAGATACCTGAGCGATGCTTCAATGCCCAACCAATATATGTATTATACATAGGTTGATAGCGAATAAGTCTTCCTAAGTCAAAATCTAAACTAATATCTAAATAGTTTAAATAGTAAGAGTTATTATCGCCTTTAGCATTAGCTTCTTCATACTCTACATATAGAATACCACTAGTGTATGAAGCACCTTCCCCAATACCCAATCGGATTCTATTTTCCCAAAAATTAAAGTTATAGTAGGCTTTAAAGTAGAGAGTAGCTTCATAAACATCATCTCGTCCAGTACCACTCTCATCAAAGTAGGAGAGTCCACTTTTTACATAGATATCTAAGGGCCAACCAAAAGCAGACTTTTTTAGTAAGTAACCACCATCAAGTCCATACACTTCTAAGTCTTTCCCATGGTTATTACTAAAAAAATCACCTGAGATAATGTCGCCTAAGTTACTTGCAGATGCCACACCGTAAGCGGCCCTAAAAGAGTACTTGTCTGCTGAAAAAAGGTTTAGTGTTAGAAGTAGTAGTAGAAGTAGTTTCATTTGTTTCCTTAAAAATTTTTCTCAACATAAATACAGTTATAGTTTGAACCACCATCATAAACACCACCATACAGACCATGTACACCTGAACGATGTTTAATAAGATAACCAAGATGATAATCTCGCATACTCTCAACTCGAATAAGTTTTCCAATATCAAAGTCTAGTGTAATTTCCATATAATTTAAAAGGTTTGACTGATTATCATTTTCTCTTATCGCTTCTTGTGCTTCAGTATATGGAACACGACCAGCATATGATATACCTTCTGCTATACCCACACGAAACTGATTATCAAAGAGGTTTAGTTTTATAAATAACTTCAAATAGAGTGTCATCTCTAAAAAATCGGCTTGATGGTAGTTCTCATCAAAATAACTTAGCCCACCTTTTCCATATATGTCTACAGGGAGACCAAACATATCTCTCACAAGTCGATAACCAGCGTCAACGCCTAGTACATTAGTATTATATGGGCTTTTGTTTAAACCTGTAAAAGTATAGAGCTCATCAAAGTCACTTGCAGAGGAGAATCCAGCAAAAACTCGAACAGAGTAGTTAGTTGTTTTATCTTTTTTTAACTCATCAGCATAGCTAGCTATACTAAAAAATAGAAAAAACAGCAGTAAAAATTTCATTTTGTTCCTTGGATAGTTACAGAGGGAGTAAGTACTTCAATAAGAAGTACTTACTAGAAGATTATGCGTCTAAAGTTTCTAAATCTTTTACAGATCCATTTTTATGATCAACAACTTTATCATGAAGACGACGAAGTGCTTTAGTACCTTTGTCAATAGCTAAGTCAATAGCTGCATCTAAAACATCATCATGTTGTGTAATGATTACAGGTTGTGCATGAGCAATTTTGATATCAAACTCTACCATAACACCTTTTTTCTCAGCAGCAACTACACAGTTAATACTTGTAATATCTAATGAATATTTTCTAAATGCTTCGACAGCACCTTCAATATGTGCTTTTGTAGCGTCAGTTAATGTAATATCTTTTGAACGAATTTGTAAGTTCATAATAAATCCTTTAAAAGGAGTCTCTTTAACTCCTATTTATATACTTACATAATAGCAAAATAAAGCTGAAGTAGGTATAATATCGCAAAAAAATAGGAATTTTATCTTATGAGAGTACTTACAGGAATCCAGTCATCTGGTGACTTACATATTGGAAACTATTTTGGATCTATTAAACAGATGGTTGATGCACAGAGCAAAGGTGATACTTTTACTTTTATAGCCAACTATCATGCCATGACAAGTGTCAACGATGGAACAAGACTAGCAGAGCTTACTATGCAGTCTGCTACAGACTTTTTAGCACTAGGTATTGACCCTGAGAGCTCAACTTTTTGGGTACAGTCAGATGTAAAAGAGGTTTTAGAACTCTACTGGATTCTCTCTTCTTACACGCCTATGGGGCTACTCGAGCGTGCTCACAGCTATAAAGATAAAACAGCAAAAGGAATTAGTGCGAACCATTCACTCTTTTCATACCCTGTTTTAATGGCTGCAGATATTTTACTCTACTCTCCAGATATTATTCCTGTTGGTAAAGATCAGATTCAGCATGTTGAGATTGCTCGTGATATCGCTACAAAGTTTAACAACCAGTATGGAGATATCTTAAAACTTCCAGAGTTTAAAGTAGAAGAGTCAGTCGCTACTGTTCCTGGAATAGATGGACAAAAAATGTCTAAGTCTTACAAAAACACTGTAAATATTTTTGGCCAAGAGAAAAAACAGCTTAAAACTATTAAAAAAATAGTTACTGAGCAAGTAGCACTTGAAGATCCTAAAGAGTTTGAGGGTTGCAATGTATATAACATGGCAAAACTCTTTTTAGAGGGTGATGCACTTACAGACCTGCAAGAGCGTTATAAACGTGGTGGTGAGGGACATGGTCACTTTAAACTACACCTTGCAGATGTTATGTGGGAGTATTTTAGACCTTACCGTGAAAGACGAGAGCATTATGCTGCTAATCAAGATGAAGTAAGAGAGATTTTAAAAATGGGTGCAGATAAAGCCAGAGCCGTTGCTATGCCTATGATAGAGAAAATTAGAAGTGTAACAGGAATAAGATACTAACTCATAGTATCTTAACACTAAAAGAGACTACTTAAGTTTAAGTGTCTCTTTTGCAATATAGCTTTTTTTACCCCAGTTATCACCTTTTAGTTTTAAGAGTGAACGAACCTCTTTGTTTACTAATATGTAACTTAACTCCACTACAACACTTGTAGCACCTTTCACCTTCTCCACTTTAAGTACACGGCTTCCATGTGCTGGGATACTCATATTTTTAGATTTACTTGAAGCTAAATGTGAAATAGTCACTTTTGTCTTTTTACGCTTGTAAGTTTGTGTTAAAGAGATAGTTTTCTCTTCTAAAACACTCGAACCTCTTTTAAATGTAAGATGCACTTCTATCTCACGAGATCCAAAACCACTAGGAATATTATGAGGTTGTGGATTTCTAATCTTCACAAGAACATTTTTATTATTCTGCTTAAGTGTAAGTCTCAGAGCATTTACCCACATCTTAGGGTTATGCCCACCAACAAATCCGTGATTACGAACATTTCGTATTTTTGCTTTGCCATTGTACATTTTATACGTTGCAGCTACATCTTTACGTTGTGGTCCCATATGACACTCAACACAATTTTTAGCACCCTTAACATACTCATTTTGCATATTTGTGAATACTAAACCTTTGACACTTCTATCATTTGCATGACATACAAAACAGAGTTTATTTGGGTTTTTATCCATAAATTCGTGATGAACTGTCTTATGGTATGGGGACTTAGCATCTTTATATGGTCCAGTCATTGTTCCAGACTTTGTCCACTCTACTCTATTTATACCGCGTTTTGTTGCATCATACTCATCATGAATTTTGTCTATATTGTGACAAACAACACAGTTTATCCCTTCACTTATCGCCTTATCATTTACTGCATTGTCTACTTCACTACCCTTATCAAGTCCAAAAACAGCAGCAACTTCATAGTCTTCATCAGTACTTGTAACAGATATACGAGGATTATGACAAGTTGCACACTGCACCTTTACACTATTTACACTCTTACGAGTTTTTCTCGCAACATAATCAAGACTTTTTCTAAAGTACTCATCATTTTGGTAGTGACTTTTTGAGTGCCATGAAGTACTCCACTCACCTACTATACGAAGATGACAAGCTTTACAACTTTGAGAGTCTTGAAAACGCTCATCCACTTTTACAACTTTAGCAGCCCCAAAAAGTGAACTAAGTGTTATTACAAACAGTAAAAATATTTTCATACAGACTACCCTCTTTGCTTATTGAGCCAGACCATTAGCCCTTTTTGTGCATGGAGTCTATTTTCTGCTTCATCAAAAACTATCTTTGCATGAGAGTCCATTATCTCCTCAGATACTTCATAACCACGGTAAGCAGGAAGACAGTGAAGAAACTTTGCATCTTTTGCAGCTAAACACATCATAAGACTATCTACCATAAAACCATCAAAATCTTTAATACGCTGCTCTTTTTCATCCTCTTGACCCATTGAAGTCCAAGTATCTGTAGTCACAATGGTAGCACCGTGAATAGCCTCTTTAGGGTCATTCATAACCGAGATTTTTGCACCACTTTTCTTTGCTATTGAGAGTGCCTCTTCTAAAACATCTGCATCAACTTCATAGCCTTTAGGTGTAGCAATGCGAAGTTCAAATCCTAGTTTAGCAGCGAGCATCATCCATGAATGAGTCATGTTGTTTCCATCACCAATGTAAGCGACTATTGCATTTTTCTCTACACCATGTTCTATCATAGTCATATAGTCAGCTAAAAGTTGTACAGGATGAAAAGAGTCAGTGAGACCATTGATAACAGGTACACTTGAAGCAGCAGCAAACTCTTCTATCATTGAGTGTTTAAATGTTCTTATCATAACCATGTCACACATAGAAGATATAACACGAGCTGTATCTTTTACAGGCTCCCCACGACCTAAATGAATATCACGATTAGAGAGAAAAAGTGCATGACCACCTAGTTGAAACATACCTGTTTCAAAACTCACACGTGTACGAGTTGAACTCTTCTCAAAAATCATGCCAAGAGTTTGCATCTCAAGCTCTTTTTTATAGACACCATTTCTAAGATTCTTTTTCACATCTAAACCAATGTCAATAATCTCGAGTATCTCTTCTTTTGTAAAATCTTTCAGTGTTAAAAAATGTCTCATTATTTTTCCCAATATTTCAGTAAGTTGTTATTGTACTATTTTTATTCTTAATGCAAAAGTATCCTTAGTTAAACTTAATGAAAGATATTATTATATAGACTTATAAAAACTATAATATTGGGGCTATTTATGGCACAAATAAATAATAATGAAAAACAACTAACTACAAAATCATTTCTAGTTTCAGAAACTGATGAAAACGGTATTATCACTTTCGCAAATGATGATTTTTGTACATATGCAGGATACTCTTTGGATGAGTTAATTGGTAAGCCTCACAGTATTGTAAGACATCCAGATATGCCAAAAGCTGCCTTTGCTGACTTATGGAAGACGGTAAAAAAAGGAGAGAGGTGGAGGGGTTTTGTAAAAAACCTCTCCAAGGATGGCTCTTATTACTGGGTCTATGCAACTGTTTTTCCTTTTGAATCTTGTGATGGCTCTAGAGGTTATATATCATGTAGAAGAAAAGTCTCTGCTATGGAAGCAGAGAAGTACACCCTAGCCTACCAAGATATGAAAAGAGAGGAAAGATAATGAACCTACTAACACGAATTTCTATAAAAAACAAACTACTTTTAAATGTTGTAATTCCTATAACTACTATTATTATTATGGCAAGCATTGTTATACTCAACCATATTGAAAAAAAAGCAGAGTATGAAGACTTCAATACCATTGTAAAACTCGATGCACAGATATCTCTGCTAATACACGATATACAAAAAGAGAGAGGTCTTACAGCTGGATTTTTAAATGCTAAAGATAATCAACTCTCGAGTAAACTAAAGCTCCAAAGAGATAATAGTGATAAAACAATTCAAAACCTCAACAACTATATAGAGAGTTCAGAAATTAAAGATGTTTTTCTTCCAACTATTAACATCTCACTCAACAATGCCCTTGAATCTTTAAAAGGTCTTCAAAACATTAGAATTAGCATCTCAAACCATACTATAAGTACCAAAGATGCAATTGCATACTATTCAGGTCTTAATAGCAAATTTTTAGACTTAATCTCTGAGACATCACAACAAGCTGTAGATAGTGAACTGACATATAGTGTTATTGCTTATTACAATTTTTTACAGTCTAAAGAGAGAGCAGGTATAGAGAGAGCTATTGGAAGTAAAACATTTACTAACGATAAATTTTCGAAAGGTGATCGTGCTAGAATAATCTCATTAATCTCTGAGCAAAAATCATATATGGATAGCTTTGAAACTCTTTCAAACCCAACTGTTGTAGCCTTTAAAAACCAAGTCTTACAAGGAAATGCTGTTTTTGAAGTCCAAAAAATGCGAGCTACACTTAGTAATGCAAATGAAATTGGTGGTTTTGGGGTGAATGCTCCTTACTTTTTTGACACTATTACAAAAAAAATAAATCTTCTTAAAAAGACTGAAGACCATATTGCCCATAATCTACACATCAGGACACAGAGTGCTATTCCCTTTGTCAACGTAGCAAAAAAGTTTGCGGCCTTACTTCATGAAACACAAAAAGAGCGTGGTGCAACAGCAGGATTTTTAGGATCTAAGGGTACTAAGTTTATTAAAAAACTTCCTGCACAAAGAGTACAAACAGATAAAAGAATTGCACAACTCAAAGCAGAACTTAAAACCTTCAACTCTAAGCACTTTTCAGCAAAAATAGATCAAGAGATTCAAAACTCTCTTGGCTTTTTATCTAAACTTCAAGCAATGAGAAAAAAAGTAGATACACTTAATGTTCAAGCAGGTGTAGCTATTACTTACTATACAAAAATGAATGCTACTTTCTTAGATACCATCTCAAACACTATTTTAGTAGTCAAGTCCAACATAGAGACAAGAAACCTTACTTCATATTATAATTTTCTCATGGCTAAAGAGCGTGCTGGAATAGAACGTGCAGTTCTTACAAATACCTTCTCACGTAACAAATTTTTAGCAGGTATGAAAACAAAACTCAATACTCTCATAATAGAACAAAACAGTTTTATTATCTCTTTTCTAGCCACTGCAAATGATGACTTCAAATCTTTTTACAAAAAAACTATGCAAAGTAGTGTTGTTACAGAAGTTCAGAGAATGCGAGACATCGCGCAAAATGCCACAGAGATAGGTGGGTTTGGTGTTAAAAGTGACTACTGGTTTGCACAAATGACACAAAAGATAAACCTTCTCAAAAAAGTAGATGATTATATATCATCAACACTTACAGCAAAAGCAACACAGAAGTACAGCAGTGAGTCTACTGCACTCACTATATACTCTATTATTATTATCTTAGTAATCATCGGTACAACTATTTTGTCATACCTTATTAGTAAGAATATATCTAACTCTACTGAAAAAATTGCCTTTGGAATAAAACAGTTTTTAGAGTTTTTAAATCACAACCATAATGTTATAGAACCAATAGATCTTGATGGAACCGATGAGATAGCTCAAGTTGCTAAAATGGTCAATGATAATGTTAAACAGATTAATAATGACATAGAGGAGGATATGCTCTGTGTTGGAGAAGCAATTCTCACACTTGATAAGATGCAAAAAGGTTACTACAAATGTAGAGTACATACACAAGCATCAAACTCTCAAATTCAAACTTTAGCAAACACTATTAACAAGATGCTTGATGTGCAATCTAAACTTATGGATGATATGTTAAGTGGCTTAGCTAGATATACAAACTATGACTACACAACAAAAATAGAGATCGACTCTACAATTCAAGCAGAAAGTAGAAAGCTTGCAGATGGGATCAACCTTCTTGGGGATGCTATTACCGAGATGCTAAAAAACTCTTTTCAGTCATCTACAGAACTCCTTGATAAGTCAGACTTCTTACAGTCTAAAATGCATCACTTAAGTAGTTCAACAATGCAACAATCAGCTGCACTAGAAGAGACAGCCGCTTCAATGATGCTCATTACTGAAGCTATTGAAAATACGGCAGATAAAACACAAGAGGTCGTTTCTCAATCCAATGATATTAAAAGTGTTATTGAAATAATTGGAGATATTGCAGACCAAACAAACTTACTTGCATTAAACGCAGCTATAGAGGCTGCCCGTGCGGGTGAACATGGTCGTGGTTTTGCTGTTGTAGCCGATGAGGTTCGTAAACTTGCAGAGAGAACACAAAAATCTCTTACTGAAATAAATAGCAGTATTAACATACTTACTCAATCAATTACAGAAATTGGCTCAAGTATGGAAGAACAGAGTAGTGCCATTGCACAAGTAAATAGTGCAGTTTCAGAGATAGACTCTAGTACCCAAGCGAATGCATCTACAGCAGATGAAGTAACAACTGTAGCAAATACGGTAAAAGATATGTCTTCGAGTGTCTTAGCAAATGTGGAGAAAAACAAATTTAATCGTACATAAAGTACGATTAATAAAACTCTTAAGCCTGTAGCATCTTTGCTACTTCTTTAGCATGGTATGAGATGATTATATTTGCCCCTGCTCTCTTAAACGCAACCATAGTCTCCATTACAACTCTATCGTAGTCTATTAAGTTTGCAAGTCCTGCATGTTTTATCATCGCATATTCGCCACTTACATTATATACAGCCATTGGAAGAGAAGTTGCATCTTTTATTTCACGAACTAGGTCAAGATATGCTAAAGCTGGTTTTACCATAAGTATATCAGCTCCCTGCATCTCATCACTTACAGACTCTGAAATAGCTTCACGTCGATTTGCTGGGTCCATCTGGTAAGAAGCACGGTCTCCAAAACTCGGAGTTGATTCTGCTACATCACGGAATGGTCCGTAGTAACCTGAAGCAAATTTTGTTGAATATGCCATAATAGGAAGATTTTCAAAACCATTTGCATCTAAGGAAGTTCTCAAAGTTTCTATAATCCCATCCATCATTCCACTAGGTGCAATCATATCTGCCCCTGCTCTTGCATGAATAAGTGCTTGTTCCCCAGAGATTTCTAAGGTTGCATCGTTGTTTACAGTCTCTTTTTCTTCATCTATAATACCGCAGTGTCCATGGTCTGTGTACTCACAAAAACATAAGTCAGTCACTACAAACATATCTGGATGAGCCGCTTTAATAGCACGGATAGATGAGGCTATAATACCATGATCGCACAGCGAATCACTTCCTATAGAATCTTTAGTATCGGGAATACCAAAAAGAATAATTGAGTAAATACCTAAACTTTTTAACTCTTCACACTCTTTTATAACGACATCTATACTCATTTGAAAAACACCAGGCATTGAGGCTACTTCCGTCTTAATACCCTTACCACTTCTAATAAAAAGGGGATAGATAAAATCATCTGCTCTTACTTCTGTTTCTCTTACAAGTGAACGAAGATGCTTATTTAAACGAGTGCGGCGAAATCTTTGAAACATAGTTAAACCTTTTTTTTGCTATAATTATTTTAAGAAAAATATTTTACCCTTTTAAAGATTAAACTAAATGAATATAACTATATCCCAAGCAGCAAATTTACCATCACGTTTTGGTCTCTTTAATGTAAAAGCCTTTAAAGAAGGCGAAAAAGAACATCTTGTTATTTATGCAAAAGAACTAGAATCAGAACCTGTAGTCCGAATTCACTCAGAGTGTCTCACTGGCGATGCATTAGGTAGCCTCAAGTGTGATTGTCGTGATCAGCTTGAGTATGCACTTGATCTCATCAACAAAGAAGGGGGTATGGTTATTTACCTCCGTCAAGAGGGTCGAAATATTGGCCTACTCAATAAAATAAATGCTTATGCACTTCAAGACAAAGGTCTTAATACGGTAGAGGCTAATCATCAGTTAGGCTTTGGAGCAGATGAAAGAACCTACGAGATTGTTACATTTATTCTCGATTATTTTAAAATAAAAAAAATAAAACTTTTAACAAATAACCCAGATAAAGTCAGTGCCCTTAATGGTGTTGAGATATTAAAGCGTATACCTATAATTATGCAATCAAATGAATTTAACGAAGCATACCTCAATGTTAAACGCGATGAGATGGGACACCTCTTTTAACATTATTATATACAAACAATTACAAAAAAATTGACAAATTTATAGCAGATAGTGTATGATATCGGTAATAAATGTGTGAGGACAAGCCTAGGTGCCTATAAATATACATAAAGACGATATTAACACTGCTCTTAAAAAGTTAAAAGCGAGAGAGGACAACCTCAGACAACTTGAATCCATCTCCAAACTTGGAAGTTGGGAAGTTGACCTTCTAACAAAAAAATCTATTTGGTCTAAAAGAAGTTATGAAATTTATGGAATACCACAAGATCACGAGGTTAACCTTGAACTTTTCTACAGTCTAATCCTACCTGAGTATAGAGAAACAGCAAAGACACAGCTTGCCCATGTTATTCAAACAGGGGAAGCTATAACTTTTAAGTGTGAAGCTAAGCACACTGATGGTTCTATCATTACACTTCTTCTCAACGGCCAAGTTGTTTTTGACAATAATCATAAAGCTTCTAAAATTATTGGTACAACACAAGATATTACCTCACAAGTAGCACTTAAACAACACACTAAAGAGTTAGGACAGCTTATAGAGTACTCCTCGAATGAGATCTATATACTATCACTAGATACTTTAGAGTATTTGTATGTAAACAAAGG
>Ga0256826_1001174_pt1 | contig 16222 bp, 16 predicted proteins | sample CV79metaG_FD_185975 | JGI IMG/M metagenome (GOLD analysis project Ga0256826, IMG submission 185975) | Hydrothermal vent microbial communities from East Pacific Rise, Pacific Ocean - CV79 | ecosystem: Environmental > Aquatic > Marine > Hydrothermal vents | place: Pacific Ocean: East Pacific Rise...
TAGAAACACAATCAAAATCAGTAGGTACTTTAAATAGTTCAGAACTTGTTGGAGATGTAGAGCTTGACGACATTACAAACAAAGAAGGAAACTTTACGATAGAACTGCCTCTAAAAGCGGGAATAAATAGCATCTCTATCGAAGCGTTTAACAAAACCAATACCGTTGCTAGTTATAGAGAGAGCATTAGTGTAACTGCCAAAATTAAAGCACGAAAACCTATTATCTATGTTATAGCCGCAGGTGTTAATGTGTTTGAACAAGACAATGTTAGTATGCTGAAGTACTCTGAAAACGATGCAAAGACCATTGCTAAAGAGATTAAAAATGCTACCGAGTACCAAACAGAAGTGACCTTGCTTATTGGAAAAGAGATGACTAAAGAAAACCTTTTAAAAGCGATTGCAGCTATTAAGAAAAAGGCGCACCTAGAAGATAAAATAGTTTTCTATATCTCAACTCATGGAAAAGCAGCTCGGGGTCGTCTCTATCTTGTGCCTCAAAACAACAAAAAGTTAAAAAATTGGATTAATTTTGAAGATATTTTTAAAGAGATTCAGTCTGTTGCTGCTCTAGATCAGATCTTCATTATTGATGCCTGTGAGTCAGGACAAGCGAGTGACATTATGTCTTCTGTTTATGATGCTAAGGCATCAGTGTTAGCTAAACAGTCAGGTATCCACCTACTTATGGCTACAACCAAAGGTACTTTTGCCTTTGAGAGTGCCGATAAAAATATTAAACATGGTGTTTTTACTCATAACATATTAAAAGCGCTTAATGCCAAAACAACTGATAAAAACCACGATAAAAGGATATCTATTGTAGAACTTTCAAAAACATTACAAGAGCCACAGTTTAGTGTTGCACATCAATTTCCAATCATTAGGAATGTTGGTGAAGACACCTATCTTAAAAACGTCAAATAATTAATTTGGGTGGTGACACATGATGTCATCACAAGACTATACAATTAGATTATCAAAAAAACAAGGAAACAAAATGGAAAACAGAGAATTTGTAGGGTTTGGAAAAAGAACCCTTGCGTATATAGTAGACGTTGTCATTATCATGACAATAGCATTTGTCATTGCAATGGTATTCAGACTGGTGCTATCATTTTCAAGTGAAGAGGCTGTAGGTCAAATGGTTATGACTGTTTATTTTCTTACTTACCTCGCCTACTTTATCATAATGGAAAGTTCAAAAAAACAGGCTACTTTTGGAAAAATGCTTCTTAAAATCAAAGTTATCAATGCCGATGGGGGTCAATTAACCTTACAAAATGCACTTATCAGAAGTTTCAGTCGTTTACTATCAGGGCTTATCATGGGAATTGGCTATTTAATGGTTATTTTCATGCCAGATAAACAAGCACTTCATGACAAGTTAGCTAAAACCTATGTCGTGAGTAGATAATATGAAAGCCTCACTTATTAAAGCATCTTTGTTAGCAATACTTGTCATGTTTAGTGGCTGTGATAGTGATACCATTTCTTCCGTTAAAAGCTCAGAATATACTGATGGTGTTAGTATTAATGATCTCTTAGAAGATTCAGGTTATTGTGACTCCGTAGCATGGAGCGATATAGTCAATAAAAAAGGTCGAAAAATTGTTCATATGGAGTGTAATATTGCTACAGGTTGGGCAGTGAAGAATTATGAAATATTAGTTATAAACTTTGTAACACAAGGCGAGACAGTTGACTTTTTCAATGGTCATTTTAAAAATACACAGGGTCAACTTACTGAAAGGTTTCGAAGTAGAACACGACTTGATATGGTTATGGCATCACTTTATGCTCAATTACAAGCCAAGTAATACTTCACAAACAGTGTCATAATCCATCATAGGATTATGGCAAGATATACTCAAAAATATTATTTTTCAAACTGCTAAACAGCATGATCTAAGACACACAACAATAGAGTAATTCCGTACTTACCTCAAGCTGATACCATACCAACTACATACTTATTTCAAAGACTTCACCCTCTTGACACAACCCTATACATACCCTAACAAGGGTCCCATTGTTTATTAATCAACATTTAACTATAATATCATCTTTAAAAAATCGATTTTCAGGCAAATACTATAATGCATAATAAAAAATATATGGCGATGGGCTTTGTTAGCGCAGCCGCTTTTCTTTCTCTAACATTTTCTACCGCGCTTTTTGCTAAACCGGCTTCAGATCAGCCTACGATTGAAGCATCACGTCTTCAAGCACTTGCAAAATTCACTAAAGTTATTAGTATTGTTGAGCAGTACAATGTTGATGAGCTTACAATTGAAGAGCTTATGGACAAGGCACTTCAAGGGCTTATGACAAACCTTGATGCCCACTCTACTTACTTAAACGAAAAAAGCTTTGAAAACATGAAAGTGCAAACCAGTGGCGAGTTTGGTGGTCTTGGAATTACTGTGGGAATGAAAGATGGTGCATTAACTGTTATTGCGCCTATTGAAGGGACTCCAGCTGATAAAGCAGGTCTTAAATCAGGTGATATCATCCTAAAAATCGATGGTGAATCAACCTTAAGTATGACAATTGATGAAGCCGTTAGTCTTATGCGTGGTGAAGTCAAAGATCCCATTGATATTACTATTGTTCGCAAGGGTGAGCGTAAACCTTTAGAAGTTCACATTATCCGTGACATAATTAAAATCCAATCAGTATATGCTAAACAAATTGGCGAAAACATTCTTTACCTTCGTGTTACTAGTTTTGATAAAAAAGTAGTTGCTGATGTTAAGAAAGTTCTTAAAACACATCTTAAACATGACAAAGGAATTATCTTAGACCTTCGTAACAATCCGGGTGGTCTTTTAGATCAATCTGTTGGCCTTGTAAATCTTTTTGTTTCTAAGGGAAATATCGTTTCTCAAAAAGGTCGTGATAAATCTGAAGATCGTGCTTACGATGCAACTTCAAGCTCAACGATGACGGATGCCCCTTTAGTTGTTTTAGTTAATGGTGGGTCTGCTTCTGCTTCTGAAATTGTATCAGGTGCATTACAAGATCATAAACGTGCAGTAATCGTTGGTGAAAACACTTTTGGAAAAGGAAGCGTTCAAGTTATCCTTCCTATTACAGCAACAGAAGCGATTAAACTTACTATTGCACGTTACTACTTACCAAGTGGTCGTACCATTCAAGCCGTTGGTGTTAAACCTGACATCCTTGTAAAAGCGGGAGAAGTCAAGACTCATGATGGTGGTTTCTCTATCAAAGAAGCTGATCTTAAGAAGCACCTTGAAGGTGAACTAGAAAAGACAGAACCAAAAGTTAAAAAAGAGACTAAAGAGAAGAAAAAAGAAGATGAAAAAGATATCATCACTCCACAACAGATGAACAAAGATATTCAACTTAAAGAGGCAGTTGATATTGTCAAAGCATTAATTATAGTAAAAGGGAACTAAGAATGGAAAAACGCGAACTATTATACGAGGGAAAAGCTAAAAGACTTTTTTTAACTGATGATGAGAATCTAGTTATTTCTGAGTTTAAAGATGACTTAACCGCTTTTAATGGTGCACAAAAGTCAAGTGAGGCTGGTAAAGGCGCACTTAACAACAAAATCTCTACAGAGCTTTTTAAACTTCTTGAAGCGAATGGTATTCCAACACACTTTGTTGAGATGATGGATGACAACCACATGCTACATACTAAAGTTGATGTTATTTTAATCGAAGTGATTGTTCGTAATATCGCAACCGGTTCATTGAGTAAAAACCTTGGTATTGAAGATGGAAAAGTACTTCCATTTACCCTTGTTGAATTTGACTATAAAGATGATGCTTTAGGCGATCCAAAACTAAACGATCAGCATGCCCTTATCTTAGAACTTGTAGATCATCAAGATGAGTTGGATAAGCTTCGTCGCATGGCACGTCAAGTTAATGATGTTTTAAAACCATTTTTTGCAACCAAAGGGCTTAATCTTGTTGACTTCAAACTTGAGTTTGGTAAAGATAAAAATGGCAATATCATCTTAGTCGATGAAATTTCTCCTGATAACTGTCGTTTTTGGGATATGGAGACAGGCGAAAAAATGGACAAAGACCGTTTTCGTCAAGGTTTAGGCGGACTTAAAGTCGCTTATGAACAAGTTCTTGAAAGAATTTTAGGCTAAGACCCTAATCGAAAAATAAACTCTATATAAACAACCAAGGAAAGATATTGAAAGCAATTGTAAACATTTCACTAAAAGCAGGCGTACTTGACTCTCAAGGTAAAGCAGTGCATCATGCACTAGATTCACTTAAATTTGATGGTATTGAAGATATTCGTGTTGGTAAACAAATTATTTTGAAACTTTCATCTACTGATGAAACAGCAGCAATGAAAGAAGTTACTGAGATGTGTGAGGCACTTTTAGCCAACACCGTTATCGAAGACTACACTATCGAACTAGTAAAATAAGGCGTTTAAATGAAAGTAAGTATTATTCAATTTCCAGGTACAAACTGTGAACATGACACGGTTTATGCTTTTGAAAAGCTAGGTGCTACAACAGAAATCATTTGGCATCAAGATAAGACCCTTCCTAATGACACAGATCTTGTTGTTATAGCAGGTGGGTTCTCTTATGGTGATTATCTTCGTTCAGGTGCAATTGCACGTTTTTCACCTATTATGGCTGCGGTTGTTAGCTATGCAAATGATGGGGGAAAAGTTCTTGGTATCTGTAATGGTTTTCAAGTGCTCACAGAAGCAGGACTGCTACCAGGCGCTCTTAAACGCAATGAGCATCTCCACTTTTTGTCAAAGCACCACACACTGAAAGTAGCTAACACTAATAATACTTTTTTAACAAAGTTTTCTTCAGGTGATGTTGTTAATATTCCTATCGCGCACCATGATGGAAACTACTTTATCGATGATGCCGGATTAAAAAAGCTCTATGCAAATGAGCAAGTTCTTTTAACCTATTGTGATGCTTCGGGTAGCGTTAAAAACCCTAATGGTTCTGTTGATGCTATCGCTGGTATCTGTAACATCAATAAAAATGTTTTTGGCCTTATGCCACATCCAGAGCGCGCTATGGAAGCAGTACTTGGTTCTGCTGATGGTGTTGCCATGTTAGAAGGGTTTTTAAGCGCCTAATGCGACTTTTAAGCCTCCTCCTTTTAGCTTTTTTTGCCTTAAATGCCTTGGGTGAAGAGAGTGCTTTCTTCCCAACTGATACTAATACGACACAAGAGTTTAATAGTAGCGTTGAAAGTATCCCTACCATTGTTCAAAAAGTACTCTATGTTAACTATGAAAAACTTCCTAACCGCTTGTTTAAGGGAGAGGTATTTCCACTTACTTTAAAAACGCTATCAACACGTTCAAGTTTTAAAAAAATAAATTATAATTTTTCGAATGCATTAGGATTAAAACAACTTAACAAGGAACCAATACGTAGTAGAAATGGCCGTTACTTCTATGATACTTTCTACTTCAAAGTAAAAGGTTCTCGTGTTAAATCCCCTGATATTAATGCCACGTTAACACTTAACAGTGGACAAATATCAAGAGCAACTTTAGTGCGTGGTGAAAAGATTCTAACTTCAGTGTTGAACCCAAACAGAGAGTTTTCACATGTCTTAGCAGAAAGTTTTGAGATAAAAGATTATAAAACAACAGTATACAGTCCTCGTTATAATATTGTGGTATTCTCTGCAGAAGCAATACGTTCTAATCTTGATGATTTCAATCTTAGCTTCTCTAAAAAACAGGGATTTGAGACTCTTAAAACATCTATAAATAAATCAAATATGACCTTTTTTGTAATTATTCCTAAAAAGCTCGAAGCCTTAGAATTTTCCTACTTTAACCTTAAACAAAAAAAGTTTCTGCCACTGCTTGTGCCTATCATTGTTAATGATGACTCGGTATCCACACAGAGCGATTTAACACCTATCGACCATACCCATACGCAACTCAAGATTATGATAGCCTCAGGCTTTGCTTTTATTGGATTTCTTATCTTTGTTATACGTCGTAAATGGGGCTATCTAGTCTTTGTTATTGTGCCTCTTTTATATGTTGCATATGCTGCAATACCTGTTGAATATGCCTGTATCAAAGAGGGTTCAAATATCTACCTACTCCCCATGGAAAATGGCACAATTTTTGAAACGACACCCACAGAGTACTCCCTAGAAGTTCAAGGTGATATTGAAAACTATGTTAAAGTAAAACTACACAATGACAATATAGGATGGGTTAAACATGATGATATTTGCTCGCATTAAATTTTATTACGCCACATTTATTATTATCATAGGAATGACCCTTATGATTTTAATTTTTCCTTTTGTACCTAAACCTAAAGCACAAAAGTTTAGTGCCTGGTTTATTGGTTTTTTCATAGGAGTGCCTATTGAAGTTGAAGGAGAAGGCGATCCTGACACACAGATGTTTTTACTAAACCATGAAAGTGACTTAGATATTGGACTAATGGAGTTAAGTACGCCTAAAGACTTGGCTTGGGTGGCAAAGAAAGAGCTATTTGATATTCCATTTTTTGGACTTTTACTTAAACTACCTAAGGACATTGCCGTGGAGAGAGAGTCTAAAACCTCTCTTATTAAGTTGCTAAGAGATTGTAAAGAGCGACTTGATGATGGTCGTGTTATCACCATCTTTCCAGAGGGAACACGTTCGCATTCTCGTAAGCTTCTGAAGTTTAAACCCGGTGCTAAAATGGTGGCTGACAAGTATAAACTACGGGTACAACCTGTTGTTTTAGTTGCTACTGCACTCTACTATAATATCAAAACTAAACATTACGAACCTGGACGCGTTAAAGCTATCTATCTTGAAAGTTTTGATGCTGATAAAAGTAATAAAGAGTGGTTAAACGAACTGCGTGATACTATGCAAAAAGTATATGACAGAGAGATTTTAAAACTCTCACGTTACCAGAAGTAAATGATGCATTCTATTAGTTGGCAAACGATGGTTGCCGTTGGTATGGGAGGAGCAATTGGTGCTATCTCTCGTGTTTATCTTAATGGTCTTATCAATTCAAAAGTCATGCATGACCTCCCCCTTGGTACCCTTGGTGTTAATCTTATTGGTAGTTTTATTATGGGAATGTTGTTTGCCTATTTCTTACACACAACCCTATTAAGTATGCATATGAAATCTTTTCTATCTACGGGAATACTCGGTGCCCTAACAACCTACTCAACCTTTGCAATAGAAAGTTTTATCTTACTTCAAACAGGAAGCTACTTCTTAGCGGTTTCAAACATGATGTTAAACACCATAGGAACGGTTGTTATGGCGGGAATAGGATTTACACTTATTAATGTTATATTTGCCCCTTAGGTGCGCTCTATAAGGTCTGGAGTTGCCAATGAAAGTCCGTGAATAACAGACGACTCATAAACATAGCTATTGATTTTGTTTTGTGAGGTGTAGATGTGTGTGCGAACGGTCTTAGTTAACTTTGTATTAGGCAGTGTTTCTAGATAGTAGACTAAGGTAAACTCCAGCGCGTAATCACCCGTATGAGTCAGTGCCCAATTAAAATCTAAATTTGGGTTAACTTTCACATTTTCATCTTCACAGGACTTAGTCTGCACCAGCGCAAACATCTGATCAACTTTTTTCATAAAAGCTTCCATCTTCTCTTGTGCCTCTTGCGTAGTGCCACTTACATCAGGATAACCAATTTTATAACTTAAACGATATCGAAGTCCATCAATAGACGCCTTTTTAGAGAGGTTCTCAATTTTTTTCTCTATCAAATTTGAGTTGCGTATTAATGTACGATGGTTGTTTGTCACATCATATAAAATAGTATAAATAAATGTCACCCGAGAGATAATATACTCATGGGGTTCATCATTTATCTTGATAATATCACCATCTTCCATCATCTCTGAACTAAGAATCACCATACAGTAGTAAGGATCAGGTGCCCAAATTTGGTTAGTTAGCGCTAAAAATGCTACAAGTAGACCTAAAATACCTGTTGTTTCTAAAAGTGAGGTCATACCCCATACATTTATAATCAGATAGAGCGTCAACATCGAAACAATAATAACGATAAATATATCTATAAGCCGTGAGTTATAGGTATCCATAAAACTTTTTTTAGTGTCGATAGTAATCTCTTTACCAAACTTACGCCGTGAGAAGAAAGAGAGAATATTAAAAATAAATGCACCAATGTAAACTAACAAAAGCGTATACGCTAAACTACTCAGCGAATTCGAATACTCATTGGTAAAAAAAGAGATGCCAATGTCCAAAACTTGAAGTACAAAAAACAAGATATTAACACTACGTAAAATTGTTAACTGAAAATTGTTCTGTTTGCCTCCATTAAAGTAAGCCACTAAAGGCTTTGCATAATAGTACATCACAATATTTGCTGTAATAACAACGGTATTGTAAGCAACACTGTACCAATTTATATCAGAGAGTTCATAAGGGAAAGTCATCATCTACCTTTAGTCTGGTTCAAATAATTATACACACTTTAGACCCTAAAACCATCAATTTCTTTGAAATACGATTCTAAGTTTTCAAAACGGTGATTACCACCCTCTTGGTTGAGAGTCTTTGCTCCAAGATAAAATGCTTCTGCTACCTTATAATCAAGGACTTCATCGCCCTTGTGTAGCAGTAATAGATACCGTAAAGGTGTCGGTAGTACAACATATGACCTTAACGCTTCTAAATAAGCTTGTGTCCATATAAAAGATGTTTTTGAACACCAATAAGTGTTTTCACCTATATAAGAGGCTAAAGTTGTATAAGGAGTTGTTGATGGATTAATCAGTACGGCTTTAATTCTGAAGTACTCACTTAAATAACTGGCATAGAAACCCCCTAAAGAGGAGCCAATAAGCAAGGTAATACCTTCTCTTTCAATCAACTTTTGTAACAATAAGATAGCCTCATCAGGATCAATTGGTACATCAGGTGCACAAACAACATCCTCACCATAGTAAGCTTTTAGCAGTTTTGTTTTTGTTGAGTTTCCGCAAGAAGCAAACCCATGAATATAGAGTATCTTAGCCAATCTCTATAATCTCATCAGCACACCATGATGCCAAATCTAAGTCGTGGGTAATAAGCAACATTCCCATTTTATCAAGGTGCTGCATTAACATTTTCATAACATCAAGTTGCAAAACATTATCAAGTGCTGACGTGGGTTCATCTAATAGCAATAAGTCAGGTTTCATCAATAGTGCTCGTAAAATTGAGAGTCGTTGCAGTTGTCCGCCAGAGAGTTCATGAGAGTAACTTTCTAATAGACTTTTGTCAATGTTCATCGCTTCCATATAGGCATCCATACCTTCAAGCGACGTCACATCTTTAATCTGATTTATAATTGTATAGCTTGGATGAAAAGAGCTGTAAGGGTCTTGAAAAACTTGGGAGAAACGTAGGGCATGAAGCGTACCATTGAACGGTGTTATTGTTTTTAATATAAGTTCTAATAGGGTACTTTTACCTGAACCACTAGGACCAACAATAGCTTTTATCTCGCCACGTTGGAGGGTTAATGAAAAGTCTTTGTAAAGGAGTTTTTCTTTGGTATAACCAAAATCAATATTGTTAATCTCTAAAACAGGGGACACGGCACTACTTTTTTATCATTATACTAAAATTACGCCTTATCCACGTTCAATAATTTTTGCGATACGTCCGTAGTCCTCTTCTTCTGCCTCTTCAATAGGAGTCATATCTTCATCGTTTTTGATACTACCATCAGCACCATGTCGCATTAAAACCCAAACAACTTCTTCATTTCCCATATAAGCAGCTATATGAAGCGGTGTTGCATTAGCTTTGTTTCGTGCATTTACCTTTGCTCTATGTTCAATTAAAAGTGTCGCTGCACTCTCAGAACCGCTTTCACATGCACGATGTAGTGGGGTATTACCACGGGCATCACTAATATTAACTTTAGCACCTTTTGTGAGTAACATATTCATTGAATCAATATCACCATGATAGGCAGCGATAAACATAGCTGTTTGTCCATTTGACATACGGGCATTTACATTAGCACCTTTGGAAAGTAGGTACTTTACCACTTCCGGATGTTCGTTATAAACCGCCAAAATAAGAGGCGTCTGTTTATAAGGTTTATTAGGTAAGTTCACCGAAACACCACTTGCAATAATTTTTTTCAACTGTTTGAGATTCCCCGATGTCACAGCATCGTGAATAGGGGCACCTATAAGTAGGGCTTGAGCAATAAGGATAATACTTAATAGTTTCTTCAAAATAGAACTCCATAACTTTTTCTTATGGGATTATAGCAAGCTAATATAAAAAATTTGATTTTTTTTGTGATATATGGGGAGATTAGTAGGAAGTTATTTAATTAATGTTAATAATTGTTACACAAGCCCTTAAGGGCTTAATGTAAATGCTTACTCGATTTCAGCGTCGATAATATCTTCATCTTCTTTTTTAGCTTTAGCATCTCCAGCTTCTGCGCCTTCTTGCTCTTTTTTGTACATACGTTCTGCCATTTTATGACTTGCTTCTGTAAGTACTTTTACTTTCTCTTCAATAGTCTCTTTTGTTGCAGACTCATCTTTTAATGTCTCTTGAAGATCTTTGATTGCGGCTTCAATAGCTGCTTTTTCGTCTGCATCAACATCGCCTTCTGCTGCTTCTGAAAGTGTTTTTTCAGTTTGTGCAACAAGAGCATCTGCTTGATTACGTAAATCTACAAGTTCTTTACGTTTTTCATCTTCTGCTTTATGTTTTTCAGCATCTTGAACCATTTGGTTAATTTCATCTTCACTTAGACCTGAAGAACCAGAAATTGTAATTGATTGTGATTTACCAGTACCTTTATCAGTTGAAGAAACAGTTAAAATACCATTCGCATCAATATCAAATGTTACTTCAATTTGAGGAACACCACGTGGTGCTGCTGGAATATCACCAAGTTCAAAAAGACCAAGTGATTTGTTATCTTTAGCAAACTCACGTTCACCTTGACCAACTGAGATAGATACCGCTGGTTGGTTATCTTCTGCCGTTGAGAATACTTGAGATTTTTTAACAGGAATGGTAGTTCCTTTTTCAATAATCTTCGTCATAACACCACCAAGAGTCTCAATACCAAGGCTTAAAGGCGTTACGTCAAGTAAAAGAACATCTTTAACATCTCCACGTAAAACACCACCTTGAATAGCAGCACCTGCAGCAACAACTTCATCAGGATTTACACCACGGTTAAGATCTTTGCCACCAAAAAATTTACTTACTGCTTCTTGAGCAGCTGGAACACGTGTTGATCCACCAACCATGATAATCTCTTTGATTTCATTGTTATCAAGATCCGAATCTTTCATAGCTGTTTTGATGTGATCAATTGTTTCGTCAATAAGACTTGCAATCATACCTTCAAATTTAGCACGAGTTAGTTTTACAACTAAATGCTGTGGTCCCGCTTCTGTCATGGTGATGAACGGGAGATTGATCTCAGTTTCTTGTGCTGATGACAACTCTTTTTTAGCATTTTCGGCAGCATCTTTAAGACGTTGTAGTGCCATTTTATCGTTTTTAAGTTCGATACCATGTGATGATTTAAATTCATCATTTAACATATCAACAATTTTATTATCAAAATCATCTCCACCTAAAAATGCATTACCATCAGTAGAAAGTACTTCAAAAGTACCATCAGAAATCTCAAGTACTGTTACATCAAATGTACCACCACCTAAGTCATAAACAAGTACATTTTCTTCCGCTTTTGATTCAAGACCATACGCAAGAGCTGAAGCTGTTGGCTCATTGATAATACGTAAAACATTAAGACCTGCAATCGTACCAGCATCTTTAGTTGCCTTACGTTGTGAGTCATTAAAGTAAGCAGGTACTGTAATTACTGCATCGGTTACTGTTGAACCAATGTATGCTTCTGCATCTTCTTTTAGTTTTGTTAAGATTTTTGCAGAGATCTCTTGTGGTGTATAGATTTTACCCGCAACATCAACAGCGGCCATACCATCTTTGTTAACAATATTATATGTTACTTTATCGTGTGCTTCTTTCGCAGTCTCTTCGTCCATCATTAAACCCATAATACGTTTAATAGAAGAGATTGTTTTCTCTGGATTTGTAATCGCTTGACGTTTTGCTGGATCACCAACTAAAACCTCACCCTTATCTGTAAATGCTACCACGGAAGGTGTTGTATTTTTACCTTCGCTATTTGGGATAACTTTTGCTTCACCACCCTCATAAACTGCTACACATGAATTTGTTGTTCCTAAATCGATTCCAATTACTTTTGACATTTTTCTTTCCTTAAATTTTATTTTTTATATTTATAACCGAGCACCACATCCACACATAAGGTGAAGCGACACTCATCCACGCACCTAAGGTGCCTTTGCAAGCAAACTTAGTTTGCTATAACTACCATTGCGTCACGTAAAGTACGCTCTTTGTATTTGTAACCTTTTTGAAAGGTACTTACAATTTCACCACTTTCGTGATCCGGGCTGTCAACTTGTTGTACAGCATGATGAACATTAGGGTCGAATGGTGCGTCTTCACTTACCACTGTCACCCCATGTTTTTCAAGAACTGATAAAAATTGTTTCATTGTTAATGCAACACCTTCACTTACCTTTTCAAGTAAGGTCTCCGCGTCTGCTTCAACAGCCTTCGCTTTAATAGCACCATCAAGTGCATCTAAAACAGGGATAATATCTTTTGCAAATTTCTCGTTTGCGTATTCTAAGGCTTGATATTTTTCACGTTCAAGTCTTTTTTTGATGTTTTCAAAGTCTGCATGAACACGCGCATACTTATCATTTAATGCAGCTACCTCATTTTTAAGTGCGGTTACCTCATCAATTTCTTCTTCGATTTCTGTTTCAACAGCTTGCGTTTCTACCACTTCTTCTTGGATAGCTTCGTCTGATGTTGGAACATCTTTTTCTTCTTGATTTGACATAAATTCTAGTTGCTCCTTTTCATAAATCTGCCAAAGTATATCATATGAGTCGTTTACTGTCAAGTATAACCTAAATAATTTTACTTAGATAACTTTAGTCTATATGACTCATATCTATTTTTTTAAAATTTCAACACTATTTCGACACTTCTTATGTGTTATACTTATTCAAATCTTTAGACACACTAAAAGGAACACTATGGCGCATCATCATCAGCAGACCATGAAACAACATTACATGCAATTATTTGTATTGGCTCTGGGTTTAGGACTTTGGTTCACACCAGCTCCTACTGGACTTGAAACACAAGCATGGCATCTTTTTGCAATCTTTATTACAACGATTGCTGCTGTAATTTTAAAAGCAATGCCTATTTTCACCGCTTCTATTATCGGGTTAGCAGCCGTTGTTTTAACAGGAACCTTAACAACCTCACAAGCATATAGTGGTTTTAGTGAAGACTTTATCCTTCTTATTATTGTGGCATTTTTAATTGCACGTGGTGTTATTAAATCAGGACTCGGAAAACGTATTGCTTTTTTAATCATCCGTAAGTTTGGTAAATCAAGTCTTGGTCTCTCTTACTCTATTATCGCAGCAGATATGTTTATCTCCCCTGCTTTTCCTTCAAACACAGCACGTTCAGGAGTTTTATTCCCTATTGTAAATGCCCTAGCTATGGATAGTGGGTCTAAAGTGGCCGATGGCACTCGTAAAAAACTGGGCTCATTTTTAATGATGTCATCAATGGCAGGAATCACACTATCTTCAACACTCTGGCTAACAGCTATGGCAGCAAATCCTGCTGGAGCTAAAATGGCAGAAGAGTTTGGTGTTCATATTACTTATGGTTCATGGGCACTCGCTGCTTCTGTTCCGGTTATTGTTCTTTTCTTTTTAGTGCCATGGGTACTTTTTAAAGTCTTTCCACCTGAAGTAAAATATACTCCAGAAGCACCTGCTATCGCACAAGAAGCACTTAATGAGATGGGACCTGTTCATCGTAACGAATGGATTATGGCGGGTACTTTTATTGGTATGGTCTTTTTATGGGTCATGTCAGGAACCTTTGGACTTGATAAAACCGCTGTAGCCTTTTTAGGTCTTGGTGTTTTAATGGTGACCAATATCTTTACACTAGAGGACTTAAGAGGCGAAGGTCGTGCGTTAGCAACACTAGTATGGTTCTCAATCCTTTTTGCAATGAGTAAGTATCTTAATGAACTTGGATTTATGGGATGGCTTGGTGGTCATATCTCTGATGGTATGGCAGGACTTTCATGGCCGGTGGTTTATGTGAGTCTTATCTTAGGATATGTACTCATTCACTACTTCTTTGTATCACAAACTGCACAGATGTTAGCGCTGTTTACTGTCTTTTTAGGCGTTGCTGTTGAGAGTGGTGTTCCTGCAGAGATGATGGCACTTATGCTTCTTTTTGCAACTAACTTTAACGCCGTTATTACACCTCAAGGTTCCTCAGCAAATGTTATCTACGCTGGTAGTGGATACATTGAGTCCGGGGAGATTTACAAATATGGGGGCATCGTCACCCTAGTCAATACCACAGTATTTTTAACTATTGGTACCGCTTGGATGCTTCTTTTAGGTCTTGGTGGCTAACACCTTTTTATCCCTTTTTGGGATAGACCTTTCCCCTCATTATAATTTTTTCAAATAAAAATGCTTTCATAATAAATAATACATTATAATAGATACACTTACTCTCTAAAGGTACCTATATGAAATGGCTTGGAATTTTTTTAGGCGTTTTACTCACAATTTTAGTTCTTATTTACACCCTACTTTTCACCACTTTTGGAAATGGTATTGTCAAACCCATCATCGAAGAGAAAATTAATTCTGAACTCAACACTTCTGCCGTCTTAGAAACCTTTGAATTAGATATGAACCACTTTAATATCCATTTAGTATTAACCCCTTCAAACCATGTTATTGCTTCAGGAGATTACTCTATTTTTTCACAATCTGTTGATGCTACTTATAAGGTGGCCTTTGAAAAGATGCGTGAACTTGAAGTACTTTTACAACGTCCTTCTCGCGGTACTATTCACATTAATGGCACCGTTAAGGGTGATTCAAGAATGATGAAGATTCTCGGCGAGAGTGATATCGCTTCTTCTAAAACAGCTTACGACATTAGCCTCGAATCTTTTGAACCTTCACGAGTTATGGCAACTATTGACGATGCACAACTTAATGAGCTTTTAGCCTTAGGTGGAGAAAAAGCATATGCCAATGCCAGTATCTCTCTTGATGCAAAACTCAATGATGCCAACCCCAAACATCTCGATGGACGTGTTACCCTTGCTGTAAAAAAAGGGTTGGTAAATACAAAACTGATGAAAAAAGATTTTGATTTGACCCTTCCAAAAACACAGTTTGGAGTTAAGGTCGTTACAAAACTTAAAGATGACACCCTAGAGTATGTTGCTAAAGTTGACTCGAATTTAATGCAGGTGAATTCTCAAGGTCAGGTAGTACTTCTACCACTAAACATGAACCTCAATTATGATCTCAACATTAAAGAACTTGCTCTACTTCGTCCTATTACCAATGCCCCTTTACGTGGTGAATTTAAAACTCAAGGACAAGTTAAAGGGGGTAAAAAGGCTCTCAATATCTTAGGTACAAGTGATATTGGTGGAAGTGACACCCTCTATGACATCACCCTTTCCGATTTTAAACCCTCAAAAGTTCTTGCTACTATTAAAGAGGCGAAGCTTTCGAAACTTCTCTATCTTATTGGTGAAAAAAACTATGCTAGTGCAGATATCAATGCCGATATTAAACTTACTAATCTTGATCCTAAAAACCTTCAGGGAAGTCTCAACCTAGATGTAACAAAGGGGTTTGTATATCGTGATCGTGTTAAAAAAGCATTTGGAGTGACTCTGCCTAAAACCACTTTTAGTAGTAACGCAAAAGTGGCATTAAAAGGCGAAGATGTTGATTTTACGGTTGGACTTATATCCAATCTTGCGAAACTCTCTTCAAAAGGGACCCTAACACCTGAAACCTTAGCTATGAATATTGACACCACACTATCTGTTGCCAATTTAGCACAACTCAAAGCACTTACCGGAGCTCCTTTACAAGGTTCTTTAAAACTTAAAACCTCTGCAAAAGGGAATAAAAAGTCTTTAAAGGTAACCGGTGTGGCTACCATTGCTCAAGCAAATGCCTCTTTTGACGCACTGCTTAAAAACTTTGTGCCTCATACCCTTCATGCCAATATCAAAGATA
>Ga0256826_1001175_pt1 | contig 16209 bp, 14 predicted proteins | sample CV79metaG_FD_185975 | JGI IMG/M metagenome (GOLD analysis project Ga0256826, IMG submission 185975) | Hydrothermal vent microbial communities from East Pacific Rise, Pacific Ocean - CV79 | ecosystem: Environmental > Aquatic > Marine > Hydrothermal vents | place: Pacific Ocean: East Pacific Rise...
TATACAAGCTGTGTTATCATAAGTTCTATTATCACCCATAACACCAACAGATTTAACATTTAATAAAACTGTAAATGCTTGCCATGTTTTATCATACCAACCAGTTGCTCTTAAAACATCTAACATAATTGTATCAGCTTTTCGCAAGATTTCTAAATCAGGACCATTTACATCACCCATAATTCTTATAGCAAGTCCAGGACCAGGGAAAGGATGTCTACCAATCATTTGTGCTGGAAGTCCAAGTTCAAGTCCTAATTCTCTTACTTCATCTTTAAATATTTCTCTTAAAGGTTCAATTAGTTCAAAAGTCATCCAATCAGGTAATCCACCAACATTATGGTGAGATTTAATAGTTTTTGAAGGTCCTTTAACTGATACAGATTCAATAACATCTGTATATAAAGTACCTTGAGCTAAAAACTCAATACCATCATGTTTTTTAGCTTCTTTATCAAATACTTCAATAAATGTTTCACCAATTATTTTTCTTTTTGTTTCAGGATCTGTTACACCTTCTAATTTACTTAAAAATTCTTTACTAGCATCAACAGTAATTAGTCCAATACCTCTATTTACAAACATAGCTTGTACATCTGCAACTTCGTTTCCTCTTAAAAGTCCATTATCAACAAATACAGGTACTAAGTTTTTACCAATTGCTTCACTTAAAAGTGTAGCAACAACAGAGCTATCAACTCCTCCACTAACACCACAAAGTACTTTTTTATCACCAACTAATTCTTTAATTTTTGCTATTTGTTCTTTTGCAAAGTTACCCATATTCCAATCTTTTGTACAATTACAAATATGTTTAGCAAAATTAACAAGCATAGCTCCACCTTGTGTACTATGCGTTACTTCAGGATGGTATTGGAATGCATACATTTTTTTCTCTTCATTTGCAATTGCAGCATATGGTGAATTTTCACTAGTTCCTATTACTTCAAAACCAGTAGGTAATGTTTCAACTTTATCTCCATGTGACATCCATACAATCTCATCATTATCAATACCATCAAAAATCATTGATGATGAATTTGTAATATTTAATTTTGCTTTACCGTATTCTTGATGGTCTGCTGGAACTACACTTCCACCTAAATAGTGAGCAATAGTTTGCATACCATAACAAATACCTAAAATAGGTAAACCAAGATCAAATATAGCTTTATCAACTTTATAAGCATCCTCAGCATAAACAGAAGCTGGCCCTCCACTTAAAACAATCCCTTTTGGGCTTCTTGCTTTAATATCTTCTAAACTTTCATTATATGGTACAATCTCTGAATAAAATCCACTATTTCTTAATCTTTTTGATATTAATTGTGTGTATTGACTACCAAAGTCTAATACTAAAATTGGTACATGTTTCATATTTAAATAATCCTTTTTAATTACTAAAGAGATTATATCAAAAACATACTAATATAACTCTTTTAGACATAAAAAAAGGCTAAAGATAAAATCTTTAGCCTTTTTATTATTTAAAAATTGGTACTTAAATACCAATTCCTAAGATTTGATATTGAATATACCAAACACTACAAGATACAATATATCCTGCTAAAATCATCCATGCATATTTCATATGTGAACCAAATGTATAAATACCTGGTAATTTACCCATAACACCAACTCCTGCAGCTGATCCAAATGAAATAAGAGATCCACCAACACCTGCTGTTAAAGTTACAAGCATCCACTGATCAACACCCATTTCTGGACTTGCTTTAAGTACTGCTGACATTACTGGCACATTATCTACAACTGCAGATAAGAATCCAACACCAATATTTGACCATGTAGGACCAAGAACTGAAGGATCATAAACAACTGCAGCTAAAGCTAACCAACCAACAAAGTATAATGCACCAACTCCAGCTAAAATACCAAAGAAGAACATTAACGTATTATTTTCAATTTTAGACATTGATGCAAATACATCAAATCCTTCACCATATACTTTTTTAAGTCTATAATCATAAATTTTAAGTAAAGATAAACCAAACATCATTCCCCACATAGCAGGCAAGTGCAATATTTGATGAGACATTACAGCACAAAAAATAGTAAATACACCAAGTATAATAACGATACCAGAACCTTTAGCAGTAACTGGTACTTCTTCTTTTGTTAAATCAACATCAGGAACTGTATTGGGAACAACTTTTGATAATAAAAATGCAGTTATAAGGTACCCTAATACTGCAGAAGGAAATAAGAATAAGAAATCAGTAAATGCTCCTTTTCCTGAAGTCCAAGCCATAAGAGTTGTAATATCACCAAATGGAGACCATGCTCCACCGGCATTTGCAGCAACAACAATATTAATAGCTCCAGGAACTAAGAATGCCTTGTTTTTTTGCTCAATTGTAATAAGTACAGTTGATAAAATAAGCGCTGTTGTTAAGTTATCTGCAATTGGAGAGATAAAAAATGCCAATAATCCTGTTACCCAGAATAATTGTCTGTAAGTATAACCTTTAGAAATAAGATTATATTTTAATTTATCAAATACTCCCATATGAATCATAGTTTCAATATATGTCATAGCCACAAGTAAGAAGAAGAAAATTTCAGCAATTTCTAATATCAAATGTTGTGCTTGAGTATGAACAAGATTCATATCCATTCCATTTATTGCATAATAAAATGCAATCACCATAAATATAAAAGTACCCATAAGTAAAGCAGGCTTTGCTTTATCTATGTGATATTTTTCTTCTGTTGCTACAAAATAGTAACCAATTATAAAGATTACAAGTGAAGCTATACCAGCCCATGTCATTGTAATATCAGGTATTTCTCCTGTACCACCAGCACTTGCATTTAAAAACGATATACTTAACATAAGTACTACCAACCCTTTAATCATATATTCTCCTTAATATAGTGTGCACCAATAGACTCTTTTCTATTTATAGCACTACTTATAATGGATTTTGCCGTAAGTAACCTTAAAAATAGCAATCGTCCAACATTCTCTTCTAAGTGTGATTCTACTTCTTCTAAAGCGTCAATTAAATTTTGACTTGTTCTTACAATTCCAACTTTTGTCCACATTAAATTTCTTAAATCATTTTTTATTGCTTTATCACTAGTTTTTTGTAATTTATAATATTCTATTTTATTGATATACACTTTTTTTGATATTTTAAAATCATTTTTCAATGCTTCTTTTACTGCTAGTTTTGAAAATACTAAACCTTCAAGAAGTGAGTTTGATGCAAGTCTATTTGCACCATGTACTCCTGTACATGCAACTTCACCAATTGCATATAAGTTTTTAAAATTTTTAACTTTTGAATTTAAATCAACATCAACTCCACCCATACTGTAATGAAATGCAGGAGAAATAGGAACCCTTTCAAAAGGAAGATCAAATCCTACTTCTTTTAAATCTTTATAAATATTTGGGAATCTTTTTTTAAAGAATTTTTTATCAAATTTTTTAAAAGAAAGGTATATTTGAGTTTCATTTTTTATACTATGATCAAAAATTGCACGACTAACTACATCTCTTGGAGCTAACTCTGCATCTTTATGATAATCTTTTAAAAACGCATATCCATCTTCATCTTCAACAATTGCACCCTCACCTCTTAGAGCTTCTGTTAAAAGTTGTTTTCTTGCATTTGGACTATCTACAAATACAGTTGGATGAAATTGCATCATCTCCATATCTTTAAGCGGTATATTTTTTTCTACACAAATACCTTGAATATCTCCAGCAATTGTTGTAGAGTTTGTATGATATCTATATATTGATCCAACTCCTCCTGAAGCTAAAATTGTATTATGAGAATAAATAATTTTATCTTTCCCATTCTTTAAAATATGTACACCATAACAAATATTATCTTGGATAAGTAAATCTATAACTAAACTATCAGTCACAACTTCATGAGGGCAAGACTCAAGTAAAAACATATGCATTTCTCGACCAGTTGCATCACCATCAGCATGCAATATTCTACTTCTACTGTGTGCTGCTTCTTTTGTATAAGCTAGTTTTCCTTGACTGTTTAAATCAAATTTCATTCCACCGTCAATTAAACTTTTAATACTATCTATGGAATGTTCACTTAAGGCTTGAACTGCTTCAATATTATTTTGATTTACCCCTGCATCTAAAGTATCTTTTACATGAAAAGGAATATCTTCTTTATCAACAGCACTTGCAACTCCACCTTGCGCAAAAAATGTATTACATTCCCAAGGTGATTTTTTACAAATTAATAATACTTTTTTATCTTCTGGTATATATCTAGCAGCATTTAAGCCTGCAATTCCCGTACCAACTATTACATAATCATAAATCATTACTTTTTATTCTCTTTTTGGCTATCAACATAAATAGGGTTAGTTTTATAACCACAACCATACAAAAATAAAACAATTGTAGATATCGCAAATAAATATTTAATCATTTTTCTTCCTAAAATTTTATAACAATTATATTATCTTATATTTAATAACAATTTGATTAAATTTATAGTAAAATAAATGTATAAAATTAATTATTATAAGGAAAATATATATGATCACTAAATTAGCAAAAAGAATGGACACTTTATCTCCTTCTATGACAATAGCTATTTCAACACTTGCGCAAGAATTAAAAGCCGAAGGTAAAGATGTTTTAAGTTTTAGTGCTGGTGAACCTGATTTTGATACACCTCAAAAAATTAAAGATGCTGCGATTGATGCACTTAATACTGCTAAGACTAAATATACTGCAGTTGCGGGTACTCCAGAAGTAAAAGCTGCAATTGTAACAAAGCTAAAAAATGAAAATAATTTAACTTACAATTCATCTGATATTATGGTAAATGTTGGAGCAAAGCATAGTTTATTTAATATATTCCAAGCAATTATTGATGAAGGTGATGAAGTAATCATCCCTGCTCCTTACTGGGTTACATATCCTGAACTTGCAAAATATTCTGGTGGAATTCCTGTGGAAATTCAAACTAATGATGCTAGTGAATTTAAAATGACTGCTCAGCAATTAAAAGCTGCTATTACTCCTAAAACAAAGATGTTAATACTTACAACTCCTTCAAACCCAACAGGAAGTGTTTATTCAAAAGAAGAATTAAAAGAAATATCAAAAGTTCTTGAAGATACAAATATTTGGGTAATCAGTGATGAAATGTATGAAAAACTAATCTATGATAGGTTAGAGTTTACTGCAACTGCAAGTATAAATGAAGATATGTACAAAAGAACTATTACAGTTAATGGTCTTAGTAAATCTGTAGCAATGACTGGTTGGAGATTTGGATACTTAGCAACTCCAAACCAAGAGTTAATCAAAGCTATGACAAAACTACAATCACAATCAACATCAAATATCAACTCTATAACTCAACATGCTTCAATAACTGCACTTTTAGGTGAAGTAAATGATGATATTGAAATGATGAGAGTTCAATTTGAAAAAAGAAGAAATCTTGCATGTGATTTATTTAATGCTATTGATGGGCTTTCTGTTGTTAAACCTCAAGGTGCATTTTACTTATTTGTAAATATTAAAGATGTAGAAGAAGATAGTTTAGAATTTTGTAAAAAAATGTTAGCTGATACTGGAGTAGCTGTTGTTCCTGGCTTAGGATTTGGGCTTGATGGTTATTTTAGATTCTCATTTGCTACAAATGAAGATACCATTAAAGAAGGAATTTCTAGAATTGCATCTTTTGTAGGAACTTATAAATAGTGATTTCAGCAGAAAAAAAAGCAACCATTGTATCAAGTAGTGTAGCTGCTTTACTTACTGTACTTAAACTTACTGTTGGTATCTTAAGTGGTTCAGTTGCAGTTCTTGCTAGTGCAGTTGATAGTGTATTAGATCTATTTGTATCTATATTTAACTATTTTGCCATCACAAATTCTGAAAAACCTGCTGATAGTCAATTTAACTATGGAAGAGGTAAAATTGAAGCATTAGCAAGTGTAATTGAAGGTACAATTATTACAATTTCTGGTTTATTTTTACTTTATAGTGCTCTTGATAAATATGTAAATGATAAAGTATCATCAATGGGTGAAACATCAATTATAATTATGCTTATTTCACTATTTATAACTATTGGGCTTGTTGCATATTTAAATGCTGTTGCAAAACAAACAAATAATATGGTTATAAAAGCTGATGCTTTACACTACAAAACTGATGTTTGGACAAATATTGCTGTACTTATTTCTTTAGTTGGTGTATATTTTACTTCATATGAAATTATCGATGTTTTAATTGGTGGGACTATTTCAGTTTATATTATATATTCTGCATATGAACTTATTGAAAATGGTATTTTAGTACTTTTAGATAGCTCTTTAGATAAAGATATTACACAAAAAATAAAAAATGTACTTACAAGTGAAGATCAAGTAAATGACTATCACTTCTTAAAAACAAGAACAGCAGGTCACAATAACTTTGTAGATGTTCATTTAGTTTTTGATTGTGTAATTACACTTATGGAAGCACATAGAATTAGTGATAGAATTGAAGAAAAAATAGAGCAACTTGATAAAAGTAAGTTTTGGGTTATAAATATTCACCTAGATCCTTATGATGATTCTGATATAAATACTGAACATTGTGAAGCACAACTAAATGGCTAAAAAAAAATCTACCATTTTTGAATGCCAACATTGTGCAGAACAAAGTGCAAAATGGCTGGGAAAATGTCCAAGTTGTGGAGCTTGGGAAAGCTTTTATGAATTAACAAGTGAACAAAGAGAAACTATCAAAAAAGTTTCAAAACTTTCAAATAGTCAATCTCAAGCAGTACCTATTACAAATATTCAAGAAGATAATATCACAAGATTTTCTACAAACAATGAAGAGTTTGATTTAGTTATGGGTGGAGGAGTAGTACCTGGGGGACTAACGCTAATAGGTGGAAGTCCAGGAGTTGGAAAATCAACTCTATTGCTTAAAATTGCAGGAAACTTAGCAAAAAGTGGAAAAAAAGTCTTATATGTTTCAGGTGAAGAAAGTGCTGGTCAAATAAAAATGAGAGCATCAAGACTTGATGCTAATGAAGATAATTTATACTTACTTTCACAAATCCAACTTGAAGCCATACAAGATGAACTTCATAGACAAGATTATGAAATTGCAATTATAGATTCTATTCAAACAATTTATTCAGATAAGCTAACTTCAGCACCAGGAAGTGTATCTCAAGTTCGTGAAATTACTTTTGAACTTATGAGAAAAGCAAAAGAATCAGATATAGCAATGTTTATTATTGGACATATTACAAAAGATGGTAGTATAGCAGGTCCAAGAGTATTAGAACATATGGTTGATACTGTTTTATATTTTGAAGGTGAAAGTAGTAAAGAGATTAGGATGCTACGAGGATTTAAAAATCGCTTTGGCTCTACTAGTGAAATTGGTATATTTGAGATGACTCAAAATGGCTTAGAAAGTGCAAAAAATATCACAAATAAATTCTTTACAAAAGATTCAAAACAAAGTGGTTCTTGTCTTACTGTAACTGCTGAAGGAAGTCGAGCATTAATACTAGAAGTTCAAGCACTAGTGTCAACTTCGAATCATCCAAATCCAAAACGTAGTGCAACTGGATTTGATACAAATAGATTAAATATGCTTTTAGCACTCTTAGAAAAAAAAATAGATTTACCACTTAACTCTTATGATGTATTTATAAATATAAGTGGTGGAATAAAAGTAAAAGAGAGTTCTGCTGATTTAGCAGTAATTGCTGCAATTATATCAAGTTTTAGAAATAGACCTATTTCTAAAGAAACTGTTTTTATAGGAGAAGTATCTTTAACAGGAGAAATTAAAGATGTATTTTCACTGGAAACTAGACTAAAAGAAGCATCATCATGTGGAATCAAAAAAGCAATAATACCTACAAAACCAAAAGGTATTAAAGGTATTAAATGCTTTGAAGTAGATGAAGTATCAAAGATGCTTGAATTATTTTAAATCAAATTAAACAAAAGGAAAATAAATGGTAGATTATACAATTACAAAAGCAACAATGGGTGAGAGACCAAAAGTTACAAATCCAAATAAAGGATTTCTTGATACATTAACGCCAAAAGGTTTTATGGATATGATTGAACACTTTTATAGTGAAGTTTTAGATAGTGATATTGCTCATTTTTTTCCAGATGATGAAGAAGAGTTAGAACTTATAAAAAAAAGAAATGGTTCATATTTTATGATGATGTGTGGTGGAGATGAAAGATACCTTACAAAATATTCAGGTACATTTGACCAAATAAAAACGCATGAAATGTTTTCAATACCTGATAAAGCAAGAATAGAATGGCTAGGATGTTGGCAAGAAGTACTTAAACCACTTGAAAAAAAAGTAAGCAATGAAGATATACAATCATATTGGAATTGGATTGAAGTATTTTCTAAACATATTGTAAACTATGAAAATGATAGATCTACATATGAAGATAATGCAAAAACTAAATAATTAAAATAAAGGAAAATATATGTTAAGAGATATGTGCGCAGACGTGAAGATGGAAGAAGGTTATATGAGAATGAGTATTGAATTTAATAATGACACTAGTCGAGATAAAATTCAAGAAGCAATTTCAAAAATTGAAAAAGAGATGAAAATATTTCCAAGTGTTATTAGAAGAAATATTGATGAACATGCAGGAAACTTTTCTGTAGAATTTGGTGATGATGGAGTGCCAAGAGATGCTGGTGATTTTTGTGAAGCAGTTATGAGAGAGTTAAATATAGATAATTGTGGAATTTAGTTTAGATAACCAAACTTCATATGAAGTTAATATGAATTTTTTAGAAGAGATTGTTTTAAATATCACTTCTAAAGATATTGAACTTGTAATTTGCTATAACGATTATATACAAGAGATAAATCAAGAATTTAGACAAAAAGATACTGCCACTGATGTACTAAGTTTTCCATATGAAGATATGCCATTTATGCCACTTGGTAGTATTGTAATATCTGTAGATTTTGTAAAAGAAAAAGCAAATCTATATAATCATAAAGAAGATGAAGAGTTTGTACTATTATTTATCCATGGATTATTGCATTTACTTGGATATGACCATGAAATTGACAATGGTGAACATAGAAAAAAAGAAGAAGAACTAATAAAACAATTTAATTTGCCAGATAGTTTAATAGTAAGGAATAGTTAAAAATGGATATATTTATATTTATTGTAGCAATGGGAGCACTTATATTTGGTGCAGATTTTATAATAGAACAGAGTGAAAAAATTGCTTTACATTTTCATATTTCAGATTTTGTAATAGGTGCTACTTTAATAGCACTTGGAACTTCTTTACCTGAAATGGCTGTATCTATGAGTGCATCATTCCAAGGAAGTGGAGATATTGCTGTTGCAAACGTAATTGGAAGTACAATATTTAATATTGCTTTAGTTTTAGGTACTGTATTTTTAATAGCTAAAAATATCAAACCTGAAAGGGATCTATTTGCAAAAGATTCTGCTTGGTCTTTATTTCCTATTTTAATCTTTATTTTAATGTCAATTGATGGACAACTTTCAATGCTTGATGGAATATTATTTTTAGTTCTTATGGGTGCTTATTTATTATTTTTAATTCAAAGTAATCAAGTAGAAGAACTAGATGAAGATTTAGCAAAAGAAAAATTTGCTTGGGGTAAAACAATTGTTTTACTTGCCGTTGGTTTTATTTTTGTAGTTGGTGGTGCAGACTTTGCAATACAAAGTGCAGGAAATATTGCTAGAGACTTTGGAGTTAGTGAATGGATAATTGGATTATTTCTTGTAGCATTTGGTACATCTTTACCTGAACTAACTGTTGCAATAAAAGCAGCTCGAGCAAACAATGCAGATATGGCAATTGGTGCAATAATTGGTTCTAATGTTGCAAACTTTACTATGGTTTTAGGCTTATCATCTATTATCAACCCTTTAAATGTAGACTTAAGTGCAAACTTCTTTGATATAACAGCTGCTGTTATTGTATCTGTTATGCTTGTATTTATAACTGCAAATAAATTATATAATAAAAGTGCAGGAATAGTTCTAATGACTGTTTTAGCACTTGTAGTAGCTAATAGCTTTTAAACTACAAAAGCATTGTGAATAAGCTAATAATTTTCACACTACTTTTACTATCAAGTGTTTATTCACTTGATTTTAAAGTTGCATCATACAATGTTGAGAATTTATTTGATTTACATTATGATAGAACAGAATATAAAGAATATATTCCAAATACAAAAATACACAATAAAAAATCATATAAAATAAAACTTCAAAATATATCAAAAACGATACTTGATTTGAATGCATCTATAATAGCTCTTCAAGAAATAGAATCCCAAAAAGCATTAAATGACTTAAATAACCGATTACACTACAAATATTTTAAGTTTATAAAAAAAGAAAAATCTGCAATTGGACTTGCAATACTTAGCAAATATCCAATAGTAAACTCTAAAATTATAACAGTTAATAAATATAATAATTATGATAGAGATATTTTAAAAGTAAGCATAAATATTAATAATAAATTATTTATAATTTATAATAACCATTGGCGTTCAAAAAGGGCAAAAGAGAGTAAACGAATACCATATGCAAGTGCTTTAGTAAAAGATATTAAAACATTAACAAAAAATGAAGATTATGTTGTTGTAGGAGATTTAAATAGTAATTATGATGAATTTTTAACTTTTAAATATGACAAAAAACTAAATGATACATTTGGAATTACAGGGATTAATCAAGTATTAAATACAAGTAAAAATGGAAATATACTTAAGTTTAATAAATTTTTAGATGACAATTCATTAGTTCATTATAATTTATGGTTGGAATTAAACAATAAAAATAGATTTTCTTCTAAGTTTAAAAATCACAATAATACACCTGATAATATTATTGTTTCAAAAGCTTTATTTGACAATAAAAATATATCTTATATAAAAAATAGTTTTAAAGTTTTTAATCCAAATTATTTATACAAAAACAATAAGATATATAGGTGGAATAATAAAAAAAGAACTGGTTATTCTGACCATCTTCCCATAATTGCAACTTTTAGTACAACAAAAAATCAAGTTAATTATATAAAAGATAAAAAGACATTTAAAAATAAAATATCTTATTTATATACAATAGATACTTTAAATCAAAAAATTAAAATTAAAAATGCAATTGTAATATACAAGTATAAAAATAGTGCTATTTTAAAACAAAAAAATAATAGAGCAATACTATTATATAAAAAAGCTAACTCTTTAAATTTGGGTGGAGTATATGATATAACTATAGATTCAATTGACAGCTACTATAATTTAAAAGAGATAAAAAGTATTTCAAATATTAAATTTAAACATAAAATAGAGTCAAATATAGAGGAATATTATCTTGATGCTAAAAAAATCAATATATTAGATGAAAATTATCAAAATGAAATAATAAAAAATCTAATTGGTGTATATAAAAAAGGTTATTTATATTTTTCGTATAAAAATAATGATTTTAAAATAAAACTTTACTTCCAAAAAGATATTAAAAAACCAAAAAACAACACAACAATTGAAATAAAAAGTGGTCATTTAAGTAAATTTAAATCTCAAATACAAATAAGCATACATAAAAAATCTGACTACATATAAAATATATATTACTTAACAAAATTTCAAGCATATTTTTGCTAAAATCATATGAATTATAAAATATATTAAAGGTTTTAATCAATGATAACATGGATGCAAAAACATAAGAGCTGGCTAGTAATAACAATATGGATAAGTACAATAGCATTTGTAGGTGCGGGATTTGTAGGATGGGGTTCATATGATATGAGCAAATCTGCTGGTAGTATTGCAACTGTTGGTTCTAAAAAAATTGAAATGAAAGATTTACAAAGAGAATATTCAAATCTTTATTCACAATATCAACAAATGTTTGGAGAAGCTTTCAATAAAGAATTAGCAAAAAAATTAAATCTTGAAGAAGCTGCATATAACAATCTAGTTCAAAAATATTTACTTTTAAATTTAGCAGATGATTTTGGACTAATGGCTACAGATGAAGAAGTTGCAAAAGAGCTTGTTCAAATTCCATCATTTATTATTGATGGAAAATTTGACAAACCAACATATGTTAAAGTTTTAAAACAAAATAGAACAAATCCAACAGATTTTGAAGCACAAATCAAAAAAGATTTAACTATGCAAAAACTTACAAAAATATATTCAGCGACCATAAATAAAGAAGCTGTAAAAAATATAAATAAATTATTTTTTGCAAGTGATAAAATTAGTATAAATATTATTGATTCAAATAAAATAGATGTAAAAATAAATAATGCTGATATGAAAAAGTATTGGGAAGAAAATAAAGATAACTACAAATCAATAAAAAAATATAAAGTGAATATTTTTAAAGTTCCAATGGGTAAAAATATTAAAAAAACAAAGCAAACTGCACTTAAAAAATATTTATCTCTTAAAAAAGCTACAAGCAAATTTGAGAAAACTGAATTAATTGATGAAACAACTACGTATTTACAAAAAGAAGATTTAGATAAGATTTTAAAATCTAAAATAGGTACTATTTTAAAACCAATTAAAACTAAAGATAATTTTATTATTGTTCAATTAATCCAAATAGTTCAACCTCAAACATTATCTTATGATAAAGTTAAGGATCAAGTTAAAGTTGCATATACACAAAAAGTAAAAAATGATATCTTAAAATCAAAAGTTGATAATCTAATTAAAAACTTTAAAGGTAAAGATATAGGTTATATTTCTAAAGATGCAAATAAAATGATAGCTGGATTATCACCACAAGAAGTAAGTGATTTAGTTTCTAATGTATTTGCATCTAAAGTTCTTATAAATTCTGCAAACTTAGGATCTAAAACAGTTGTATATAAAATAATAGATACAAAGCTAGCAACATACGATTCAACAAAAGATCAATATCTTGAAGATACAATCTTAAAAATAAAAAATCAAGAAATAATATCTAAAATCATCAATCAACTTAGATTAAATTATACAGTTACATCAAATATGAAGGTTGATAAATAAATTGACAAAATCAATATTAGCAATAGATATAGGAACAACTAGTGTTGTTTCAATTGTTGCACAAAATGACTATAACAATAAAATCAATATTTTAGGTATTGGTAAGAGTGTAAGTAATGGTATCTCTAAAGGTGCAATAGTTGATATAGATTTAGCTAGTTCATGTATAAAAAGTGCAGTTGATATTGCACGAAGTAGTTCAGGGAATAATATCGAAGAAACGATTGTTTCAATATCAGGAATTCATACTAAAAGTAGAAGAAGTGTAGGATCTATTAATATACCAAGTGGACACATTACAATTAAAGAGATAAATCAGGTTTTAACTATTGCACTTTATGATGCACAAATTGTACCAGAATATGAAGCAATACATGTAATACCATTATATTTTAAAGTTGATAACAATGATGAAATAGATAATCCTTTAAATATGAATGGTTCAAGACTAGAAGTATATACTCATATAATTACAGCTAAGAAAACATCTTTAACCAATATAAAAAGTGCTTTAAAGAGTTCAAATATTGAAGTTACAAACTTTGTATTAAGTGCGTATGCATCTACAAAAGCAACTCTACAAGAAGATCAAATGAAATCTGGAACTGCTGTTTTAGATCTTGGTGGTAGTACCTCTGAATTAGCAATATTCAAAAATAAATCAATGCTATATAATGATATTATACCAATAGGAAGTGAACATATTACACATGATTTATCTATCATGTTACATACACCTTTAAATGCAGCAAGTGAAGTTAAAAAACAATACGCATCGTTAATTCCAAAATCTGAAGATCAAGATTTAAATACTATTACAAAAGTTAAAATACCTGTTTTAGGAAATGAAAGTGAATCAAAAGAGATTTCATTAGATTTAATTCAGCCAATGATTCATGCAAGAGTTGAAGAAATTTTATGTCTTATAAAAGATAAAATTACTATAAATGGTTTAACACAAAGTGTAAATAATGTTGTTTTAACAGGAGGAATGAGTAAAGTTCCAGGAATTGACTTATTAGCTAGAAAGATATTCCCTAATATCCCTGTAAAAGTATCAAACCCTATCAATATTCAAAATGGATATATTGACTTTAATGATGCTAGTTTATCTACTATTGTTGGTTTATTATTTTATGGATTAGAATCAGATCCAGCTTTTGAACTTGATTCAAATAAACAATTAAGAACAAAAAAAGAGAAAATTGTAGAAGAAAAAGTTAAAATAGAAGAACCAACTATAAATACAGTGAATCAATCAAATGGATCAAATAATACTGAATCAAATGATTTATTAAATGATTTACAATCAATACAAATCAACAAAAAAGAAAAAAAATCATTACTTGGTGGTTTTTGGAAGAAAATTGGGGACATGTTATAATGAATACAGACTTATTTAATCCAGAAATTGTAGAACAAATGCCAAGTAAAATACTACCAGATAATGTAGCTAAAATTGCCGTAATTGGTGTAGGTGGTGGTGGATGTAATATGGTAAATCATATGATCCAAGAAGGTATTTACAAAGTAGATTTAATTGTTGCTAATACAGATTTACAAACTTTAAGAGTATCAAAAGCACCTAAAAAAATACAATTAGGTATAGAGCTTACAAAAGGACTTGGTGCAGGTATGAAGCCTGAGATCGGTCGAGATTCTGCTATTGAAAGTTATGAAGAGATTAAAAAATCACTTGAAGGTTCTGATATTGTTTTTGTTGCTGCTGGACTTGGTGGAGGAACTGGAACTGGAGCTGCTGCTATTGTTGCAAAAGCTGCAAAAGAAGTTGGAGCTTTAACAGTTTCAGTTGTAACAAAACCTTTTAAATGGGAAGGCAAAAAAAGAACAGGATTAGCAAATCTTGGACTTGAAGAACTTAGAAAAGTAAGTGATTCTATTATTGTAATTAAAAATGATAGATTAAAAGAGATTGGTGATGCTGATCTTGCTTTTAAAGATGCTTTTAAAATAGTTGACAATATCTTATATCAAGCAGTAAATGGTATGACAGAGGTTATTTTAAAACCTGGTAAAAATGATATTAATGCCGATTTTGCAGATATTAAAACTATTATGCAACATAGAGGTATGGCTCTTATGGGAATAGGAAAAGCAAAGGGTGATGATTCTGCTAAAAAAGCTTTAGAAAATGCTATTCAATCTCCACTTTTAGATGAAGTATCTCTAAGTGGTGCCAAAGGTATTATGATTCATTGGACATTTAGTCCAAATGTTGGATTGCATAGTATTGGTGATGTTATGGAACATATTAGTGATGTTGTAGATGAAAATGCTGAAATAATATTTGGAACAACTACAGATGAAACTCTTGCAGCAGATGAAGTAAAAATAACTATTATTGCAACTGGGTTTGAAACAACACAAGAAGAACAAATAAAGCCACAAGAAGAAAATACACAAACGCACTCACAATTTCTTTCAAAAGATAACTCAAACTACTACGATACTCCACCACTAATGAGGGGTTACTCTATAAAATATATTTTATAAGTATTTAAAATGCTAAAACATATATTTACAAATAGTGCAGGAATACTTGTTTCAAGGATTTTAGGCTTTTTAAGAGATTTATTAACTGCATCTATTTTAGGTGCAAATATCTACAGCGATATATTTATAATAGCTTTTAAACTTCCAAATTTATTTAGAAGAATATTCGCAGAAGGTGCCTTTACTCAAAGTTTTATCCCTGCATATGCAAAAGCAAATCATAAAATACAATTTTCTACCATAATCTTTTTACAGTTTTTAGCATTTATACTAGCTCTAAGCATTTTTGTAACTCTTTTTGCCTCACTTATCACAAAAGCTATTGCAATAGGATTTGATAGCTCTACAGTTGATTTAGCAGCACCTTTAGTATCCATATGTTTTTATTATCTACCTTTGATATTTATAGTGTCATTTTTAGCTGCCCTACTTCAATATAAACATCACTTTGCAACTAGTGCATTTTCAACTGCTTTGTTAAATATAGCAATGATAACTGCTCTTTTAGTTTCAAAAGATATGGAAAAAATTGAGATAGTATACTACTTATCTTTGGGAGTAATTGCAGGTGGAATACTACAAGTTTTAGTACACTTTATAGCAATAAAAA
>Ga0256826_1001176_pt1 | contig 16207 bp, 10 predicted proteins | sample CV79metaG_FD_185975 | JGI IMG/M metagenome (GOLD analysis project Ga0256826, IMG submission 185975) | Hydrothermal vent microbial communities from East Pacific Rise, Pacific Ocean - CV79 | ecosystem: Environmental > Aquatic > Marine > Hydrothermal vents | place: Pacific Ocean: East Pacific Rise...
CTATATCATCCCCATTACTTATTCCACCAAGAATACCACCAGAATGATTTGTTTCAAAACCATTTAATCTTATCTCATCATTATTCTCTGAACCCTTTGCTGATGCAGATAAAATACCATCTCCAATCTCGACTGCTTTAACAGCATTAATCCCCATCATTGCATCAGCAAGTACTCCATCTAGTTTATAATAAAGTGGTTGACCCAAACCAACGGGTGCTCCTTTAATAACTACACGAGATACTCCACCAACAGAATCATGATTGTTTTTTGCTTTTAAAATAGCTTCTTTTTGTAACTCTTCTTTTGATTCATCAAGTGCATATATTATACTGTTTTTTGCTTTTTTATAATCAAAAACTTCACTTTTAATACCATCTACTTCACAAATCCCACTTAACACCTCTACATGTAGAGTAGTTAACATTAGTTTCGCAATAGCTCCAGCAGCTACTCTTGCTGCTGTTTCACGTGCAGATGAACGCCCACCACCACGATAATCTCTAAGTCCATATTTATGAAAATAAGTAAAATCAGCATGTCCAGGACGAAATACATCTTTAATATTTGAATAATCTTTACTTTTTTGATTAGTATTGTAAATTATCATAGCTATTGGAGTACCAGTACTTAAACCTTCAAATACACCTGAAAGTATTTCTACTGTATCTGCTTCTTTTCTTGCAGTCTCAAACTCTGATTTTCCAGGTTTTCTTCTATCAAGTTCTGATTGTATGTACTCTTCATCAATATTAAGACCAGCAGGCACACCATCAAGTAAACATCCAATTGCTGTTCCATGAGATTCCCCAAAAGTACTAAATCTTAACTTCTCTCCAAAACTATTCATATTATTTCTTTTCCTTTAACATCTCTATAGTTTTTTCAGCTGCATCTTGTTGTGCAATCTTTTTACTTTTTCCAATCGCACTTGAATACTCTTTATCTTCAATAAATACTGCTATTTCAAACTCTTTTTTATGATCTGGTCCACGAGAAGCAACAACCTTATACTCTGGAGTAAGTCCAAACCTAGCTTGAGTAAGTTCTTGTAAAGTAGTTTTATAATCTTTAAAAAGTGAATCTAGTGAAATTTCTTTATGATTCTTTTCAATCAAATTAATAGCAATTTTTTCTACTATTTTCAAACCAGATTCAAGATAAATAGCACCCATTATAGCCTCAAAGGCATTTGACAAAAGTGACGATTTTTCTCGTCCACCATTATTTTCTTCAGCATTTGAAAGATGAATATAATCACCCAAATTAATTGAGCGGGCTAGCTTATCAAAACCACTTTCATTCACAAGAGATGCTCTAATTTTAGAAAGTTTACCCTCATCGGACTTTGGAAATTTATTAAATAAGTATTCCCCAACAACTAGGTCTAAAACTGCATCACCTAAAAACTCTAAACGCTCATTATCGTAGGGCTGTTTATGACTTTTGTGTGTCAGCGCTTCGATAATAAGCTTATCTGTTTTAAACTTATAATCCAAAGTTTTTTCTAATTCTTCTATCTTTTTTTTCATTTTAATGACTCTTTCATTTTTTCTGCTTCGTTCCTTGCTAAAATATCACAACGCTCATTTTCTTCGTGACCATCGTGACCACGTACCCAAGTAGCTTTTACTTTATGTTGTTTTGAAACCTCTATATAATCTTTCCATAAATCTGGATTCTTAACCTTTTTAAAATCTCTCTTTATCCAATTAACTAACCATTCATTTATCCCTTTTACAACATAAGATGAATCAGAAATTATCTCTACTTCACATGGTTCTTTTAAAGCACGGAGTCCCTCAATAGCACCAAGTAATTCCATCCTATTATTAGTTGTATGCTCATGTGCTCCACTAATCTCTTTTTCCTTATCCCCAAAGCGTAATATAACGCCATATCCACCTGGACCTGGATTTCCTAAAGCTGAACCATCACTGAAAAGAGTTATTTTCTTCACTAAAATCCTTATGATAATCTTTTGCTAAACTCATCTCTATCCTTGATGTATCTATTGCATGACAAGAACTACAACGATGGAAGCCAAATGGAAAAACTTGCTTACAATTATCGCAAATATATTCAAAAGAGAGTGTTGCGTTTGTATTTTGATGAAGGTTTATAAGTACATCAAACTCAAATATAGAACTTTTGCTAGCCTCACTTACATAACCTTTAGCAGTATAGAGTTCCCTAAGGAAACCATTATTTTTTATAATATCAAAATTTAAATCTTTTTCATCAATATTATATAAAATATCAGTTAATAATTCAGCTTGAGATAAATCCAAATTTTGCCAAGCTAAAGCTGGATTTACTCTAAAAATATATTCAAAAATAAGATATGTAAGTTGATGAGTACTTTTATAAATATCTAATAATTTTTCAGCTTTTTCTTGTGGTGTAAATTCTGAATTATTTAAGATTACAAGGGCGTTCAAGTAAGCGCTCTCAGTCACAATATTCTTTTTCAGTTCATCTAACGGTTCTAGCACACCTATGGCAGAGTTATAATCCCTCATATGTTCATATACTAATAATAAATAATTTAATGCCTGTGGGGTGCGTGGATTATTTTGTAATATTTCTAAAAAAACTTGCTTTGCGCGTTCTAAAAAACCAGCTTTAAAATAAGTCTTACCTAGTAAAAAAAGTGTGTCACGATAATTTTCTTTATTTCCAACTTTTAAAAGTTCAGAATATATCTCAACACTTTTATCAAAATTCCCATTTTTAGAATAAGCATTTGCTAAAAGTAACCATGACTTTTCACTCAAATCTCCACTTGTTATAAGTACTCTAAGTTCATCTTGGGAAGGGAGTGCATTAAACTGTTTTAAAAACTTATCAAGATGTTTATGGTTTTCTTTAAGCTTATAACGATTGAACCAATATGATAAAAATGTAATAATAAAGACCAAAACAAAAAATACAATAATTCCAAATAATGGATCACGGAACTCTATAAAAAATGTATTCACTAGTCGTACACCACTATCCCATAATCGTTTTTCAAATTATAAAAAGTACAATCAGCTGTAAAATCTAAATCTTTCATTTTTGCTAATTGAACAATAGAATTTTTCTTAACTTTTATTCCAAATTCTGTAAAAAATCTTTTAATATTTACAAATTTGACATCCGATACAAACTTATACTCAAACTCTTTATGAAGTTTCATTTTATCAGATGAAAAAAGGTGTTCATTAACATGTAGTTGGTCTGAAGCATATTTTATAGGTAAATACCCAGATAAATCTGTTAAAATATTCTCTACATGTAGATGTTTTTGAGGTAAAGTATTTTTTTGTAAAAAGATATATTTGTTATTTAATTTAAGGTTTGGCGTATTTTTCCAGTACTTATACGCTGGATTTGATACACCTAACTTTGAAGAGATTTCTCTCCAAAGCCAATAGGAGTTAAGAGTATTTGGTAAGTGCGACATTCTTAACTCCTTTCCATAGAAATATTTATTATAGATTATATAATCTTTTATTAAATATTGCCCTTAAAGGGGTTTATAACATGCTAATCAGTAAAGCAGAAAATATTAACTGAAGTGCAAACAATAAAGAAGAGACTTTAAACGCTGTACCAGCACTCTTAACAATAGTTCCAAAGTGAATCATCAAGCCTATAGCACTCATTGCGATAAGTGTAATGTAGTGACTCACAGTTGAAATATAAACCTCTACTTCTTTAGGTAACCATCCAAGTGAAGCAACTACAGAGAAACCTACGAACCAGATTATAAAAGATGGTACGCCTACTTTTGCTTTTGCAGCTACTTCATCTGAGCTTTTCGTATGCTCTCTTTTAGCAATATATATTAAAATTAGAACAAGAGGTACAAGAAGTAAAACTCTTCCCATCTTAACAACAGTTGCATAGTGTCCAGCTTCAGGAGAGATACTAAATCCAGCAGCCACTGCTTGTCCAACAGCTTGAAGTGTATTACCAGTAAAAACACCCGCTTGAATATCTGTAAAACCTAAAAGGTGTGCCAAGGCAGGTGCTAAAAATATACCTATTGTCCCCATAAGATTTACAAGTGCTATACTTATTCCTATATCATTACTTTGGACTTTAGCAACACCAGAAGTAGCAGCAATTGCCGAACTTCCACAAACACCATTTCCTATCCCTATCATAAGGGAAAGTTTTGGATTAAGTTTAAATAGTTTACCTAAAACTAAACCCATAAAAATTGTAAATACCATTCCCAAAACAATTATCAAAAGAGTTTGAAAACCTAAATTTGCTAGCATTGTAAAGTTTAGGTTAATCCCCATAAGTGCGATAGCAAACATTAGTAAATCTTTTTCTGCCCACTTTACACCAGCTTTAAAGTGAGATCCATCACCATGAAAAGTTTTATAAAAATAATTTCCAACTATCATTCCTAAAATAATAGCTACAGTAGCTGTACTAAAAGAGACAAAATGAGTGAAAATACTTGCAATTACCGCTACTACGATACTTGCAAGTAAACCTCGTGTATATTTTTTATATTTAGCTATATTTAGCATCTATATCCTTCGTATCATACATTAACTAAAAGTTATTATATAAATCGAATTATAACTAAAAGGTATTTATAATTTATTTAACAATTATTTTTAAAGGTAACTGAACAAAACTCTCCTCTTCAGACGCTATATACTTAGGTTCTTCAATAACAACTCTATTCGCATCTATATTTTTATTTTCTACAAGATAATTTTTCAAAGCATTAGCTCTACTTATTGCTAAATTTTCCAACTCATTTGGCTCTAATATTTTACTTTTTATTGTCCTATCTAATAACTCTTTTTGATATGCTACTTTAAATACTTCATCCTTAGGGTATTTTTTTTCTAAGTCATCTTTCAATTTATCTAATTTTTCACTACCTAGAGTTTCTTCATAAATATCTTCTAAAATATCAACTGTCATAGTTGCATTTTCTTTATTATCACTTCTACTCAATACATCCTTAGTTAATTTTATAACTTGAAGACCATAGGTATCTTTTTTCTTATCATAAGCAGCTACAATTGCAAAAGAAAGCTTTGGTTTTTTAATAAGCATTTTAGCTATATTATCAAGTTTTTCTCTCTCTGGTGCTAAAATAATAACCTTGGCTGCTTCAAAATTAGCAAATTTCAAAGCATCCCCATCAAAGCCCATTGCATCACCTAAAAATTTAAATGGAGAGGCTACTGCTTTAACAATAAGGTTGACAAAAGTTTTTAATATCAATGTCCCATATTTAAAATCCGGGTTATCTAAATCCCCTTCAACAGGCATATTTATGTCTATAACACCATCACTATCTTCTAAAAGAGCTATAGCAAAACCAAGAGGAAGAGTAGTTATATTTTCATCTTCAACCTCATCACCAAGTTCAATTTGTTTAATAATTAAAGAGTTCTTACCAAGCAATTGTGAGTTTAATATTTTATATTCTAAATCAAGGAATAACTTTCCTTTGTCTATCTTATATCCAGCAAATTGCGCACTATATCCACTATAAGAATTTAAAGCTAAGTTTCTAAAATTTACACTAATATCTGTAAATGATTTAATATTTGCTGTATCAAGGCTACCCTTAATCTTGGTCGATCCATATTTATTAACTTCACCATCTATATTAATATACGATATCTCACCTGAAGAGTTAGAGATTGAGTAAACATCCCCATTTAGATTATGCATTGATGTTTTAAAATCAATTGGTAGAGAATAATCAGCAAAATTTGCCGCACCATTAGATACATGAAGTTTCATCAACTTAAATAAAAATTTATCTTGTTCATTACTAACTGTTGTATTTACATCTTCTATTTTTGTTTCATTAACATCAGCTTTTTGTTTTGTAAGTTTTGAAAAGTTCATTTGTTTATTTTTATCTATTTGTGCATCTACATAAAATGCATCTAAATTTACTTCATCTATGTAGATAGAACTTGGGAAAAGTTTTAAATCAAAGTTATTTAACTCTGTTTTTGCAAATGTCAATAAAGTGTCATTATTACGACTATCGCTTAATTCAAATGATTCTAATGTTACTCCACCATCTACATATAAATCTGGTTTTTTACTATTTTTTTCATATTTAACTTTTGAATTAACACTCAAATAACCATCATTTAAATTTAAAAATAATGATTCTTGAAGATATGGAGTAATCTCTTTTAAAGAAAGTTTATTTATTTTAAAATCACCAACTTGCTTAAGGGGGCTATGTCTTACTTTACCTTTTGATGTAATTGTACCACCCTTATTTATACGCATCAACATATCATATTTTAACCATGAGTTTTTATTTGAATCTATATTGTAAGCATTCAAAGTAATATTATCTATTGTAGATTTTGTTGCAATACTAATACTCTCATCAATGAAATTTATTTCTGTTTTATTAATATTAAAATGATTTAATTTTATGTGAAAAGGCTTGGTTTTTTTAGTAATTTTTCTTGCTTTAATATTCTTAGTATTAGAAACTTTTACTTCAACTAAGTTATCTAGATTCATATTGCCTTTTTTATCTTTTTTACTATTTAATTTAAATGAATTTATAGATACTTTTGAAAGACTAAGCTCTTTTGCTTTTGTATCTATAGAAGCATTTTTCAGTTTAAAACTTTTTAATTGAATCAAATTCTCTTTAGTACTTTTCTTATCTATTACTAAGTTTTTAAGAGTTAAATTAGCATTAGAAATCAAAGCATTAATTACACCATCTTCTTCTTTAGCTGAGGCATTTAAGTCAAAACTAACATTTGCACTATTTAATGAAATATCAAAAACTTTAAGTTCTTTATTTGTTATTTGTTCAATATATGGTCTATAGTGTACAATATCAAAATTCTCACATTTAAGATATGAATTAATATTTAAAACATCATGTTTAACATCACCATATGAGTTACATTTAAACTTATCATTTAAAACTAAATTCATATTGTACGTAAATGGTTTTTGAGCATCTAACATGAAATTATTTATCTCAAAATTAAACTCATTTAATTTTGTTTTTACAAGGGGACTAACCGTGGCATCATCAAATTCTGCTGAAATTTTACTAAGTACTATTTTTTTAACTAAAACATTCCAAGGCTTAACTTCTTTCTCATTTTTACTCGTATTTTTATCTTCTGCTACTTTACTTTGAGGTAACCACCCAATCCAATCAATAGCACCTTTATTGTCTCTTGTAGCTTTTACATGTAGAGCATCTAAAGAGATTTTTTCAATACTCACCTCTTGAGTAAATGGCTTAACACTCACCCCCTCTACATGTAGAGAATTAATATTTAAAACATCATGATGTTGTTTTTTTGGTTTAATTCTAAAATGCTCTAACTTTAAAGAGATATTGTCTACCAAAGTATTATTTAAATCATCAATATTCATAGCATAATTAGCATGCATAAATACTGCACCATTAGCTACCTCAACCCCTAGTCTTTCCTCAACATACTCTAACTCTTTATAAAGTTTTGTTACTTTAAAATCAATATTTCCTTCAACTTTTAAAGGCTTTAATCCAGTTATTTTAGTACGTATATCTAAAACTCCACTATCTCCTAGTAATGTATGAAAACGTAAGAACCCTCCACTAGAATTAAAATCATTTGTATCAATATCTTGAAGTTTAAAACTAAGATTATTTAACTTAAAATCAAATTCTTTCGCTTGACTTAAATCTTTATATGCTAAAGCACCTTTTTTAATTGATATTTTATCTATAATTATACGAGGTAATTCAGAACTATTCTCTTCTTTTTTATCCTCTTTTGGCTCTTCACTTGCTTTTAATATAGTTGATAAATTTAAACTCTTATCGTGATTATAAATCAAAGATATTTTAGGTTTTTTAAGAATAATACTTTTAATATGCAAGGCTGAGTTAAATAATGAATAAAGTTCTATATCTACTTCAAGAGATTTAAAAGAAACTAGATGATTAGATTTCAAATCTTTAAGTTCAACACCAGACAATTCAACTTTAAATATAAATGGATTAATATATACACTCTCAACTGAAAGTGTTGCATTTAAAGCTTCATTAGCTGCTTTTGTAATTTGTGGTTTAAGTATTATTGGAAGTAGAAAAAAACCTACTAGCGTGTAGATAAGTAAAAGTGAGTAAAAAATCTTTTTTAACATAGATTGCCCCTAAAAAATATATTTAAGTTTAACCAATCTATGTTTAAAGGCTAATTTATTTAGCCTTTTTTATAACATCTGTACGAGGATAGATAAATGTAGACTTTCTAAATACTACAATTTTATCTTCATGACCAATTGCGTAAGCACGAATAGTTATCGGTATGATAGTATCATGTCTAGCATCATCAGAAAGTGAATCATAAGTTCTAAGTACTACAATTTTTTTCTTTTTAATCCCAGGAACAACTGTAAACTGTTTTTTAGGTTTAGCAATCTCTATTTTACCTTTAAGACCTTTTGGCGGAATAACTTCAAAGTAAAATTTCATTGTATCATTCTTAGTATTTTGAACTAAAAATTCATATGCATTATCTACTCTAACTCTTCCGTCATTCATATGTTTTGTAGAATAAAGTCTATTTTCTTTATTTACGTTTAAAAGCATATGTTCTTTTTTACTTCCCATTACACCCATCACAACTGCAATCCCAACAAGAAGCACAATATATGCTATAACTTTTGTACGAAAGTACTGTGTTTTACCTTTTTGCTCAATAATCTCATAATCACTAGACCAGTTAACAAGTGAAGGTTTACCAAGTTTACCCATTACAGTAGTACAAGCATCAACACACTCTAAACAGTTGATACACTCTAACTGAAGACCCTTACGGATATCAATATGAGTAGGACATACAGTTACACAAGACTCACAAGCAGTACACTCAGCATGTGGTTCAAACTCTTGAATATCTTTTTGTTTTGTAAATTGTTTCTCTTTATTGTCATCATAAATATGACCACCACGATGAGTATCATAAAGTGCCATAACTGTATGCTCATCATATAAAACTGATTGAACACGAGAATAAGGACAAACATAAATACAATAATCTTCTTTTAAAAATATGATGTCATATATAAGAAAAAGTGCTGATGCTATTACTGTACCAAAGACTACACCGTGATCCATAGGGTTTTGTAAATAAGTGAAAAAATCTTCAGGTGGTACAAAAAACCAAATAAGGTTTGAACTAGCAACAAAAGCTAGTATAACCCAAAGAGCAATAGCGATAACTCTTTTTACCTTATTTTCAGCCTTAGACATATCTGGCTCTTTTTGCTTATTTTTGATACGTTTACGCATACCAAGAAGTTTAGTCTCAATTAAATCACGATAAATTACACGAAAAATAGTTTGAGGACATATCCATCCACAAAAAACACGACCACCCATAACTGTCATTCCAAATATTCCTAAGAACATTATCATAAGTAAAAATGGTAGTAAATAAAGCTCTTGCATATCAAACTGAACAAAAGCAAGATGTAATTTTAACTTATCAAAACTAAGTAAGAAAAAATAACTATCATCTATCTTTATCCATGGTAATATCAAAGCAACTGCGGTTAAAAGAACAAAGAAATAATATCTTTTAATTCTCCATGGTTTTGGTATCTCTATACCAGTCTTTTTCTTTTCACTCATTTATCTCTCCCGTAATAAATTATTTTGGACAAACAATAGTATTTATTATTGTTTGCTCTGCATTTTCTGATACTTTTGGTAAAAGTGATCCATAAGCAACTTGTTTTAAATCTCTTGATTCTATATAATCTTTGAGTGAACTTCTACTAACTTCTAAAAGTCTAGCCATCTCTGAAACACTTTTTTTTTCTTTAATATATAAAATAATTTCATTTATATATTTATCAAATTTAGAACTAGAACGGCTACCTTTTGGTCGTCCCACAACTTTTTTTGATTCATCTTGTAAATGCTGTCTTAGTTGATCAATTAAACCCAAAACTAACATTATAGAACTTTCTTTTGTCATTATAACAGACTTTTTAATAAAGTGTAAAATATACTCATTTTTTAAAAGACAAGAAAACATTTGAATCAAATCTTCCATATTTGTACTTAAAACCCAAACATCATATATTAAAAGTGTTGTTTTAGTTTTACTTTGAAAAAACTTAGTAACTTCTTTTCTTTGTGATAATCTTTTATTTAAAGATACTTGATCAATAAATTCATCATCAATGATTAAGTTTTCATTCATGGCATATGAACTAATTACCTGTAATTGTTCATGTGTAGTATCAAAATGTTTATCATGTCGTATATAAGAAATCACCATTTTAACGTTAAAACCTTTCTTTTCTTTTAATTTCATCGTCATTGTAGCATTTATTGACGATGAAAGTCAAGTAGTCCACTATTTAACTCGTCATCTATTTCTTTTCTTGCATCATTGTATTTAGTAATCCAAAAAGTTCTTTAGAACTTTCTTCAGCATGCGTAAAGTTCTCAATAATACTATTGGCATGTTTAAGACTATCATCTTTTATATAAGCAGGGATATTTTTAACACTCTCATGAACTGCTTTGTGTGGAGTATCTATCTTGGCATATGAATCAGTGCCATAAAAAGTTTCTTTACCTTCACCTGTATACCATTTACCAAATCTACATGTAGTATGAGCGGAGAAATTCATCTCATGGTTATCTTCAAAAACTGCCTCATAACCTGAAAGTTTAAATAGTACATGATCAAGCTTAGCAAGGTTTACAAACATCTCATTTGAAATCTGTTTATTATATATTTTAATAGTATTTGAACTGTCTACTAGGGATGATAAACTTGTATTAAAGTTATTTAATTTATCTAACGAAACATCAACTTCTATTTCCATTTGCTCTGAAAACTCTTTCATAGCAGAAGAGTTTTGTTTTAATAAATTTATATTTACTTCTACTTCACTTGTAGCTTTTTGAGTTCGCTCTGCAAGTTTTCTAACCTCATCCGCAACAACTGCGAAACCTCTACCATGTTCACCCGCACGAGCAGCTTCAATTGCGGCATTTAAAGCAAGTAAATTTGTTTGATCTGAAATATCTTTAATTAAAGCAATAACACTTGTAATCTCATTAACACTATTATTTAGTTGATTAGAATTTTCTCTACTATCATTCATCTTTAATGAAATATTTTCTAATGATTCACCCATAAGTTTAGTAGACTCTTCTACTTTATTAACAGTTTGTTCAGTTTGAGCATTTTTATTGTTAATCTCTTGTAATGACTCCATATTATCAACAAGTCCACTTTGAACCTCTTTAACACCAAATGCAGTACCTTTACTAAGTAACTCTGTCAGAGTTAGTGTCAATTTATTTTTTTCTAACTGAATTCCACTCTCTTTAAAGTGTTTATCTGCTTGTGATAAACTTTCATTTGCACTTAGTATAGCTTCATTAGCTGCACTTATTGTATGATTTGCTGCACTTTGAATTGATGAAATTTCATCCCTTCCATTTTCAGTAATTGCTCTTGAGAAATCTTTTGAAGATATAATATCATCAAGTTCATCCTTAAACTGTGAAATTCTATTAATAAGCCCATTTGCGACAACAAAACCAAAACCAATGATAAAAGTCATTACTATTAACATAGTTATTACACTCATATAAAATTTTGTATTTGCTTGTGCTTTTAAAGTATCAATCTTATTTAAAAGAGCATCTGCTAAATGATTCTCTACTACTTTTAAAAGATTTATCTTTGAAGTAATTGTTTTAAACCAATAAGAGGCATCTATACCAAAATTACCACTCATATGAGAGAGTGCTATCTTTCTCATACGGCTTACTTCTTCTACACTATTTCCAACTAAAGTCTTTTTATAAAAGTTTTTATTTTTCTCTGATGTTAAAAATAAAAATCTTCCCATATATGTATCTTGCTGAGACATTAATTTAACAAATTTAGCATAAAAACCAGGAGGAAAAGAATCTTTAGCAAATGTTCCTGTCATGACTGCTCTCTCAACACCAGCTCTCTCTTTAGAATAAAGATAATTTGAAAAAGCATTTAATGAAGTACTCATTTTCTGATCAGTACTCATCTTCGCAATATAAGCAATTGTATCAAGGAATGCACCATTTAAAGGTGTATAGTAACCAACCGTCTGTGGTACATTATAAGAAAGTGAACTAATACTCTTACGAGTTGCTGATAACTGTGAAAGTTGATTCATTGCATCATCCATATGTTCTTTCATTCTTTTAGGATATACTGAAAAGTCCATACTATTATAAAAAGCTTCCATCTCTACACGAGTTTTATCCGTGTCTTTTCTAATACTAGGCATAGTATCAATAAACTTTTTACCACCACTTCCTACAAAACCAGCAGATGCTCCACGCTCTTTTTGAGTATTGTGTACCATAGCAGATATTTTTGTGGCAAGAATTGTTGCTTGTTCTATATTTTCTAACTCTTTTCCCTGCTCATAATTTTTATTTCCAATAATACTCAGTAATACAAATATAACTATGGCTGGCATAAAAACCATCATAATCATTTTTAATTTAATTGATAAATTATGTAACATAATTAATTCCTCATTTTTAGCTAAATATAATTATATACTAATTTTATCTCAAAGTAACTTTTATGCTCTAATTTGGTAAAATCTATTTTATGAGTACAAAAGAATATATTTTAAACACTATCAAAAAACGCCCACTAATTATAGATGGTGCAATGGGAACACAGCTACAACAACGTGACGAGCAAATAAGTGAAGAAGCATGGGAAGGTAATGAGGGTTGTAATGAACTTTTAAATGTTACTGCACCTGAAGTTTTAAGCGATATTTTTCATGCCTACTTAACAGCTGGCGCGGACTTAATTACTACAAATACTTTTGGTTCTTTTTCTTGGGTTTTAGATGAGTACCAAATAGCTCAAAGAGCTTATGAACTCACAAAAGCCGGAGCCCAACTTGTAAAAGCTGAGTGTGAAAAATTTAGTACACCAGAGCATCCTCGTTTTTGTTTAGGAAGTGTTGGACCAGGTACTAAGCTACCCTCACTTGGTCACATAGCTTATGATGAAATGTTTGAAGGTTATACTGAATTTTGTAAGGCACTAATAGACGGTGGTGCTGATATATTTTTACTAGAAACTGCTCAAGATCCACTTCAGATAAAAGCAGCACTTCACGCTTGTGTCGAAGCAAATAGACAAATGGGGACAGAGTTGCCTATGATGGTTTCTGTAACTATTGAGCTCTCCGGAACTATGCTTATCGGAACTGACGCAGAAACTATTGCTACTATTTTAGAGCCTTTTGACATCTTAAGTCTTGGATTTAACTGTGGAACAGGACCAGAACAGGTTTTAAAACATGTAAAAACTCTTAGTGAAGTTTGGCATAAACCAATCTCTGTTCACGCAAATGCAGGACTTCCTCAAAATCGTGGTGGTTATACTTACTACCCGATGGGACCAGATGAGTTTGTAGCACAACAAGAGAAGTTTTTAGCCTATGATGGAGTTAGCTTTTTAGGTGGATGTTGTGGAACTACACCCCAACATATTCGTGCATTAGTAGATAAAGTCAGTAACATTACTCCAAAAAAACCAAGCGGAAGTCATGTTACTTCCGTTGCTTCACTTTTTAACACAACTCCACTCATGCAAGAACCAGCACCATTACTTATGGGTGAACGTTCAAACGCAACTGGTTCTAAAGCCTTTCGTGAACTTTTACTAGCTGAAGATTATGAGGGCACACTGAGTGTAGCGCAACAACAAGTCCGAGCAGGAGCACATGTTATTGATGTAAATGTTGGTTTTGCTGGTCGTGATGAGACTAAAGATATGAACGCTGTTATGGGGATGTACAACCAAAAAATTGCACTTCCACTTATGCCAGATTCCACTCAAGTAACTGGACTTGAAACTGCTTTAAAAAATATCGGTGGAAAACCAATAATCAACTCTGCAAATCTTGAAGATGGGATAGAAAGACTTGATAAAATTTGCTCACTTACTAAAAAGTTTGGGGCTTCACTTGTTTGTCTGACTATCGATGAAGTTGGAATGGCTAAGACAGTTGAGAACAAACTTGAAGTTGCGGATAGAATTATTGATAGAGCTGTAAATACACATGGTATCAAAAAAGAAGATTTAATCTTTGATGTTTTAACTTTTACATTAGGTTCTGGAGATGAAGAATACTGGGATGCTGGTGTAAATACCATTGAAGCTATAAGATTACTTCGTCAAAAACACCCTGAAGTAAGTACAACACTTGGTCTCTCAAACATCTCTTTTGGACTAGATAAAGATGCCCGTCCATACCTAAACTCTATGTTTTTACATCATTGTATAGAGGCTGGACTTACATCTGTTATTATCAATGTTAAACACATCATCCCTATAAATAAAATAGCTAAAGAAGACCAAGAGATATGTGATGACCTCATCTTTAACCGTAAACCAAAAGGTGAAGCACTTTTCACTTTTATAGAGCACTTTTCTACTAAAGAAGCAGTTGATAATGATGCTGTAGATGAAGAATATTTAGCAATGAGTGATGAAGAAAAAATTGCTAAACTTCTGATGGATGGTGATAAAGATAGAATGATTCCTCTTGTGGAAGAGGCTCGACACAAAATAGCACCTGAGAAAATTGTAAATGAGATTTTGATAAATGCTATGAAAGTTGTTGGTGAACTTTTTGGAAGTGGTCAAATGCAACTTCCTTTCGTACTCCAGTCAGCAGAAACTATGAAAAAAACCGTAGACCATCTAAACCCTTACTTACCAAAAGTTGAAAAAGAGGTAGATACAACTCTCGCACTTGGAACTGTAAAAGGTGATGTTCATGATGTTGGTAAAAATCTTGTAGATATCATCCTCTCAAATAATGGCTATAAAGTACAAAATCTTGGTATAAAAGTTGAACTAGACTCATTTTTACAAGCAATGAAGGATGGACACATAAGCGCACTTGGAATGAGTGGACTACTTGTAAAATCAACACAAGTTATGAAAGAAAACCTAGAAACACTAAAAGCACAAGACATTAAGATACCTATCCTTTTAGGTGGAGCTGCACTTACTCGTTCTTTTATAGATGATTACTGTCGTCCTTTTTATGATGGTCCTATCTTTTACTGTAAAGATGCTTTTGATGGTGTAACTGCTATGAGCCGCATTGAAGCTGGCAATTTTGATACTGATTTACATGGAAAAGATGGCGAAGAAAAAGTAAAAAAAGTAAAAAAAGAGGTAATCATCCCACCTTTTTCTGAACTAAAAATGCCAAATCGTGAAGTTAAAGTACCAACACCTCCATTTTGGGGAAGACGAGAGTTAAAACTCACAGAGCAACAAATAGAGATGGCTTTTGAATGGATAAATCATAAAATACTTTTCAAATCTCGTTGGGGATATAGCTCAAAAGGTAAAACTAAAGAGGAATACCAAAAACAAGTTGATGAAGTTATTATACCAGCGTATGAGAAACTAAAAGCACAGTTTTTAGATGAGAAACTTTTTGAACCAACTATCATTTATGGTTACTGGCCTTGTAGAAGTGATGATAATACTCTGCTTATTTTTGATGAAAGTGAGGGTTATAACTCAGAATCAGAGATAAATCATGAGCCACTTGATATGGTTATGGGACGAGCAAAAGAGAAGTTTGATTTTCCAAGACAAAGCAAACAACCACATCGCGCCTTAAGTGACTTTTTTCACGCAGATAGACATGATGTTATAGCTCTATCTTGTGTTAGTGCTGGAGCAAAACTAAGTGATGCTGAGCGTGCTATTATGGATGCTGGAGAGTATACTGAGTATTATCAATTTCATGGTCTTGGAGTTGAATTAGCTGAAGCACTAGCTGAGATAGCACATAAACAGATTCGTTTAGATTTAAATATATCTGATGGAGAGGGAAGTAAACTTTCTGATGTTCAAATGAACAAGTACCAAGGAAGTCGCTACTCTTTTGGTTATGCAGCTTGCCCAGACTTAGAACTTAACCGTCCATTGTTTAATCTTTTAAAACCTGAAGAGTTTGGTATAGAGTTATCTGAGACTTTCCAAATTCATCCAGAACAATCAACATCTGCACTTATCGTTTACCATCCAAACGCAACTTACTACAACATATAAGCTCTACATGTAGAGCTTTATCTACGCCTATAAGAAAGAGCCTCCAAAATATGCCTTTTCTC
>Ga0256826_1001178_pt1 | contig 16195 bp, 13 predicted proteins | sample CV79metaG_FD_185975 | JGI IMG/M metagenome (GOLD analysis project Ga0256826, IMG submission 185975) | Hydrothermal vent microbial communities from East Pacific Rise, Pacific Ocean - CV79 | ecosystem: Environmental > Aquatic > Marine > Hydrothermal vents | place: Pacific Ocean: East Pacific Rise...
GTATAGAGATTTACATAATATGTTAAATCTGCTGAATCGGGCGATTATATCGATATTTATAAAAATATGGTAGATAAATTTAAATTAATACCTGTTCCGAATAGATGAAAAAATTTCAAACTAATAAATCTTGATAAAATTAGTAAAAACATAAGGGGAAATAGTGAAAAAACCACTTCTTATTGAAATAGGTGTTGAAGAACTTCCAGCAGTTCCGTTGTTAAAAGAGCTAAAGAATATTGAGAAAAAATGGAAAGATATTTTAGATGAATATAATTTTTTAACAGATTTTCAATTCTTTTTTACACCAAGACGGTTTGTATTTTGGCATAGAGAATTTTTACCTCAACAACCAAATCAGATAAAAGAACAATTTGGTGCTCCCGTTCAAATTGCATATAAAGATGGAATTCCTACAAAAGCTTGTGAGGGTTTTGCTAGAAAATGTGGAGTTTCAGTTGAAAAACTTAAAACAGCTCAAAAAAATGGAAAAGATGTTCTATATTATAAATCTGAAGAAGTTGGAAAAACACTTGATTCAATTCTTGAGGAGATTATTCTAAAATTTTTAACATCTTTAAATTTTGGTAAATCGATGAGATGGGGAGATGGTAAATATAATTTTATTCGTCCAATTCATTCTGTTATATCTATGTTTGGAGATAAAAATATTCCTGTAACTATCTTTGGAATTAAAAGTAAAAATGAAACTTTTGGACATAGAACTGCTAAAAATCAGAAAATCCATCTAAATCATACTGGGGATTATTTCTGTAATTTGCCTAAAAATGGAGTTATGTTAAAACAGAAAGAGAGAGAATTAACAATTCTAAATCAATTTGAAAAACTTGAACAAGAAAATAATATAAAAATTGAGGTAAATTCTGATCTTTTAAATGAGATCGTCGCAATTACAGAAGAACCTACATCTTTAATTGGAAATTTTGAAACTCAATTTTTAGAACTTCCTGATGAGGTTGTAATAACTTCAATGAGAGAACATCAAAGATATTTTCCAGTTTATAAAAATAGTAAATTGACAAATCAATTTATCGTTGTTTCAAATGCTTACACAAAAGATTTTTCAAAAATTGTTTCTGGAAATGAGAGAGTTCTCCGAGCTAGATTAAGTGATGCACTTTTCTTTTATAAAAATGATTTGAAAAAAGGCTTAATTCAAGATGGACTTGAAAAACTTATTTTTGTAAAAGGACTTGGAACTATGTCAAATAAAATTGAGAGAGAACAGAAAATTGCTTTAGTTTTAGCCAAAAATTACAATTTTCAAAATTTAGATATTTTAGAAAGAACTATTAATCTTGCAAAAACTGATTTGATGTCAGAAATGGTTTATGAATTTACTGAACTTCAAGGTTTGATGGGTTCATATTATGCTGAAAAATTGGGTGAAGATCCTCAAATCGTCACTGCAATTCGAGAGCAATATTTCCCAAATGGTGAAAGTAAAGATATGCCGACAACTGAATTAAGTTCAATTGTTGCAATGAGCTACAAACTTGATCTTCTTTTTGGACTTTTTTCAATTGGACACATTCCAACAGGTTCAAGAGATCCATTTGGTTTAAGACGAGCTGTAAATGGAATTTTGAAAATTTCATTAGATGGCAATATGAGATTTAATTTAGATGAGGTTTTTGAACAAGTTTCTAAAAATTATCAAGATTTTGATTTCAAAAAGTTAAAAGATTTCTTTTTTGAGAGAGTCTTAAATTTTTATACCGAAATTAATGCTTCAATTGTAAAATCTGTAATATCAGTTGAAAAAGAGATTTTAAATATTGATAAAAAGATATATGCTGTTAATCAGATTACTCAAAATGCAGACTTCGAAAAAAACTTATCAACTTTTAAACGGGTTGCAAATATTTTGAAAGATTCAAATATTCAAAATATGGGTGAAGTTAAAATTGAACTTTTGACAGAATCTGCTGAAATTACACTTTTTAAAGAGTTTGAAAAGATAGTTCAAAATCAATTCACAGATTATCTTTCAAAACTTCAAACACTTTTTAGTCTAAAACCTCATCTTGATAATTTCTTTGAAAATGTGATGGTAAATACAAAAGAGGCAGATATTCGAGAAAATAGAAAAAATCTTATGGCAAAAATGTATCTTGAATTTTTAGAAATTTCAGATATTAAAGATATTTCTGTCGGAATTTAATTTAACTTCAAACTTTTATGTCGGGCTTGACCCGACAATCTTATTTATCATATTTCAAATGTTTAAGAAATAAGATAATATTTCTTAAAAAAAATGGAGATAATTTGAATTTCGTAGAAACAGATAAAGCACCAAGTGCAATTGGACCATATTCTCAAGCGGTAACAAACAGTGGAATTCTTTATACATCAGGACAGATTGCATTAACTTCAGATGGAATATTTTTAGATGAATCAATTGAGATTCAAACAAAACAGGTTTTAAATAATTTAGGGGCTGTTTTAAAAGCAGGTGGTTCAGATTTTGATAAAGTGATTAAAACAACAATTTATCTAGCTGATATGGATAATTTTTTAACTGTAAATGCTATCTATTCTCAATTTTTTGGAAAACACAAACCTGCTAGAAGCACAATTGCAGTTAAAACTCTTCCGAAAAATGCTCTTGTTGAAATTGAGGCAATAGCTGTAATTGGAGACTAGACAAAAGATAGCAATCTCAATTGGAGACCTGAATGGCATCGGTTTAGAATTAGCAATTATTAACCATTCTGAAATCTCTAAATTTATAGAACCTATCTATATGCTTGATGAGGTTATGTTAATTCAGGGTGCAAAACTGCTTAATTTAGATGTTCCATATAATTTTAAAACCGTTGAAAATATCGGAGATTTTTTTAAAATCACTCCTGCTCAAACCTCATCAAAAAGTGGAGATTATTCATACAGATCATTTATAAAAGGGGTTGAACTTGTTCAAAAAGGCTTTGCTGACTCTCTTGTAACTTTACCAATCAATAAAGAATCTTGGAGTATAGCAGGGATCAGTTATAAAGGTCACACTGATGCTTTACGAGATATGTTTAAAAAAGATGCAATTATGTTGATGGGAGTGCCAGAGATGTATGTTGCACTTTTTACAGAACATATCCCTTATTCAGAAGTTCCACAAATGGTGACTGAAAAAAATCTATATCAATTTTTTAAAAACTTATATCAAGTTATTCCACATCTTGAAAAAGTCGGAGTTTTAGGTTTAAATCCACATTCTGGTGATAATGGAGTTTTAGGAGATGATGAGAGAGAGATTGAAAAAGCTGTCAATAAAATTAATCAAGAGATTGGCAAAATAGTTTTTTCTAAACCTTTAGTTCCTGATATAGCTTTTACCCCACATATTAGAGCTAAATACAAAGTTTATGTAGCAATCTATCATGATCAAGGGTTAATTCCATTAAAGACTCTCTATTTTGATGAAGCTATAAATATATCATTAAATCTACCAATTGTTAGAGTTTCTGTTGGACATGGAACGGCTTTTGATAGAGCTTATAGATCAGAAATTAATTTAAACTCTAAAAGTTATCTAAATGCTGTGAAGTTAGCAAAAGATTGGAAATTAAAAAAATAGACATGTTTTAGAATATTGATAAAATTGCAAAAATTAAAAGAGAAAAATTTTATGAATATAAAAGATAGTGAAGTTCCATGCACCCATTGTCATCTTGAATTTCCAGAAGATATTCAGATCAAAGATGGTGAAAACTATTTTTGTTGCAAAGGGTGTCAAGGAGTCTATCACCTAATTCACGATAAAGAGCTAGATAGTTATTATTCAAAAGTTGGAAATCGAGAGTTAGCTCCTCCACAAAAGAGTTTGCTAACTTCTGAAACTTTCGATGGTGAAATATTTCAAAAACAGTATATTAAAACAGGTTTAAAAGGTTTTTCAGAAATATCTTTAATTATTGAGGGGATTCATTGTTCAGCTTGTATATGGTTAAATGAACAGATTCTATATGAAACTGATGGAATAATTCAGGCGAATATAAATTTTTCAACCAATCGTGCAAAAATAGTTTTTGACCAAAACCAGATTAAACTTTCTACAATTATTGAAACAATCCGTTCTATCGGTTATGATGCTGTTCCATTTGAGATTACAGAAAAAAAAGAGAGACTTGACCGAGAGCGAAAAGATTATTACATTCGTTTATCAGTTGGAATTTTTAGTGTGATGAATATCATGTGGATCTCAATTGCCCTTTATGCTGGATATTTTTCAGGCATTGAACAAAATGTTAAAACAATTCTTAATATTGCTGAATGGATTCTTTCAACTCCTGTTCTCTTTTATAGCGGTTCTATTTTTTTTAAAGGGGCTTATTTCGGTATAAAAAATAGAGTTGTTAATATGGATATTTTAGTTGCAAGTGGCGGACTACTCATATATTTATACTCAATTTATATAACAATCTTTGAACTTGGTGATGCTTATTTTGATTCAGTTGCAATGATTATCACATTTATTTTAATTGGAAAATTTCTTGAACTTCTTTCAAAAAGAGGAATATCTGAATCTCTTGACCTCATCGGAAAATATCAACCTAGAGAAGTTGAAAAAGTTGGAGGTCAAAAGGTTGCTGTTGAAAATCTAAAAATTGGTGATCTTATTTTAGTCAGATCTGGTGAAAGAGTTGGAGTTGATGGAAAAATTATTAAAGGTTCAGGAACGGTTGATGAATCTACAATTACAGGAGAAAATCTACCAATTTTAAAATATGAAAATGATAAAGTTTTATCAGGCACACTTTTAATTGATGGTTATCTTGAAATTAAAGTTTTGAAAGATTTTAAAAATTCACACATTGCAAGACTTGTTTCACTTCTTGAAGATGCTATGAATAAAAAACCTGATATTGAAAATATGGCAAACAGACTTTCAGGTGTATTCTCAACAGTAATTTTAACCCTATCAATTTTAACATTTTTAGTTTGGTCATTTTTTGGAGATGAGATAAGTTTTGCATTTATTACAGCCGTTTCAGTTCTAATTATAGCTTGTCCATGTGCTTTAGCTTTAGCAACTCCAATTGCTACTTTAGTTGGTTTGAATATTGGAACAAAAAAGGGAATTCTATTTAAAGAAGCAAAATTTCTTGAAACTATGGCAAAAGCTGATATTTTAGCAATTGATAAAACAGGAACAATTACAGAGGGAAAGCCCAAAGTTATTAGTTTTCAAAAGTTTGCAAATTTTTCAGAAAATCGACTTTTCACACTTTTAAAAACTTCAAAACACCCAATTTCAAAAGGAGTTTTAGAATATTTAGGTGAAAAAAGTCTTTTAGAAATTTCAGATTTTAAAACAATCCCTGCACAAGGTTTAATTGCAAACATAGAAGAAGTTAAAGTTTTAGGAGGTAATCAGAAACTTCTTTTAGAAAATGGTGTTTCAGTTATTGAAAAAGATAGAGTTTCTCAATTCTATTATGTTGAAAATGGAGTTGTTAAAGCTTTATTTGAACTTGAAGATACTTTACGAAAAGATGCAAAAGATGGAATTCAAAAAATTAAAGACTTGGGTATTAATATTACTATATTAAGTGGAGATAGTAAAAAATCTGTTTTACAAATTTCTGATGAGGTTGGAATCAAAAGTTGGAAATCTGATATGAAACCTCAAGATAAATTAATTTGGATTAAAGAAAAACAGAAAGCTGGAAAAGTTGTTGTTATGGTTGGTGATGGTGTCAATGATATTTTAGCTTTAGCTTCTGCTGATATTGGAATTGCTATGGGAAGTGGAACTGATATTGCAATGGAAGTTGGAGATGTAGTTTTGCAGAAAGATAGCATAATATCTCTATTTGAAAGTTTCAAAATTTCTAAAAGAACTTTTAGTTTAATTAAACAGAATTTAGGAATCTCTCTAATCTATAATAGTTTGACAATTCCAATTGCGATGGCGGGATATGTAATTCCATTAATTGCTAGTATTTCCATGAGTTTTTCAAGCATTCTTGTAGTTCTAAATTCAATTAGAGTAAAAAGATAACCTTTTAAAATTTAATTATGTTGAATAATTATTCAATAGATTGAATCCGTAGAACAATAGCTTTCTAATAATAAAAGAATTGAATATGAACAAACCTAACAGAGGCAAAGATTTTATTTCTCAAGAAAAACTAAAAGAGATAATAATAGGATTCTTAATTTTAAAGTTAAAATAGATATTTTATATGAAATTTAAAGATGACAAATATTTTCTGTTTTGATATAATTTGAAAATATTTATACGGTGCGACAAGCCGTTACAAAACTTTAGAAAATAGAGATGTCATCGAATATCAATTCTTATTAAAAAGGTTGCACTTGAAAAAGTGTGAATGGATATTTTAGTTAAAACCTTTTAAAAACATTTATTTAAGGAGTAGTAATTGGTTACTATTAAAGATTTATTAGAGTCAGGTGTTCATTTCGGACATCAAACAAGAAGATGGAATCCAAAAATGAAGAAATTCATTTTCGGTGTTAGAAAAAATATTTACATTATCGATTTACAAAAAACTTTAAGATATTTCAGATACACATATAATATTATTAAAGATGCTTCAGCAGAGGGTAAAACTATTCTTTTTGTTGGAACAAAGAAACAAGCAAGAGCTTCAATTCAAGAATGGGCTGAAAAAGCTGGAATGCCTTATGTGAATAACAGATGGTTAGGTGGAATGCTAACAAACTTCTCAACAATCAAACAATCTATCAAAAAACTTGATATTATCGAGCAGATGGAAGAGAATGGTCAAATTGACATGCTTACAAAGAAAGAAGCTTTAACTCTTACAAGAAAGAAAAATAAACTTCTTGCATACCTTGGTGGAATCAAGAATATGAAAGCACTTCCTGATATGCTATTTGTTGTTGATGCTGTTCGAGAAAACATTGCGATTCAAGAAGCTAGAGTTTTAGGAATTCCTGTAATTGCTCCACTTGATACAAACTGTGATCCTGATGTTATTGATTACCCAATTCCTGGAAATGATGATGCGATTAGATCAATTAATCTTTTCTGTAAAGAAGTAGCAGAAGCAATCGGTGAAGGTCGAGCATCTGTTGAAGAAGAAGTTGTTGAAGAACAAACTGAAACTGCAGATGAAACTATTCCAACAGTTCAAGAGGAAACTCCAGTAATTCCTGAAGATAAAGCTGAAGAGAAAAAAGAGGAAAAAACTCCTGTTATCGAGGCTAAATTAGAGGAAACTAAATAATGGCTGATGTTACTGCAAAAATGGTAAAAGAGCTTCGAACTGCTACTGATGCACCGATGATGGATTGCAAAAAAGCACTTGTTGAAGCTGATGGAGATATGGGAAAAGCAAAAGATATTTTAAGAGATAAAGGTATGTCTAAAGCTGCTAAAAAAGGCGATAGAGTTGCTGCTGAAGGTCTTGTAAAAATCGCTATTTCTGATGATTTTAAGTCTGTGACAATGGCTGAAATTAATAGTGAAACAGATTTTGTAGCTAAAAACGAAGGTTTCCAAAACCTAGTTCAAGATACTACAAACTTTTTCCATAACTCATCTGCCGATTCAGTTGAAGATGCTTTTAAACAAGATCAGGTTTTTGCTGATAAATTTGCTGAAGAAACTGGAAAAATTGGTGAGAAAATTGTTGCAAGAAGATTTGCAAAACTATCAAATGATGTAGCAAATGCTTATGTTCATTCAAATGGTAGAGTTGCAGTTTTAATCTCTCTTGAAACTGATAAACCTGAAGAGATGAGAAAGATGGCTAAAGATATCGCAATGCATTCTGCTGCGATGAAACCAACTACTCTTTCTTACAAAGATTTTTCTGCTGAATTTATTGCGGAAGAAACTAAAGGTAGAATTGAAGCGATCAAAAAAGAGAATGAAGAGTTATCAAGACTTGGAAAACCTCTTAAAAATGTTCCTCAATTTATCTCAATGGCTCAACTTACTGATGAGGTTCTTGCAACTGCAAAAGCTGAAATCGAAGCTGAACTTAAAGCTCAAGGAAAACCTGAAAAAATCTTTGATCGAATCGTTCCAGGTAAATTAGCTAGATTTGTTGCTGATAACACAACTTTAGATAAAGAACTTGCACTTTTAGATCAAAATTATGTGATGGACGATTCTCTTTCAATTGCTCAAGCTATTGAAAAAGAGGCTAAAAAGTTTGGTGGAACTGCTAAACTTGTTGGTTATGTTCGATATGAACTTGGTGAAGGAATTGAGAAAAAAGCTACTCTTAGTTTTGCTGAAGAAGTTGCTGCTCAAACTGGAAACTAAAACTTTTCAGACTATTTAGATTGACTAAATAGAGAGTAAAAAATAAATAGTTCTCCGTGTCAAGTACGAAGATGACAATATTTGTCATTATCGGGCTTGACCCGATAATCTATTATCTACATATATCTAATTTTTAAAGAGATAAAAAATAATAAAAACTATTTAGAAAATTTCATAACCTCATAACTTTTACGAGTTGCAACTCTTCCTCGAGATGTTTTTTCAATATATCCGTTAGAGATGAGGTATGGTTCAATTACTTCTTCAATTGTGCCAATATCTTCGTTTAAAATTGCTGAAAGAGTTTTCAAACCAACGGGTTTTCCTTTTGCTTCAATTAATCGTTTTAATATTGCAATATCCATCTCATCAAAACCATAACTATTGATACCTAAAGAACTTAGAGCTTTTTCAGTTCTTTGTTGAAAAATAATAGTTTCATCAGCAAAATCTGAAAAGTCACGAACTCTTTTTAAAAGCCTAAGAGCAATTCTTGGAGTTCCTCTTGATCGTTTAGCTATCTCAAAAGTTGAGTTTTCTTCAATATCTTTATTAAGTTTTTTACTTGCAATTGATATGATTTCAGCTAATTCTGATTCTTTATAGAACTCCATTCTAAAATGAATTCCAAATCTTTCACGAAGAGGAGTTGATAACATACCCGATCTAGTCGTTGCTCCAATTAAAGTAAATTTTGGCAAATCTATTTGAACTGTTTGAGCAGATGGACCTGAACCAATAATAATATCTAAACGAAAATCCTCCATTGCAGAATATAAAATCTCCTCAATTGCAGGTGAAAGCCTGTGAATCTCATCAATAAACAGAATATCTCCATCTTGTAGATTTGTTAAAATAGCAGCTAAATCACCACTTTTTTCAATCATTGGGGCAGTTGTAACTTTTAAATTTGTATTCATCTCATTTGAAATTATAAAAGCTAAAGTAGTTTTTCCTAAGCCAGGAGATCCAAAAATTAAAACATGATCAAGAGTTTCAGATCTCTTCTTTGAAGCATAAATAAAAACTTTCAAATTATTAACGATCTTATTTTGTCCTATATATTCATTTAAAGTTTGAGGACGGAGAGATTTCTCCTCCTCATTTTCAATGTTTAATTTATGTATATCTATCTTTTCAATTGCGGACATTTTTAAGTTTTAACTCTCTTTTTAGTTTTAAAGTGGAAAAATAAGGCTATTGAAACTAAAGTTGCAATTAAAAAAGGCAGAATATATAGAACATGATTTTTTGCAAAATGGATAATCTCTAAAATCTCTTCTCCAAAAATATATGCCAAAATAATAGTTGCTGAAGCCCAAACAATCGCACTTAAGAAATTTACAACGGCAAAAGTTTTAGCACTATATCTAGTTGTTCCAATTGACATTGGAATAATAGTTCTTAAACCATACATATATCTTTGAAAAAATATTATAAACCAACCATATTTTCTCAAGAGAAGAGTGGCAAGTGCAAATTTTCGCCTCTGACTTTTAAGTTTTTCATGAATATAACTTCTATTGAATCTACCTATATAAAAATAGATCTGATCTCCAATAAAACCACCTAAAGTTGCAACTAAAATTGCTGTAAAGAGCTTCATATCTTCCGTATGAACCATAACTCCTGCCATAACTAAACCAGTTTCACCCTCTAAAATACTCCACATAAATAGAATAATATAACCATACTCTTTTAATAAATCGATTAGAAATTGCTCCATATAATCTTCTCTCTCCTATTCTTTTACATAAAACTTGTATAGCCCATGCTATATAAATTTTCTTGCATAGTCTTTATCTTTTTGGCTGTGTGAATTAGATTTTTACTCTCTATAAATTCGAGGAGATCATCAAACACTCTTTCAAGTTTATCTCTTGTTCCGTGAAATTTAGGGACAATTTTCATCTTAATTGCAATATCAAAAGCTTCTTGATTATCTTTAAATTCAAAAATTGAGTTTTCAGAGTTCAAAATAAAAGCGATGATTTCATCAAAAACTCGATAACCAAACTTTAAATTTGATGGCAAAAGAGAGTTAATATGATTTAAATCTTCAAAATAGAGAGATGCATAATTAACAAAATCTTGATCTTTTATAATTTGGGTATAGAGATCTCCATTTAAAAAATCTTCAATTAACATTCGCTGAAACTCTGAAGATATTGGTTTATCAACTGAACTCTCTTTTTTCAAAAATTCAACATAATTTTTAAAAGAATCTAATTTGAATTCGATTGTGAAAGCTCTATCTAGAACTTTAGGTGAAAACATGTGAGTTGTATCATCAATATTTACACTTCCAATAAAGTATAGATTTGGTGGAAGTTTAATCTCTTTTGGAATTTTTTGCTGTTTTTTAACTGTGTCATTTGTACTGTTATGAAGTTGAATCGCTTGAGTGGTAAAGCCTCTCTCATCTCTTTGAGATTCAAGCACACTTAAAAAATCTGCAAAATAATATTCAACTCTAGCTAAATTCATCTCATCAAAAAGAACAAAATAAGGAAACCTAGTATCTTTTGAAGCTTTTTTAATCAATTCAAGAAGAGGGGTTGTTTGATAAGTTTCTGAAAGTGGATTATAAAATCCTAAAAGAGATTTAGTATCTCGAAAATCTGGACGGATTGGAACAAAAATATATTGCTCTTTTCCAAAGTTTTTAACGAAATTTTCAAATATTTTAGTTTTTCCGATTCCACTAATTCCTGCAAGAATTACAAAACCTTTGCTTTTTAAACCATTATAAAATGAGGCTTGAGTTTCATCTGTAAGATACAGGTCTCCAAAAATTTTATCAATATCTGTATTTATATCAGCATGTTTTTTAGAACCCACAGGTTGATGGAAACTAGCTAACTTTTCTTCAAAATAGTTATTTATTGTACTTTTTTCATAATATACAGTGTTATTAATCTTATTTTCCAATACAAATGGATAATTATTAGATATTTCGTGAAATTTCTCTTTTGCATCTAATATGCTTTCAAACTTAAAATTTTCCTTTGTTAAATATGCTTTCAATTCAACCAAGCGAGGAACTAAAGTTCTATCTTGAACATTTAAATCATTTATATTTAATGATAACTCTAACTCTGAATCGATATTTCTTTTAACATCAATTACAAAATATTGCGAATGATACCAATCATTTTTATGTGGAGCCATCCAAATATGGTCAGGTCCAATTTTTTTTACAATTGTAAGATACTCTCTTTTAAAGCTCTCAATTGTCTCCTCAAAATCTTCTATTGTCATGATAGATCCCTTTATTTATTTTTGCTTCTAATTTTATCAAAGAGAATCCGAATTTAAGATAATTTTGAACCATAAACTGAATTCTAATCTAAACTCATTAATAAATTTTATCTCTTACTTCTTTTAATTTTCGCTATCCTTACATTATGAGATTAAATAAATATATAGCACACAACAGTACATATTCAAGAAGAGAAGCGGATAGATTAATTTTTGACGGAAAAGTTATTGTAAATGGTCAAGTTGCAAAAACTCCGGCAATTGATGTTGATAGCGAAAACAAAATATCTATAAATGGTAGATATGTAAAAAAGAGAGAAGATTACACAATCCTAGTTTATAATAAACCTAAAGGTGAATTAGTTACAAAAAGTGATCCAAAAGGTAGAAAAACAATTTTTCACTCTCTTGCGACAAGATATAGAGGATTTTCACCTGTCGGCAGATTAGATTTTGCAAGTGAGGGAGTTTTAATTTTAAGTGATGCGATAGATATCGTTGATTCTTTAATGAGAAGTTCTCTTGAAAGAGTTTATAAAATTAAAGTAAATGGGGCGATAACTCAAAAAGTTTCTCAAGCTATGGAAAGAGGTGTTGAGATTCAAGGTTCAAAAAGTGGAGCTCACGAAGAAACTAGAATTACAGATATGTCTATTCCACCTTTTAACTGGTTTAAAATTATCAAAAGCGGTAGAAACTATTCAACTTTAAAAGTTAGTATTAGTGAAGGTAAGAATAGAGAATTAAGAAGATTTTTCGGTGAATTTGATTTGGAAGTTTTAGATTTAAAGCGGGTTAGTTATGGTTGGGTAAATTTAAATGCACTTCCAACAGGTAAAAAAAGATATTTTACAACTGAAGAATATGATAATTTAAGAGAGTTTTTAGATCAAGAGAAAAAGGCAAAAACACGAATTAAAGATATTGATTAATCTATTATTTAGTATTGACTCAATATTAAGTTAAGCATGAAAATAATATTTTGAATTTTACAATAGGTTTTAAATAACCGATATTGTGTTATGAAATTTTAGTTAAAAAGTTGGGGGAAGTTATGGTTAAAAAGAGTATTTATCTATTTGTAATATCTTTAATATTTGTTTCTTGTGATGATTCAAGTAGCAATATAAATAATACAACAGGTAGTGGAACAGGTTATGGAGGAATTTTACGACAAGTTTCTTCAGTAGATGCAAAGTCTGATGAGAAGATAATTCTAACTAAAATAAAAGATGAGTGTGGATCAGAAGAAAATGGCTTTATGATCCTATCTGGAGATGATATAGATCTTGATGGACTCCTTGAATATGAAGAAGCTAATGGAAAATCTATTTTATGTAATGGTAAAAATGGTCAAATTGTAAAAAGTGCTGATGAAAATGATGATCTAATCAAAGCTTTAGTATCTGCAAAATGTCAAGGTGCAAATGGATTAGCTTTTCATATAGGATATGATAGAGATGGCGACAATCAACTTTCAGAAACTGAAAGAGCTTTACAACCATCTATAATTTGTGACAATAGATTAACAACTTTTAAAATAGATTATTATGACTTCTATTCAACATTGACAATTAATGATGGAGCTGATGCAAAATATGTAAATTTCTACTATCCAAAAATTACTGCACTTGAAAAAGATGACATCTATTGTGCAGATGGTGGATTTAGAGTTGAGATGTTTGGAGAAAATCCTGCAACTTCTCAACCAAAATTAGATTTCAATAATACAGTTTGTAATGGAAAAGATGGTGACACTCCAATTATTCTTAAAATTGATGGAAATGAAACATTAAATGAAAATGGTGAATGTCAAAAAACAGGTGGAACTAAAATTAGTCTATCTGGAATTGATTCTTTTATCTGTAATGGTGGCACTGGAAGTTTTGGAGGAGAATTAAATTTATCTATTCGTGATAGTGAAGATGGAAATGTATATATTTTTGATGGAACTAATAAAGTTAGCGAAGCTTTAAATCTTGCAAAATTCAATATTGCATCAAATGAAACCTTAATTACAAAAAAGGCATCAACTATAAAATGTCCATACGGTGAATTAAATATATCAACATATTTAGATAATAATTTTAATCACAGTTTAGATTCTCAAGAGTTGTCATCTTTAATTTCTGAAATTGTTTGTTCGGCTGAACCTATTAGTGCATCGGCTCTTTTAGTTACATCAGCTTTATTAAAATCAGATACAAATTTAACAATTAATTTTGGATTTAATCGATTAGTAAATCAAGTAACTGTAAATCAAAACTCGATCGCTCTTATTTGTAGTTCTCAAAGTGAAAAAGATAAAGATATGTTGATTGATATTGATTTTGAACAGAATTTTGATGTTGATGGTGTGTCTGATTTTAACTTGACTTATACACAAGCTACTCTTCCTCAACCAACAAATAATATTGATTGTAAATTGAAAATCTCAAAATTTATTGAAGATGTAAATGGAGTTTCTATGCAGAGTAGTTATAAAAAAGATTTCAACTTTTCGGTTCAGTAAATATGCTAATTTTTGATTCTGTAAAACGGAAAAAAGTTGAATTTATTCCGATTAAATCTGATGAGGTTAGAATCTATATTTGCGGTCCAACTGTTTATGATAATGCACATTTAGGACATGCAAGAAGTTCTGTAAGTTTTGATATTCTAAGAAGAATATTAGAACATGATGGAAAAAAAGTCCAATTTGTAAAAAATTTTACAGATATTGATGACAAAATTATCAAGAAAATGGAAAGTTCAGGTGAAAGTTTAAAGGAGATTACAGAAAAATATATGGAATCTTATATTTCAGATATGGATTCTTTAAATGTTATTCGACCGACTTTTGAACCAAAAGCTACTGATAATATGAGTGAAATAATAAGTTTTATAGAAAATCTTTTAATACAAGATATAGCTTACAAAACCTCATCGGGAGATATATATTTTGATATTTCAAAAGATCTGAAATATCTCTCAATTTCAAATAGAGTCCAAGATGAAAATAGTAGAGAGAGTCGTCTTGAAAAAATTGAGCTTGAAAAGAGAAATTCTGAAGATTTTGTTTTGTGGAAACATAAAAAAGATGGTGATTTAATCTCTTTTCAAACTAAAATTGGAGATGGTCGTCCAGGTTGGCATATTGAATGTTCTGCAATGATTGAAAATCATTTAGCTTATAAAAATTCTGAATTTTCTATTGATATTCACGGTGGTGGAGCTGATCTTATTTTTCCTCATCATGAAAATGAAGCATCTCAAAGCCGTTGTTTTTCAGGTAAAGAACTGGCAAAATATTGGATTCATAACGGCTTTGTAAAAATTGATGGTGATAAAATGAGTAAATCTTTAGGTAATAGTTTCTTTATTAAAGATGCTCTTAACAAATATTCTGGCGAACTTCTTAGGTTTTATCTTCTTTCAATTCATTATCGACAAGACTTTAATTTTTCAGAAGAGGAGTTACTAAACTCTAAAAAACGACTTGATAGACTATATAGATTAAAAAAACGAGTTTATAGTAGTAAAGCTGGAGTTGAAAACTTCGACTTTAGAAACACTATTTTAGTAGCTCTTAAAGATGATATTAACATATCTGTAACTTTAGCAATTATTGACAAATGGATCTCTGATTCAAATGAGAAATTAGATAGTGGAGATAATGGAAAGAGTTTTAAAAGAGAGATATTAGGAAATATACAATTTATCAACTCTGTTTTAGGATTTGGCGGAACAGATACATTTGAGTATTTTCAATTTGGTATTTCAGCAGTTGAAAAAGATAAGATTGAATCTTTAATTGTTGAACGAATATCTGCTAAAAAAGATAAAAATTTTCAAAAAGCTGATCAAATTCGAGAGAGTTTAAACAATTTGGGAATACAAATTATGGATAGTTCATCTGGAACTGTTTGGGAAAAATCTAAATGAGAAATATAACAAGACCTCATAAAGGAAATTATCTTAAACATCTTCTAATTGTTTCAGCAGTTACAGTTCCAACTCTACTAATTTTTATCTTTTTCTTTGTTGTCCCATTTGGAACAGAATATAAAAGTGTAAAAAAAGAGACTAAAATTCTTGAACGAGATTTGGAAACAGTTGAGTCAAACTATAAAAAAGAGAAACACACTCTTTATAATTTAGAAATTGGGCATAAACAGATTATGTCTGAACTAAAAAATTTTAAATCTATCGACAGATTTAAAACTGATAATCCATATATTAATAATATTGAATCTTTGAAAAACAAAACTGAAGAATCTAAATTATTTACAAAATATGTTTATCAAGTTACTACTAAAAAATTATATAGCACTCTTGAAAATTTCTATGATCTTATGGAAAATAGTGATGATTCTAAAATGAGGTTTGTTGTAAATTTTCCAATTATCTTTGAAGTCGCAAAAAAGGGGAAACTAAAATCCTATTTTAATATCGATGTTTTTAAATTAAAGCCTATTAAAAAAGAGATTGTTCGACCTTTCAAAGATATTCAAAAATAGGACTAACCAATTTTCGTACTTGACACGGAGATACACTTTAAAATATATATTATCGGGTAAAAACCCGATAATTTTTATTGAATTTAAGAATCTATTTTACAACTAAATTTACTAATTTATTTGGAACAACAATCTCTTTTACGATATTTTTTCC
>Ga0256826_1001179_pt1 | contig 16192 bp, 18 predicted proteins | sample CV79metaG_FD_185975 | JGI IMG/M metagenome (GOLD analysis project Ga0256826, IMG submission 185975) | Hydrothermal vent microbial communities from East Pacific Rise, Pacific Ocean - CV79 | ecosystem: Environmental > Aquatic > Marine > Hydrothermal vents | place: Pacific Ocean: East Pacific Rise...
CCATTCCGAACCCAGAAGCTAAGCTCTCCATCGCTGATAATACTGCACCTTTCAGGTGTGGAAATGTAGGTCGCCGCCTAGTTCCCGGATTAATACAACTTCTCTATCCAACAATCACAATCTATTTATTATATAAACTTCTTTTACATCATACCAGCGGCTATTGTTTCGCTTTGCTCTCTATTTATTACTACTTTACTCAGAACAAATCATCCTCAGGATAATTTCTTATGAGATATCCTAGTTCCCGGATTAATATATCTTCTTTTTCACTCATTTCATTCGTTTAAATCATATTTAAATTATTACTATCACTAAAACCAGTACTTTACTATTTCAATACTTTTTACTTTCTATTGCATTATTAAATTACTGTTTAATCTTACTGCACCTAGCCGCGGTGGTCCTGAAGGACATCACCTCTGGTTCCGAAGCTAAAAGAGCCAAGAAATTGGCTCCTTCTTTACGCTTCTCATATGTAAATGTAGGTCGCCGCCTAGTTCCCGGATTAATATATCTTCTCTATCCAACAATCACAATCTATTTATCATATAAACTTCTTTTACATCATACCAGCGGCTATTGTTTCGCTTCGCTCTTTTTTATTACTACTTTACTCAGAATAAATCATCCTTAGGATAATTTCTTATGAGATATCCTAGTTCCCGGATTATTTTTACTTCATTCTATTCATCAAAATAAACTAACATCATTACTATCACTAAAATACTAACTTTATATTACATCGCTTTTTATATTCTGAAATTAGTTCTTTACTGATAGTACTACTTACTTCCGGCGCTGATACCTGAAGGTATAACAGCTCTGGTTCCGAAGCTAAAAACGACCAGAAATGGTCGTTTGCTTACGTCTCTGATCTAAATCTCGGTAGAGATTTACTATCGGATTTATCGATTGACTTTTCGCTTTATATATCATTATATTGACTTCCATAAGTTAAAAGTTAGCAAATACTTTATTGTAGAAGGTTTTCATACACAAATATATTTTGAAATATCAGTAAGCTTGGTATATATGCAATAATTTAGTGCTTAACAGCTGTATATTTGCGATTTTAAGGCTTTTGTTGCTTTATTTACATCTGATGTTTAGCCCATTCTGTTGTCTTTTTATTGGGTGTTGGTTAACTAACTGTTTCCTTTTGAAACATTGTAGTAAATATCTTTTTTATGTGTCTTACTTCTAACAATTTGATAAACCCCACTAAATACGTGATAAAAAGTTAATATATTACTAAAAATGGCTATATTTATAAGCCAATAATATAAATCACATTAGAATCACAGTAAAAGTACTTAAATAATTATATATATAAGAAATATTTATCCTTTTTAAGGTTTTGTTTAAGTTTCACTTTATTGGGACTCTATTACAATGTCCACAGTTGAAATCCACAAGAGTCGGGTTTCTGAAAATTTTTAATATTCGTAGGAGAATAAATGAAACGTTCAATTAAATTAGCAGTAGTAGCTGCATTAGCTTTAGGTGCAACATCTGCATTCGCAACAAATGGTACAAGTCTTATTGGTTACGGTGCTAAGTCACGTGGTATGGGTGGAACTGGTGTTGCTCATTTTCAAGGTGCTGAATCTGGATTTAATAACCCTGCTTTACTTTCAAATGCAGTAGGTACTGAAGTTTCAATTGGTGGTACTTATTTTGCTCCAACAGTTAGTAATGAATTAAATGCAGGTTTTGGACCAGCAGCTGGTACTTATGACAGCACTGCTAGCGCATCATTAATTCCAGCAGTATCAATGGCTACTAAAGTTAATGATAGCTTTGCATGGGGTCTTGCATTATATGGTGTAGGTGGTATGGGTACAGATTACCGTGATGATATTGTTGGTGGACAATCAAATGGTACTCCAGGTACAGGTTTAGGTGGCTCAGGTCTTCCAGCAGCAAATGACAACTTGTTATTAATGCGTTTTTCAGCTCCATTTGCATACAACATTAGTGGTTTTAGTGTTGGTGTTGCTCCAGTAATTGAATATGGTGCTTTAGCTCAAAATGATATGTTTGGAACACCAGGTATCACTACTGATATCGCTTTTGGTTTTGAAATTGGTGCTGCTTACGACTTTAAAGCTGTAGGTGTTGAGGGATTATCTGTTGGTTTAGATTATAAATCAGCTGTTGAGCATGATTTCAAAAACTCTTTTGCTTCTGCAGCACCAGGATCTACATCTGTTCAATCTAAATTAGACACACCATCTATTTTAGTTGCTGGTGTTAGTTATTCAATTTCAGGTAATACAATTTCTTTTGATTACAAAAATATTGGTTATGCTGATGCAACTGGCTTGAAAGACTTTGATTGGGAAAACCAAAGTGTTTATGCTTTAGGTTATGAATATGCTGCTGATGGTTGGGCTGCTCGTTTGGGTTATAACTATGGCGCATCTCCACTACCAGAAGTTTCTTCAACATTTGATAATGCTAACCAAGTTGTTGGATCATTGTTAGCATTCCCTGCTGTTACTGAGTCTCACTTCACAGTTGGTGGTACGTATGATTTCTCTGAAACTACATCTTTAGATGCAGCTTTTGTTTATGGAACGGGTTCTCAAACGTCTACAGATGTTAATCCAGTAGGTCCAGGTGATCAAATCATTACAGCAACTAATGATCAAATTTCTGCAACTGTTGCAGTTAACTTCAACTTCTAGTCTCAGACTAGTTACATTTCTTCATCACTTCGGTGATGTAAGAAATATTATAGACTAAAGAGTCAGGTACTAAAAATTTATATGGTATAATAACTCAAACAAATTAGGAGTTATGATGCCACGTAAATATCGTATTACAGAAGTTGGACAGTATCACATCATCAACCGTGGGGTTGAGGGGCGTGAGGTGTTTGAAGAGTCTGCTGACTTTCACTACTTTTTAGAGTTACTTCGTTTTATTAAAAAACGTTTTGGTGTTGTGGTTCACTCTTACACGCTTCTTAGCGATCATTATCATCTTCTTATTGAAACTAGCGATACCAATATTGGTGAAGTGATGCAGTATCTTAACTCAGGTTACTCAAAATACTTTAACAAAAAGCATGGACGACGTGGGCACTTGTGGCAGGGGCGCTATAGCTCTTACTATCTTCATGAAGATATGCCCTTTTTAAATGTTGTGAAGTACATTGAGCGTAATGCTTTGGTTTTAAACCTTGTTATCAACGTTAGTGAGTATCCTTACCAATCATTATATCTACGCCAAAATAGTTCTACTTACAGTGATGTTATAAAAGAGTCTGATATCTATAAAATGAGTGAAGGTGAGTATCTTCAACATTTACAAACTCCACTTGATGGCTATGCCATGAAAAACATCTATCGCGATGCAACCGTACGTAAAAATGATGATGGCACGCATACCGTTCTATCAAAAAGTATTGGATCATTTTTTGAGAGTGATAATGAGCTTGGTCGAAACGATAAAATCATTGCAGCTAAAGAGTATGGGTTCTCTCAAGTGCTTATAGCAGAGTATTTAGGTTTGAGTACTGCTTTAGTCTCTAAAATTATTTCTGGTAAGATTTAAGAGCAAGAGCAAGAGCAAAAGTCAATCGATTTATGCGATGGTAATCCACTACCGTGGATTAGAGCTTGGGGAGTTAGTTGGAAATTGTGCAGATGGGGTTTTCTGATGATGACTTGATCTTCAACTAAATCTCGGTAGAGATTTACTATCGGACTAATCGATTGACCTCTAAACATCTCGTAAGAGATTACTTTTGTATCACATATTGAGATAAAAATATCCACAATTCACACACAATAACACACTACATTATAATTGTCATAGGGTAGATTTATAGAACAAAAGTTCGGTAAGTATATCGGTAACACAATGACTCATTGCGAGATTTATAACAAAGTTATCACGAGATTTTTTTATCTTTTGTGCTAACATAGATGAGTTAATTTTTGTAGGACACAAAATTGCATTTTCTTATAAGAGAATGCTTTATAATTAAAGGAGATCCATGTTTAATAAATTACTAATGGGAACCGCAGCACTTTCTTTAGCTGCGTCAATGGCTTTTGCTGCACAGGGTGTACGTTTTAACGTTGCTGAAGGCAATATGGAAGAGGCTTATAACAAGATGGTTAATGAGCAAATCGAATCAATTGGTTATATTCTTTCTGATCCACATGAGCGTATTAATGATGGTTACGCTGAAAAATATCATGGTAGTAACCTTGATAACTTAGGTTTCATGTCAATTACTAATGATGAAGCACTTCGTACTCTTTTAATTAAAGAACCTCGTATTGCTGGTTTTGCACCATTTAACTTACATGTTTATAAACTTAAAGCTGAAGATAAAACTTATGTAGGTCACGTAACTCCAAGTACAATGATGGACATTGTTGGTGTGAAAGATAAAGCAATTCGTAAAGAATATGCAGCAATGTTTCCAGCTCTTGACAAATTAGTTCAAGATAAAATCGGTGGTAAAGTTGAGTATATTGAATATGATAAACTGACTGCAAACCCTATGATGAACTTCGAAATCAAATTTGATCGTCCTGATGATTTAAATGACTTTATTGATGAATTTCAAGAGAAATTTGAAGAGAAATTCGAAGATAAAAAGTACATTATTGCGGGTTATAAAAACTTTCGTGAATCGTATGATGATTTAGAACAAGACTTTTCTAAATATGATGCATTTTGGGTTTATTCATTATGTCACTTCTCATTTTCAGAAAGTGTTTTTAATCGTAATGACAATGCCACTGTAGATGGTCGTCCAGATGCTGGTGTTTTTGCTCCTTGTTCTATGTATATGTACATTGAAAAAGATAGTAATACTCTAGTAGTTGGTATGCCAAAACTAGAAAATTGGATTGCTGTAATGGGAATCAAAGACGCAACGAAAGTGGCATCTATTCATAAACTTGATGCAGAAATCATCTCTATGATGAAAGAGTTAGGAGCAACAGTAAAATGAGAAATTTTTTAGCCCTAATCACAACTGCAGCCTTAGTTTCATTTTCAGGTTGTGCGTCTAAATCTGTGGCTGCAGATGCTACTAATGCACCAATGGAAAAAGAAGTATCAGCTTATTTAGTAGGTGCTCAAACAGATGTTGCTACTGCAAAAGGTGCTCTTGAAACTGCTGGTTTTACAGTAATCAGTGAGTATAAAATTAAGAAAATTGGTACTTCTATCGTTTTTACAAGTGATGCTTTAACTGCGGCTGCTTCTAAAGAGGGTCGTGGTCATGCAGCTATCTTACGTCTTTTAGTAGATGATGCTAATAAGCAAGTAAGTATTACAAATCCAGTTTATTTTGGTAAAGCTTTTTTACAAGATGACTTTGACTATGCAACAGCTTCTGCAGCTTTAGCTGCTATTAACAAAGCCTTTCCAGGTCTTAAAATGTCTGATGACAAATGGGAATTTGACGGTCTTTCAAGCTATCACTTTATGATGGGTATGCCTTATTATGAAGATCCTATGGACCTTGGTGAAGGTGACAATGCCGCACTTATTGCAAAAGCTAAATCATATAAAAAAGGTAAGTTTCTTGTATTCGAATACAAACTTTCTGATACAGCGACACTACTTGGTTATGAACTAGGTAGAAAAACATCTAAGTTTGTTAAAAAAACAGGTACTAATAAAGCACAAATACTTCCTTATACGATTTTAATCGAAAACGGAAAAGCAACTGCTTTGGCACCGAAGTTTTACATTGCAGTAAGCTACCCACTTCTTTCAATGGGTGAGTTTATGACAATTGCTACCGTTCCCGGCGCCATTGAAAAAGATTTGAAAAAACCTTTCAAGTAAATCTTCTATACTTCAGGGTTTCCTGAAGTGTTTTTATCCCTCTATTATCTCCCTTTTATTCCTTTTTCGTTATTCTTAGTGTTAATAAGTTCTTATATTTTGTTATATCTCTTTTATGGAGTTTTATATGTCCGAATGTTACAAAGACCCAACCAGTGATGAATGGTATTATCCTCAAGGTGCTTATATATTAAGTGAGACAGATGAAAATGGTATTATTATCTATGCTAATGATCTTTTTTGTGAAATTGCAGGTTATACACGAGAAGAGCTTATTGGTGAGCCACACAATATCGTGCGCCATCCTGATATGCCGAGAGTCGCCTTTAAAGGCTTGTGGGATGACTTGCGCTCTAAAGGTTTTTGGACAGGTTATGTGAAGAACTTACGTAAGGATAGAGGCTCTTACTGGGTCTTTGCAACTGCACTACGTCGTGTGGCTACTGATGGAACAATAACATACCTCTCAATTCGTATTGCACCTCCTCGTGATCAAGTTAATGCTTGCACTACTTTATACAGTGAACTTAAGGCTGCTGAATAGCCTTCTCTCTTTTAAATTATCTGATTTTCCTGCTAGTGTTATGTACATTTTAGAATGTGAACTCCAACTTAAGTTGGAGAGCTGAATGCACTAATGTGTTGTATATAGTGCAAGAGGTTGCTTAGTGTGGATATTGTGTTTTAGAATTGTATGTGCGGTTGTAAGTAAAGGAATACTCCTGTACTTACATAGTTAGGTGATTGATATATTTGTTTGACAACCACAAGTTGAAGTAGTGCTTACTTTCTTAGTAGTGGATTACCATTGGGTACTTCGATACCACCAAAGCTTTTAAGGATTTCAGTAATCTCTTTATCAAGATTATCCATCATCTCTAATTGCCCTTTGTTGGTGATTCCAAGTGCAGCTCCCCAGGCGTTGAGTGTTGGCATTCCGATTACAATTTTATTTTCACCTTCACGTACGTATACATACATGGAGCAGGGTGCAAACATACCTGCTAATGGTTTAGCATTTTCACCATCAAAAATTTTGTATGAAAAAGGAATGTGACATAAGTCGTATGACCAAAACATCGTGTAATCTTCTAGGATGTCCTCTTCAGAGTTAAAACTGTCTTTGACATTATAATAACCCGCAATAATATAACCTTTTTCTTGGAAGGTTGCTTCGAATTTTTCTTGAAATTCATCTAGGTAGTCATCAATATCTTCTGGTTCTTCAAAAGGTATTTCAATGTTCATCATAGTGTCTTTAGCATAACCCTTGATAGCTACAGTAGTTTTTTTGCCACCCAGTGCAGATGTTATCTCAGCATCAAGCGGTGTTATACCTTTGATAAACGTGGCACGAACTTCAGGATCACTGATTTCTAAGATATCTAACATTGCTTCAGGTGTTAGGTGTGCTACTACTGTTTCACCCATATTAGCCTTTGTGCGGTACATTAATATGTTAAAAGGGCTAAATGCAGCGATACGTGGATCTTTGTTGATGAGAGGTCTTACAAGGGCATCTGCAAAGAGAGAATTGAAATTAAGTGTGTCTAAGACTGTTGTACCAAAGTTTTGCTCGTAAACAATATTGACATTATGGTGTGGATCATTTAAAAAGAACCCTTTTTTCTCAAGATCTTTTTTTACAAAGTTATTGAATTTGTCATCAATCTTTTCATCATAGGTGTAAACAATAGCTAATGTTTTGTTATCTGATGGTGTGAACTTTACATCACCTTCCATAGGTGTTGCTTGTGCAGTTAGGTTTAAAAGAGCGCTAAGTAGTAGGGTGTTAAGTAGTTTCATAGATGTCCTTTTGAGTAATAAAACAAAAGATATTTATAGATATCGCTTGTTTTGGTGCTAAAGTTAGGAGTTAGCAACTCTAAAAAGAGTTGCCTAGAAGTTTTTAATTGAACTTATTCTGTTACAGAGTTAACGGTGTCAACAAATAATTTTTGAGCTTCGATAAGCGTACCAAAAGTTTTTTTGTCATTTACGTCTAAGTCTGTTGATTGAATCCAGTTATCAACAGATGGGAATCCCATATGTGTAATTGGATCACCTTTCTTTTTGTATACATAAAATGTACATGGAGCGAAAGCACCAACTTCTGGGTGGCTTTGGTGAATTGGGAAAATTACGTCTAGTTTACATACTGAGTATGTGTCATAGTAATCGTACTCTTCGTTTCCAACATCAGCAAATTCACTACCTAAGTCAATAAATCCTGGGAATAAGAAACCGATAGGCTCCATTTCACCTTCGAATTCTGCTTCGAAGTCATCCTTGTTTTCAAGGATATCATCTTCATTATCTCCACCTAATTCAACAGCAAAAGTAGTGGCTAACGATTTGTTAAGTGGTGCTACCATTTTGTAGTCAAGACTTACAAAGTGACCACCTGGTAGTGCTGCTTCTAATGCCTTAGTTAATAGTGCTTGGTAAGCAATTAAATCAGGATCAGTCATTGGAATCTGAGTGATACGAGACATACCTCTAAGTGTTAGTGAAGAGATATTCATTGTGATACCCTTACTAGTGTCATCATCTCTGTTAGAGTAAAGTGACATACTAAGTGGTGATAAAAGACCAATGCTTGTGCTTTTCTTTACAAGTTTAGCAGTTAAGTCTGCATTATGAACTGTAAATAGGTGGTAAGTTTTGTAATAGGTTTTGCCAAAACGTGGTTTGAATGGAGCATTCATGTTGTTGTTACCATCAATAGAGAAGCCAGTATCTTCAAATGCTTTTTCAATAGTAGCAGCTGAGATTTTTCCATCAGTGTTATCAACTGTGAAAATACGGATATCTTGTTGTGCGTTGTTACCAGATACATCTGGAGTACTTCCCATACAAGCTGAGAATGTTAGTGCTGCAAGAGCGCTTAGTAAGATTGCATAAATCTTTTTCATTGGTGTCCTTTAGTTATATTATTGCGCTGTTAAACAGTTACAATAAGGTTTAGCCAATAATTATACATCAAAGATACGAATCTTGTATCAAATTTCAATGATATATATCAATTTAATTACAAATGAGTTTAATGGTGTCATTTTTGTGGATAGTGCCTGAAGTTATCGCTTTGGCAAAAATACCTCTATCATTTTTTAGGAGTTTAGGTAATTTTGAATTTACTTTAGAGAGACTGTTGCAAAGGGTGCAGTTTTGAGTGATTTCGAGTAAGATATTACCGATATAAAACTGATCACCAGGATTAAGATGGTAAGGATTATAGTCGATAAAGATGTTTTCACCGAGGTATCCTTCCGGCATAGATATATCGTTGTCAAGTGCCATTTGATAGCTCTCTTGTGATGATATTAAGATACTGCGTTCTAAGTCTTTGTTATAGAACTTGTCATTGATAATACCTTTATCATCTACCTCAATTGAAGTAAGCCCATTACGACTTGCATCGCCTTTAATAGCGATAAAGAGATTAAGTACTTTTCCTACGGTTTTTTGGTTATGTGTTTGCATTAATGTTTCTTCTTTTCATAGCCAATACCTTTGGCATAACTGGAAAACTCCATAGTTTTATAAGCACGTGAACTGATATATTTTAATAGATGTAGAAATTTATCCTCTTCTTGATACCCAACAACGGCATAGATAATTTCATAATTTTTATTGAAAAATATAGAACTTGGATAAAAATCATAACCTATATCAATGGCAAATTCTTTACCTGAGCCTTCGAAGTCATTATAAATAACATGGTCATCTTCTTTAACATTGATGTCTGTATAAAGAAACTCTTTTGCTATCAAAGGCTTTATAGTATCATCATCAAGTGTAAATTGAATCATACTATCGCAGTATCCACAACCTGTTTGATGTAAAAATAGAAAGACTTGCTGGTGTTGTTTTGTTGCTGTGTCTATGATGTTATTTAAATTGATTTCACGTGAAAAAAGTGAAGTAGTGAGTAGAATTGATAAGAAGATTGTAAGTGGGAGATACAAAAGTCGTGCCTTAGTAAATGAAAATGAAGAGCAGGTCAAGGACCAAAACTCTTCTAGAATCAAGTTGAGATTACTTGATTTTTGCTTTTCCTGATTTAGTGTTGCCTTTAAAGTCAACCCAATTCATTTCAAGTTTTTCACCTTTTGCGCCACCTTTAAATTTAAATTTAAAGATAGGGTTTTTAGATAAAAACTGGCTAGTTGATGCATCAAACACTACTTCACCGTTATATGTTGCAGAGATGTGCGTGATAAAGTTAGCATCGTCTCTGTTTCCTGTTCTTTTTTCTGCTTGATCGTAAGTTGTCATGCTGTGTTTAGCAAGAACTTTAACGTTTACGATATCGCCTTTTAATTTAGCTTTAATTTTCATTATTTACCTTTAATGTTATCTATTATTTAATGAGAAAAGAAGGGATTAACCTTCACATCCACCAAGTGCAACGTTTAGAGTTCTTGTACCTTTGTACAATTTACCATCATTACCTTCTGCGATTACAGTGATTGTAATTGGATCTCCAACAGATTTTAGTTTCATTTTCATGTCATAATCAACAACACTACTTTTACCAATAGTAAAAGCAATAACAGTAGATTCTGGATTTGCATTTTGGAACACAGTTAATGATTTTAAATCAAGGTCTGATTTAACATTAACGGGAACAGCACCACCACTTGCAGCTACATCTGGAGTTGTAATTGTAATTCCAGATTCAGTTGCAGTATCGCTACCGTACATCGCTTTAACAGCATCTTCAACAGTTTTAGCTGTCCATACTGTTGGTTTAAGTTTTCTAAAGTCTTCTGCTCTTACAGCTGCTGGTGCAACTGTTAAAGCTAAAGCGCCTAAACCTACTAGGCTTAAAAAGTTTCTTCTTTCCATTTTGGTTCCTTATATTATTTATTTACTAGAGTTTAACATAAAATTAACAACGTCTTTCATTTTTGCATCTGAAAGGTCTGTTCCACCACGTGGAGGCATACCGTTAATTCCGTTAATGGCGTTTGCTAATACTGCAGCAGTACCTTTTGCAGCCACTTTTGACCACTCTGCATGATTACCAACTACAGGAGCACCCATACCAGCTGCACCATGACATACTGCACAAGAAGCTTCATAATCAGAAGCGCCAGCAATTACCGCACCTTTTTCTTCTGGTAAATCACGAACGGTTGACATTGGAGGTAAAAAGTCAGTGATTCCACCATTAATACGGGCAACTTTTACAGTTTTTTCTTGACAATCTTTCATACAACGTACCGCACCTTGGTTAAGGTTTTGTGCACCAAAATTAGCTGCATTTGCATAGTAAGTACGTACATCTTCTAAGGCATTAGGACCATCAATATTTGGCTCAAAACCATCAACATTAGGCATTACAATTTTTGCAAATTTTGCTTGGTCTAATACGTACTCATCATCAACTTCAACACCGTCAATTTCCATCTCATTGATGTTTAAGATATAAGCAGTTAATGCATATACTTCATCTACAGAAAGTGATTTTGTTTTAGGATGTGGCATACCATCATGGATGTACCACCACATAGTACTAGCTTGTGGCCAATATGAACCAAATTCGCGTGTTGGACCATCAGCATCTGGGTCTTGGTAACGGTTATTTGTTAAGGTTTTTTGTAAGTCTACAGCATTACCTTTTGATAGTGCTGGATATCCACCACCACCTGAACCGAAGTCCCCATGACACATAACACATTGTGCTTCATAGATCTCTTCACCATCTTCTACAGAACCACTTCCTTTTGGAGGTAGTTTACTTGGTGTCACATCAGTGTCCCATGCTGCTAATTCATTAGCAGTTGGTGTACGACCAAAGTTATATGAACCTTTGATTGCATCTTCGTTAACTGCGTAATCAGAAGTATAACCATTCTCAATTTGGTAGGTTGAACCACCATCAATTGTTGGTTTACCATTTAACATAGTTGAACCAGTAGGAGTTGCACTTGCACCACCACCACAACCAACTGCAAATAATGCAGCTGCTGTAGCGATAGATGCAGAAATAATTAATTTACGATCTAATTTGAACATGGTTTACCTCTCCTTTTGCATTTACTTCCCAAGTCTCTACACCATTTCTATGGTAAACAGACTCTACACCCATAATCTTAGTCTCTTGGTCAATAGTCGGTTGGATATAACCAGCATCGTCCATTGCACGAGAAGTAAGTAATAATGTGTCACCTTTTTTATACGTGTGCATATAGCTCCAACGTGTCCAACATTTAGGAAGGATAAGACCTTTTAGATTTGCTTCAACATAATTGTTTCCACCATCTAAAGAGATATCTACACCGGTAATGGTTCCCATACCTGACCATGCAAGTCCAGAGATTTCAATACGGTCACCATCATTAAGATGTGTCCATGGAATCTCAGGAGATGGTGAAGTAACGGTTGAGTTCACTTCATTTGCATAGAAATGTTGAATTGCTTTACCACTTGGTTTAAGCGCAGTATATTTAGAAGTTTCCTCTTTCGCATAGAAAGGCTCATCAGCAAATTTAAGACGTTTAACCCATTTAACACATAAGTTACCTTCCCAACCTGGAACAAGCAGACGTACTGGGTAGCCTTGTTCTGGACGAAGTGCTTCACCATTTTGTCCCCAAACTAGCATTGCATCGTCTAAAACTTTATCAATAGGCACGGTACGTCCCATTTCAGAGTTATCAGAACCTTCAGCCAGCATCCATTGAGCAGTTGGTTTAAGACCTAAATCATCAAGAATAGTTTTGATGTAAACACCAGTCCATTCCGCACAACTCATAAAACCTTTAGCAAATTGTAAAGAGTTGAACTGTGGACCACGCCACTCTTGTCCACCATTAGCCGGACACTCAATAAAGTGTGTACGCGTAACAGATGGATATTTTTTAAGCTCAGCAAGTGTTAATACAATAGGCTTCTCAACTAAACCGTGAATCATTAAACGGTACTCGTTTGGATCAACATGAGCTGTTCCACCGTGTGAACGTGAGAAAAATAGACCATTTGGAGTAATGATACCCATTGATTCATGGATAGGTGCTACTGCAATTGATGCTTGGAAGTTTCCAGAAGCGAGTAACTTCGTGTTTCTTCTAGTGACATTGTGCTCGTAAGCTGATGGAACGCCATAACGATTTTTAGTTACAGGATCTCCAAGTTTTTGACCCCATTTAACGTGGTGCATAATAAGAGGATCATCTTTAGCTAATAGGCTTGTTCCAGCAACTGCAGTAGCAGTTACAGCAGCAGCTTTTCTAAAGAAGTCTCTTCTAGATGTTTGAGAATTTTCATTTTTCATCTGTGTATTCCTTTCTGAGTTTGTAGATATGTAATCAATTATTAGCAACTCTAGTTGCTTCAAATCAACGTATTTACTTTGAGTATTTTACTTCTATATTATGTGAATTAAGTGTCTGTGCTTAATTTTGTATATCTTACAGCTATCACTATACAATAGGTAGTCTGTAATAAAGTTGATTTTTTGGGGGAAGAAGATAGGCTGTGTAACCAAACGAAACACGCACTTTATTTCACAAATTTAGTGATATATTTGTGATAGGTTCTTTATCACGTATAGTGGTGATAAAGAAATCTATTATTGTTGTTTGAAGTTTTTATATATGCCTAAAAGGACATAAGTTTGTAATGCTGTATCTTGATAGAAGGGAATAGTTAGCCCTTGATGTTCAATATCTTTAATGTTTTCATCATCAAAATAGATAGACTTTTTATATTTACGCGCTTTTGTTGGCATGTTTATCATAATAGTATCGAGGTAAAGTTTAAAACTTTTGGCCATTGTGATATCACCATCTACAATAAGCTCTTTGAGTAGTTCTTGGAGTTGTTTGTTGTAAAGTTCAGAGTTTAAGACTTTCATTTTTGTACCTGAGCTTCTATAAAAGCAGTGTTGATAGGAATGTTCTTATAGTAGTCATTAAAGGTTTCTGGCATTATTTTATAAGCTTTTAAACTCTTTTGCAATAATTTTTGGTTCGCTAAAAATTGTTCTGACTTTTGAATGACGATAAGTTCTTCTGGTGTATACATTTGTTTCTCTTTTATTAGAGATAGTCAAACTACCTCATAGTTTTGGAAAATTTATTTTTTATCGATTTTATCTTTGGCAGTTTTAATAGCATCACTCATCGCAGATTTGGCAACTCCCCATGCTTCGATACCCATTTTTTTAGCAACTTGTGCACGTTCTGATTGCATTGCTTGTGAACTTCTAGCAATGGCTAAAGCTTTGAAGTTCGTAAAACTCTCTCGTAGCACACTGGCGGTCTCTTTAGAAATATGAATAAGTTCTTCCATATCATAATGAATATCTTTAGCTATCTTAGTTAATAACTTTTGTGTGGTTGGACATGACTGGTTGGCTAAGGTTGATGCAACTTGAAGGAACAGTTTATCAGTCTCTTGAAGTTCATTTAAGATATTTTGATAATCTTCAATAAGTAAGGCTTTTGCTTCATCAGGCATATAAAGAAGGTTCTGTTTAAAACGATCAATAGCACGAATAAGTCCTGAACGGATACCTCTAAGCGTACCGCGTAAAATCTCTTCTGCTTGTGTAGGTGTTGCTTCTGAAACATCAATGGCTGCTTGTAGAATAGTTGAGATAATTTTACGAATACGAATGGTATTGAGATTACCTTCATTAAGAGTTTGATAGGTGGTTTCTTTAATGATTTCAGCAATAGTCTCTTCAATATCGTGAGCTTTTTCTAAGGTGGTAATAATAGAAGACTCTACCATCTCGCTTAACAAGTCAAAAAGGTCAATAGACTGCAATTTAATTTGATGGAGTTTATGTTGATAATGTGCAGGGTACTCTAGCGACTTCTCTTCTAGTGCTTCAAAAACTTGATGTTTGGCATACTGAAGGGCATCACGTTTACGGTCAAGTTCACGCTCAATCCGTTCTTTTTCAGCAAGTAAACCTTCGACTTCATCATGAAGCTTTAGCGTCTCCTCTTCAATAATCATCTCACCTACAATTTTTAACTCTTGAAGGGTTAAGGCAGCAGCATCAACTTTCCACTCTTCATTGATATGCTCAAAAAGTCCAGCAACTTTTTTGCTTAAATCTGTGGAACGTTTCTTCTTATAGTTACTGCGAATATCACGTGTAAATTTCTCTAAATCCATCTTCTTATCCTTAGGTTTAAAATAGTATCGCTTTTAATTGAATCTCTTAGAGTACCATTTTTATATTGTCATGTGCTTTGAGCGCGCGAAAAATAAAGTCACGCTCGTCTTCGTTTTGTACTAAAAGCTCAAGGTTCATACTAATGTACTTACCCGTTTTTGATTTATTAGAGTGTGTTAAGGTATGCTCACGCTCCACAATAACATCATGAATAGCTTGTTCAAGTGCCTTTTTCTCTCCTGCTACGAGTTTATAACACCAGGTACAAGGATAGTCTAGTTCTAACTTTGGTAGATTTTTATCGTCTAAAGTTTCCACTTTTACCTCCCTCTTTTGATTCGAGTTGGACTTGATGAATCACCATACCCTTATCAATAGCTTTTACCATATCATAGATAGTTAAAAGACCAATACTCGTTCCGGTAAGGGCTTCCATTTCTACCCCTGTTTGCCCTGTTAGTTTCGCGGTAACAGTGAGTTTGAAACCCGGAAGTTCGGGAAGTTCATCTACATCACAATTGATACCACTAAGATTCAACGGATGACACATAGGAATTAGCTCTGAAGTCTTTTTTACACCCATAATAGCTGCAATAACAGCGGTTTGGAGTACGGGACCTTTTTTTGTTTTTTCACTTACGATAGCATCATAAGCATCTTGGCTCATCTCTATTTTACCGCTTGCTACGGCGATACGGGTTGTCTGCTTTTTATCAGAAACATCAACCATTTTTGGTCTGTCTTTTTCATCTAAATGGGTTAAGTTCATTTTCATATCTTTATTATAAATATTGTTAGTTATGATTATAGCTAAGTGTGGTAAATGATAGTAGATAGGTGGTTTTTGCTTTAACTATTTTTTATTTTATTTTCTTTTTGTAGTTGGTAGTTTATTTTTAAAGTTGAACTATAGTATTGCAATACCCATACTTCTTTTAACCGTAAAAGAAGTAAGCAAGAAAACTCCCGAAGCGGGCTTCAAGCCTGATAGCTATCAGGTACCCTCACTCCAATAATATTACCGCTAAAAATGAATAACTCACTTTGTTCAAACAATTCATTTTCTTAACGCGATAATGTTGTTTCCGTTCGGCTTTGCAGATACTTCGGAAAAAGAGCAAGCGGTGACGCATCTGATTCTAATGTAAAATCTTTTGATTTTATCTCTGTTTGGAGTGTTTATAAGGTTCTATTAAGTCCACCTCGCAAAAAATCCCATTTCCCATT
>Ga0256826_1001180_pt1 | contig 16173 bp, 11 predicted proteins | sample CV79metaG_FD_185975 | JGI IMG/M metagenome (GOLD analysis project Ga0256826, IMG submission 185975) | Hydrothermal vent microbial communities from East Pacific Rise, Pacific Ocean - CV79 | ecosystem: Environmental > Aquatic > Marine > Hydrothermal vents | place: Pacific Ocean: East Pacific Rise...
CACTCTTGGATCTCTTTGATGTTATAGATGGATGGAACAAGCAAAAACTAGAAAGTATCAACATCTCATTAGTAGATCTTACTCTCATGAAAAACCATATTGAAGATTTGGAGTTAGAGCTATTTGGTGCAGAGGAGTCATTATGAAAGATGAAACAATGGAGCGAGAGACAGAAGTACTTGAAGTCAACCCCGATACAGGAGAGATTCTTGTATCTGCTAACAAAGGAGATTTCTCTCAGTTGCAGCAAACGAAAATCAAAGCTCTCAAACTACTAAGTCAGAAAGACTTTGTCATGATAAATGGTACTTGGGAAGCCAAGAGAGATGGTTTACTAAAGATACTCACATCACTTCCCATCTCATACTCTTGGAAACTCAAAGATAGAGAACTTAACAAAGAGTTTGCTCAAATAGTTGGAACATTAACTGTAGAGAATGGAACTATTACTAGGTCTGCTGATTCTATAGGTATATGTGAGTTCTCAGAGCTCAAAGGTAACGGAGGTATGCATTTCATGAATGCTAGAGCAGAGACTAGAGCACTTAAGAGAGCTATTGAAACATTGTTCGGGAGTGTCATCAACTTCTATGTACTGAACTACTTACGATAACTAACACAAAGTCGAGTATTGGGTACTAAACATATTACTCCAATAACAGCACAACAAATGTGCTGCACAACAACAAGGAAAAAATATGTATAACAAAATAGTTTTAGTTGGGAACCTCACAAGGGATATAGAGATGAGATTTTCACAGAGTGGTATGGCAATAGCAAAAACAGCAATCGCAACAAGTAGAAAATTCAAATCAAATACAGGTGAACAAAAAGAAGAGGTCTGCTTTATAGATATAACATTCTTTGGCAGAAGTGCTGAAGTAGCTAACCAATACATCAGAAAAGGTTCCAAGATACTAGTGGATGGTAAACTAGTTCTAGATCAGTGGAGTGACCAAAATGGACAGCGAAGATCTAAGCATAGTGTTACAGTAGATTTGATGCAGATGTTAGATACTAAAGGAACTACTTCTGACATACACAATAAACAACCTTGCAGAGAGAAAAGGAATGTTAACCCTAGCTATAGTGATGTTCCATCTATTGACATCAATGAGGAAGATATGCCGTTTTAACATGTAACAACTACTGTACTACTCAACAATTGCTTTTAGTAAAGCGTCTCTTGCTTCTGAATAAAACTGTATATCTATTTTTATCGCAAGGTCATCAGGTAAATCAAATAACTGTCTTCTGCTCGCAACCGGCATTAACAAGACCGTAGCACCTTTTTCAACTGCGATTTCAGCAATGCTTACTGGGTTATGGATAGGTTCAATAGAGCCGCCAAGATTAATCTCTCCAACAACTATCAACCCACCTTTCACACTTTTCTTTAAGAGAGTAGAACATAATGCAATAAGTGAAGAAACACCCAGTTTCCCACCCGTTTTAGATGCATCAAATGCTCTTAATTGAACCGTATATTCATGATGTCGAGGGTCTTTATCTCCAACAAGTTGCATTGCTCTTGCATAAAGGTTCTGTTCTGCATAACCCATACTTTCTTTAAACGCAGCTGGTACAGGTTTATTGAGGATTTTAACTCCTGAACCTGGACCTTCATTAATCTCTATTCTATAGAGTCCAGCTGCTTCATTCATATCACCCGGAGAGATACTCCAAATTTGACCTGGTTCTAAAGGGTCACTACCTATACCATTTTCACTGTGTAGTTCAGGAGTAGATACAAATTGTTCTACACCATCTTCACCCATGACATAGCTAAAGTGAGTATTTCTAAACTCTGCAGCACCAATTCTTTTTTGCTGTTCTTTTACTCGTCGTCTAGTCTCTAGTGCTATACGAACTGCCCACTCCAAATCTTCTTCAGATACTTCAGCACTGTCATCTGGATAGATAAGTTTAAGTAGCCCACTAACTGTTTTATTGACTGCATTAGTATCACGACCTGATAAGGCACCACCAAAATACACTCTATTTTGTAGCACATTTACTCGGCTTTGATTTCGTAGTTGACTCCAACACTCAGACAGAAAATCGCTAACTAAACCAAAATGATTAGTGAGTATCTCTTTGCTAACTTTTGGAACATCCCAACCTGGTAAAAATGAATGAATACGATCCATAAAAGCAGTGTCATCTCTCATCTCTTGAGGCATTGGACCAAATAAATGTCCTACTCTTTGTTGGTGTTCTACATCTACATCAAAGTTACCAACAAGAACAATACTTCCTTCTGCTCTAATACTCTCTTTACCTCGGCTAAATTCTCCAGACTCCATATAGCCTTTCATGATATTTACACCATCTTTGTTATCAAAAGAGATACCAGACACTTCATCAAAACAGACAACTTCGTACTGAGCAACTAAACCTCTTTTTCCTGTATGGTTATCTACAAACATTTTAGCAACAGTTGCTTTTCCCCCAGAAATCAGATGTGAATAAGGAGAAATTTGTTGAAAGAGATGACTCTTACCCGTACCTCTTGGCCCCAATTCCACCATGTTATAGTTTCGCTCAACAAAAGGAACCATTCTGAGTAACATTGCATTTTTTTGTCGTTCTTCTAATCCTGATGGCTCAATTCCAATTGAACGCAACAGTAGATTTTTCCACTGATCCGTAGTAAAGTTTTTACGAGCACTCGATAATGATTCTAGAACTTCACGATTTGACAGTTGGATTTCCCTAAGTGAAATAATCCCAAATGGTCGTCCTTTTGTCTCTTGAGCAATTGCTTCATCATATTCCAATGTTATCTCAGCATAAAAGCCGCCAGTAAGCATTCGTTCATGTTTAGTTACAAGTTCACCACTTATACGAACATCTTTAAGCTGTAGGCTTGGTAGTGATGCTACATACGAGCCTTTGTCTAATTTGGCAGTTACTAAATCAATAATTTTTATCTCACCATTCTCTTTGGCTCTTGATTTGAATAACTCCTCTTCTCCAGATTTGATTGTTCTTGATTTTAGTTGACGCTGAACTATTTCTAATCCCTCATCAATCTCTTCTTGGTCGATACTTGCACAATATCTTCCAAGTAAAAATTCAACAACATAGGTAGGCACAGGAAACTGACGACTATATGTTCTGACTAAATCTTTACGAACTAAATAACCATCTAGTTTATCAGCAGCTAATATATCTAAATCATCCAATTGCATTATTCACCTCCTATAACAGTAGTTGTCTGTTGAACTAAGCTTCCATTATTATCCACGACAACAATAAATGCTTTCTCACCTTCTTTATCTTCATCTTCAACAACAACAGAAGCTGTTCCATTAGATTTTAATTTTTTGGTGCTTAAAACAATACTTGAGTTTTTATCTCCAGCATTTGTTCTTATATCTATTTTTAAGTCTTCTGACTCGCCATCAATAGCAACTGTACAACGTAAGCCTTTCCACACTATATCAGTTAACTCTACCGTATTAGAACTACTAGATGCATTTTCATTGCATACTGACATCTCTAAGACAATACATTCTTGAACACTAAGTCCACCATGATTGTATTCATCCCCTTTTTTGAAGCAGCTTATTCCATCAGCTAGAGCAAAGTATTGATGAGTATTCCAATACCAGGGAAAAGTTTTTTCTTTTGATTGAACACCAGCTTTAAGAACTGCACATCTACCCCATTTACTATTTGTCAAAGCACTAGGTAATTCTATTTTGGGTAAACCTTTTGGCATTAGTAACCAACCATGATCTGTAACTACTTTTATCTCTTTCCATCCTGCAGCTGATAGCTCTTCAATACGGCCTGCAATTTCGTTTAGGAGGTTATCTATATGTTTAGCAAGTTTCCATCCTCTATCATGTCCTTCGTGGTCAATATCTCCAAATTCACACCAAGCATTCCCAACACCATCACCATTGTCATTTCGTTCAAGTATTTTCCATTTAGAGTCAGTGAGTAATTTTTTTAAGTGATACCCACCTTTAAGTGATTGTCCAGTCTCTGCTACACTTGGTTCAAAGTTTTCATTCTCTTCGATACCTTTAATCATATCTCTTACGGGAGAGACAGAAGGTTTACCTGTAGCTGTAACACTAGGGAGTGGGTTCCAGTAAGATTTTTCCTTTACTTTTAGCCCACGTTCTTCTAAGATTAAAAGAAGTCTTTTAGCTGTATCAAATCGTAAACCATCTACAAATAAAATACAATCACCATCTTTATAGTGTTGTTTAGTAGCTGTTTCTATCGTTTCACCTGGGTAGGTACTATCACTAACAACCTTTTGTAAATGTCGAGCATTTTCTTCTGCCCATGGTAGATACATTGCTCGTATAGCAATACTTACTGCTTCAAAGTATTTTACATCTACTATCTCTAATGCTCGTAATACAGCATCATCTGCCTTGTACCCTTTAGTCGTGTAGCTAGCAAAAATATCATCAATTGTTCCAGCTGCTAGTGATTCTTTTGTGATAGCAGCAAGTTGAGCTAAATGTAAAAGGACATTCGCCAATTGTGCTTCTTTGAGTTCAGACCAGATAAAGGTCCTACGAATGCTGTGTTCTTTTTCCAACACTAAAATATCTTCCCTAACTTTATGAGCAGGTTTGTCATTTAGGGCTATTAGACTTTGAAGCAGTCTAGCTTCTTCTTCATCATTCCATTGTGGCCATTTACCTTTTTCATCTGCTTCTGCAAAGAGGTCAAAGCTAGGCATTTTACACTTACGCATCTCATTAGGAATATTTTTATATCGGTTAGGTGCTTCACAATAGCGTTCCCATATACCAAGCCAAACTCCATTGTGCAATGCTAACTGTTCTGCAGCTGCAAGTTGTCCATCATCTTTTGGCATAAATCCAAACTGGGATTTACACACTTGATTAAAAGCATTCCATTCATCTTCACTTCTCTTCTCAACATAGCTTTCACCTTCGTTTAGCCATGTCAACAAACCTTTAATAGGGTCTCCACCTGAGAGAAGAGCATTAAAGTAATCTTTGTCTAATCTTTTGGAATCTAATAAATCTATCTCTTCTTCCAAGAAATTACTAAGAGCCAGTTTCATTGCATCTTTTGTAGCCGCATCTTGAGCAACATCTAAAGAAAAGCCCCCTTGATCAGATTTAAGTAACGATAAAATAGTCCAATCTTTTGAGTTTATCTGTGACCAAATTACTCCACGATATTGAAGTTCAGCAAGTGGCTTCAAGTGTTCCTCACAACTTTCAACTGCCCGAAGGTCTTGACGACCTACTTTAGGAAGATAGAGTATTGGGATTACATCATCTGCTAGTTCAATATCTTTTATTGTATTTTCAAGTACACATCGTAACCAAATTGAAGGTCCCATTCTTTTTTCAGGAACATACTCACCAAGTACAAACAGTTCAGGTAAATGCTTTTGCAGCTCTGGGATAATAGATTCAAACTGAGACTCTTTATCTGGCCATAAAATACAAGTCGGTCTAGATTGACTATCAGGATTGTAAACTGACGATTTTTGTAAGAGTTGTATTAGCTTTTCAAGAACTTGCATTAGCTAATGCCTCTAGTTCAGTTAACCATTCATCAAAAAGTGAACATTCCTTACGGATTTCAGATAAACCAATATCCATTGCAGCTATTGAACCTGCTGTCACCTTGTCATATCCTATACAAAGTTTTTCAATCCTCTTACTAGGAGCTGTTTGTGGAGAATTATTTATAGCTTCTGGAGAATCAAATTCATCTCTAATTGCCTGAAACTTCTCAACAGTATTTGTACACCCTACACTTAAGGCTAAGCTTTCTGGATTGCTAAAGAGAAGTCCTTCAAATTCATACATTTGAACATAAGGAATAAATCTACTCACAACATCTACTCCTAGTTTGGCACTTAACTTTTCAACAAGAGCTGTTTTCAGGTAAGTAGCTTTTTCATTTACTGACGATAATTTACCGGCTTCTATTTTTCCAGGGAAACTTTCAGGTAATCCATAAAAATCAAAGAATGAAGTACAATAGGAAGTCTTATCCCCTAGTAATCTCTTTTCGACATCATTAAATAATCGTTCATATTTAAAGTTTCCACCTTTATGTCCAGCTGTTCCAACGAGAGATGGATATAACTCTATTCCTTTTGCCCTAAATGGTTCTGACAACAACGAGTATACAAATGTCACTTCCGTTGGACCTTCGCAGATTACATGTACTCTAATCATTTCTTAGGTCTCCCGCCAAGTATGTTTTTCTCCCATAGTTCACCTACCGAATACTCATCAAGCCAAGTCTCGAAATCAGCTTCTTCATGACGCTTAAACACCGTTGCACCATCTTCTCTCTCTACTATTATCAAATCTTCAATCTCAAATTCATTGACAAGAGGAACAGATTGTGTTGAAACAATAACTTGCATTCTTGTTGAAGCAGAACGAAGTAATCCACCAAGAAGAGTAATAGCATAAGGATGAAGTCCTAACTCTGGTTCATCAATGATTATGGTTGATGGAGGAATTGGTTGTAGTAGTGCTGTAACTAAACAAATAAACCGTATAGAACCATCAGATAGTTGACTTGGCCATAGTTCGTAATCGCTATCTTTTTGTTTCCAAAGTAAGCGTATCTGTTTCTCTTCAGAAGGCAGTGTTGTTGGTTCTAACACAAAGTCATCAAAGAGCGGAATAGCTAAAGATATTGTTTTACATATTTGTTTATATACATCTGCTGATTCTTCTTTTAGTTTATATAAGAAGGCTGCTAAGTTTGATGCATCTGAACGAAGAAATTTATTATCATGCAGTGATCCAGCTCTTTTCATTCCTGCTGTTTCACCGGTATCATGAAAGTGATATACATTCCAAGACGAAATGGAACTGTAACAGTAATTAACTACCGCATTTCCATCTGACTTTTCAGCTTTTTCTTTTAACTTTGCCTCTGTATGTCCTGAACCAAGTTCTATCCAACTCTCTCCATAGTGTGGTCCATTGAAATAAAGTTTCTCTCTCTCAAAAGAAAATCCACCATTCACAGTAGGCTCTAGAACAAAGGTATATCCATTTCGACCAAACTGCACAAATGATTTCAAGCTATCTGTTTCTTTAACACCAAAGCTTAATATTCTATCAGCTGTGCCTTGTTTGGTAGTCCAGTTTTGCAAACGACCTTCAACAAGTTCACTAAGCAGTTTAAAGTATGCTACAAAGTTACTCTTTCCTGCCCCATTTGCTCCAATAAGAACATTTAGCTTCTTCATAGGAAAATCATTCAACTCTTTGATGGACTTAAATCCATGAATCGTTAAATAGTCTATATCATATTGTGTACTCATCCCTTAATCTCCCTTGCTACTTTCTTCTCTTCTAAACTCAGATGATGCTCATTAATTCTATCGCCCTCTTTGCCATCATACTCAAGCCCTAGTCTATACCATGCGGCTGATACTACATCTTTACCACGGTCTTTTCCCCATTTGATGTTTGGCTTATCTCTTAGAACACCTGCACCTTTTTTGGCTACATCTGGTGCTGTCATAAATGGACGGATATTCATTCTTACACCATCGTTTATATCTGGATTCCATCCGATAGATTGCTCTTCTAATGACTTCCATCTTACAAAGATGTCATGAGGTTGTTCTCCAACTAAGATTCGCTCTAGTTTTACTTTGAGTTGTTTTGCTGCTGCTAATTTTTCCTCAGCACCATCTATGCCATTTTCTATCTCTTGTTTCTGACGGATTATCCAGTCACCTAGATAGGTATAAATAAGTGTTTCCAAAGTCTTGAAGTCTAATTTGTGGTAGTTTACAAGAGCAGAGAAACCATCTTTAAGTCCATCCCAAATATGCCATACAAAAGGACGATGACCAAAGAGTTTACAGTGCTGTGTAAAGAATTTTTCTCTTAACCAAACTTCTAGTGTTTTACCAGACATACCTACTTCACTTAGAAGCTGAATAAGTACATCATTACTCCATTCAGAGCCATAAGCTGCTGCAAGCAAGCTAAGAAGTCTTTCATCTGCAGCTTGTTCTCCACGAATAGCTGGAATACAAACTATACCATCTTCATCGGTATGTGAATTAAGTGTTTTTGACTTTTCAATTAGCTCTCTTACTTCATCTGAAAGATCCATAGCTTGATTGAGTTCTGCAGGCCACTGATAGCCTAAAAGACGAGAAACAGCAATATGAAGTACTGTATTATCAATACGAGGTTTGTCTATTTTTATCCATCTTGTTTCTTCATCCCATACAACTGACTCACAAGGATGACCATGAAAAATCCATTGTGTCGGATCATTAGTGTACGGAGATGGAAGGCCATTTGGATATTTCTCTTCGGCGATTTTTTGCCAATAAACAAGATCAAATGGGATTTTTAAAAATGTTGCATTTGTAACCATTAGCTTTTGATCTAATACTCTCACAGCATCAGCGAATTCACCACTATTTGAATAACACCATATTGCTAAGAGATCTTTATCTTCATGTGGTATTAATACAGCAGCATTAGTATCATAAGCTTCAGAAGAATATAAAGAATATGGTAGTGCGGCCATAACACCGTGAAGTATCCCCTTCTTTCCCCAATTTTGCTTACCTGCACGCCAAATTCCACTTTTATAATTATCATATATTTCTTTATCTCTCATCAACTGAGAAAGCTGTCCATTTCCATTCTCCCAGAGTACAACATCAGACATTCCAGAATAATCATCATTTGATGGAGTAGATTGAAGGTATACCCATTCCTTATCACTAACTTCATAATTATTTCTTATAAAACGAGCCCTATCAAATGTCTGCATTCCTGTGCCTGTTATTGCATAATCACCTAATAATTTACCGTAATATGGTGGATTTAATGAAATTCTTGCATCAGGGTTATCCAACTGTTTTACTTGCTCAACACTCTTAACTTCATCTATTATAAGGTGTTCCGATTTATCTAAAGGTGTCTTAAAATCAGAAACATCAAGACCTCTAATAGTTTGAGTACTTATATCATGCATAGTAGACTTTTTTGAAATAGTAATAAGAACAGCTTTTACAACCTCACCCGTAATGGTTTCAAATGCTCTTGGTCCAAGTCTTGCAAGAAAATTCCATTGTTCATTATTCAATAATTTCTCTCTAAATTTTTTGTAGCTAGTTAAAAAGAGCCAATTTTGAGGTAACACGATACTGGAAGTGCCACCTTCATAAGAAAATTCTAAACATCTATCCAAAAAAACAGTAGCAAGGTCATTTTTACTTATTGGATAGTGCTTATTACAAAAATTTTGAAGTACTTCACACTGGTTTCCTCGTCCTAGATAAGGAACATTAGTTAATACCCAATGATACTTACTAGAAATTAAACTTGCAGCTTTAACAAGTCCATAAGCAGTTATACCAACTTCATTCTTAGTATCATTCTTTTCATTCTTTAACGCATCATCAAGGAGTTGAGCCACACTGTCATATCCACTAGAGAACAGAGAAGATTCTATCTGTGAAGGATTAAGTAAACTTCCTAAGACAGGAGCATCTTTAAACAAATCATACAGCTTATCTAAGGCCCCTTCTAATTCTTGATTTCCTTCAGCTAAAGCCAACCATTCTGACTTCTTAGCACTTACACTAAGACCAGAACAAGCGATGTTTAACTCAGGTAGTTCTTGATAACCTCCAACTCTCCATGCAGTGATAGCTAAAGCAAATGCAGCTATCTCTGTTACACGAGGGTCAATGTCTAAACCATTTATATTATCTCGAAGAACAGCATTTACAGCTTCTGAAGAACTAAGGTCTTCCATCTCCATTCGCATAGGTATGAGCATAAGCATAGCAGCTACAAGGAAGTGTCCTGAACCACAACTAGGGTCTAGAGTTTTTAGTTCGGCAAGATTATCTGGCCATTGGTCAAAGGCACCTGATGCAAGAGACCATATTTTGTCTTCATCTTGTATAAATCGTAGATATTTTAAATCAACTCCATCTATAGAAGCTTTTTTTCTAAGTTCATCTTCGCTTTGAGCAGTTTTGAAGTCATCTTCACTTAGTCGCTTTGCAGCCCACCACGAACCTAAAGAGTTATCTAAAAGAAAGTCAACCATATATGGTTCTGTAAAGAGTTGAGTAACAGCAGGAAGTTCTCTAGCCCCTATCTTTACTTCAGAAGCATTTACTTCATCTTTCCTCTTTGCTTGCCAGAACTGGTAAACCCAACCAAGGGAGTCAGATGCTTGAAATGTCTCAACTGGTAAATCTGTAAGAAGTTTCTCTAGAGCTTGTTGATGCTCAGGAGGAAGTGTTAATGTAAAGGCAGGAGAGTCAAGTCTAAATATCTGAGGTAACATTGCTCCAGCATAACGAGCTGCTAGTTCCCATCCATTCTTTGCACCTTCATCAACTGCTAAATCTTCACACTCTTCAAGTGTTACAGGAACAGGTTCAGTTTCATCAGGATACATCAGAAGGTTATTCTCTGCTAAAAAACGAGCGAACAACATACGATGCCAATGCTCATAACCAACCTCTTCAATAAGTCGTTCTAACTCTTGTGTCTCCTTTTGAGGATCTCTAACATCTCCAAGTTGGCGACCATGCACTCTTAACTGTCGTCGTAACTTTTTTTCATCTTCACTTAGGTGAGTAAATGCCACAGCAGCACCAACACCTAACTGTTCTAAGGCAGAATGAGCTGCTTTCTCGGCAACCTCTCTAGCCTTTTTCACGGTAGATTCAAGTTGATTTCTAAGAGTTTTATCTAAAGGTTTCAACATTTAGCTTATCCTAATTGGACCATTAGTAATAGCCTCTTTTAATTGTTTTTCGGTCTCTTGTATCCATGCTTCAACTTCTGCTACTGTTTTAAGTGTTTTTCTTGATACCGATATTGTTTTTACCTCTGGTTCAAGGATTTCTGCTGCTTTTGTAGCAATATTTATAAACTTTGTTGGCATAGCTTCTGTCATATTGGCAAATGACTCAAGGTTTACATTTTGTAGGGTTTGTACTATCTCGTCTGTAGAAGCAACTTTTATCTCTGGTTTATCCGTTGAAAGGAATTTATTTTTTTCTAAGAGTTCATGTCGTTTCTCTTGCTCTATCTTCATCCAGTTTTCATCATCTTCTAAAAGCTGCATACCCTCAGTATAGTTCTCTTCATACTTACTGATTAGACGATTTAACTCTTCTCTTAAAAGCTGTGTAAGCTGTGCAATTAATGGTTCTATTGGATTTGGTTCATCTAGTAATTGACGTTTAGCCTTTAGATGATTTACCTGAGTAAGAATAATATCAACATCTTTAATGCCATGAGCACTCGTAGCAAGCTTTTGTAGTGTTTCCCACTCAGGCATACGACTTTGTGTTTTTTGTGCCAAAGAAGTCCATGTCTCAATATTTTCAAGCAATGTATCTTTATTGCTATAAAGAGCTAATAACTGTTCATTCCCCGTTGCCAATCGGATGTCATTAAGAAGTTGTGTATCAGGAGTAACTGGTTTTGGTTCTTCTCCACCTGCGTTAAGGGCAAGGTTAAACATCTCTTGTATAAATTGAGGAGTATGACTTAGTTCTTCAGTATTTTTAGCAGTAATGTTAAGCTTTTGCAATAGCTTTCTTATCTGTATTCTTTGAGGTGTTGTAATGGTTGTCGACTCTATTTTAAAGGTACTTTTACCTATCATTTTTCGCTCTAAGCTCTTAAAGTCAATTCCTTTACCTCTTTCATCAAGTGCTTTAATCAGTCCAGCTACTTGAAGTGTTTGAAGTGCTCCATCTATTGCATCTTGGGACCAACCATAAGGAGATTCTTTAAAATATTCTCTAATCTCAAGACCTTTTTTCCCTGCCGCTATAAAATTATTAATAGTCTTACACACAGGGTTACTTGAAACTTCTCCATCAAAGGCTACTGCCTTAAGAGAATCAGGAGCACCTTTTTTGGCATTGTCATATACTTTTGACCAACCTGTATGATCAGCAGTGTTAAACTGAGGATATAAGCGAGATAGAGAACTTTTCGCCGCTTCTAATGTCATCTCTTGTAAGTCATTACCAAGGATTTCATTTCCGCCTGCTTGAAACATTCTTGCTCCAGAGAAAGAGTCTTCTAGTAATGCTGCTATTTTTCCTTCAGAAGTTTGCTTGAGTGTTTCCATCGCAGCACGAGCTTCTATTCCCTCTGGAGTATTAGCTGCACCACGAATGTCAAGTGTGGCAGAAGCAGCTTTGTACTCTATAAGATTGTGTCGAAGGTCATCGGCTGAACGCTTTGGAAGAAATACAAAGATGGTTGAGGATTCTGTTCCAGCAGCTCTAGCATCTGCTTGAACTGAGTTTTCATCGGTACTCCAACCATCACGAATCCATAAACATACTTTTTTAGCACAGTCACGAGGAAGTTGTGCTTCAAAAATGGGGTGTAGGTCTCTTGTTACTTTAGAGTCACCCTGAGTTAATGAAAGTCTTTTAACAATTTTGCCAAACTTAGTACGGATCCTATCGCTACGGTTGTAGTCAATTTCATGACCTTTATTGGCTAGTTGATTTTTTTGACTTAAAAATTCATCATTCCAAGCAGAACTCTCTTCTGTTTGGATTCTATATTCATCTCCAACCTTCATCAATAGTTCACACTTGTCTAAAAGGTCAGGAAGTTTACTTCGTAGAGTACCACTCCCTTTAGCAAGGTCTGTAACCATTAAGTCTGCGAGGGTATCTACTGTTGCTTTTATCCCTAGTTCATTGTTAAAGTTAGAAAGTTTATTGATTAGGAAGACCAAACCTGTAGCTCTAGCCATCAGGATTTCATCTTCAGTACCCTTACACCATGTTAATGTTTTTTCATGTACTTTACGAGGTAATACTCTAGCTTGCAGCAGTTTCTCTGCTGAGTCAAAATAGAGGTAATCCGCAGGGACTACATCACCTACATTTTTATCAAGATTGCTTTGGATGACTTTATGAATCATGCTGAGTTGATTTCTAAGCTGGCTGTCCGTTCCCGTTTGGTCTAAAATACGAAGAGCATTTTCCCAAAAGCGTCTACGAACAGGTAAGATAGGATAATCCTGTGCAAAATACTTCAAGTCATCTTGAGTATGTCCAATGGTGGTACCTGAAAGATGACGAGATATTTCACCTAAGTTTGTCTGCATAATAGATTCGATGTTCTCTTTTACTTCAGGCTTCTTTGCAAGAATAACCTTACGGATTACTGTGTCAACATCTGAATCAGAGAGCTCAATCCTCAGTGTAAAACGACCTTGAAGTCTGGCAAGGTTCGCAGTACCAGTAACTGCTGTTTGCCCTGTACCAATAAACATCAACTTAGACCCAATATTTTTAGTGATTGATTCAACCATCTCTTGAACTTCTATTGATCGTTCGCTGCTTTCGCCAATGAACTGTTGAACTTCATCTAAAACAATAATTGATAGTGGGAATTTCCCATCCTTTGTCAATGCCTGTTTAATGGCTTTAATCATGTCATCACTAGAAATATCTTGAACAAAAGGGTATCTATTGTTTAATGTATCTACACAGACAGATGGGGAACTAAACAAATTTGGTTTAGCCTTAGAGAGAGCTGCATGTAAACCTTCTGCAACATAAAAATTATCTAACTCTTCATTCCAGTCATCCCCAGAATTTTCTACTTCTTTTTTAACACTTTCATAAATATCTTCACTCTTTAGCCACATAACAAATTTGGCTACAGGATACTGTTCTGGTAAGCCAGCTGCTTTGAATATTACAGCAAGAATAGCAAGACGAACACTTCCATTTGCACTTGAACCTAATGTTCCTGATGCAGCAAACAGACCACCGTGTCGTTTAGCTTGATTACTGAGTTCAATGAGTAAATCGGTCACATTTTGAGGTAATGTTGCTATACCTCTTGCTGTCGCACCATCTTCAAATAATGTATCTCTCCAAAGAGATCGTAGCATCTTCACTAAATGTGATTTACCTGAACCATAGAAACCACTCACCCAAACAGAAGGCTGCTGAGCTTGGTCAATATTCTTTAAGTAGGTTTCTAAGATGTCACGCATACCTTTCTCATACTGTCCATCACAAACAAATGTATCTAGCTCATAGCGAAGAACTTCTAATGCCTTATTGGTTACTTCATCATTAACACTGGCGACACCTTCATTAACTAATTTTCTATTTAAAGGGTCTGTCTGATATATTTCTCTGTTTTGCATATTTAGCCTTTGTTAATTTATTTGTCTGCTGTAATAGGTACTGCGAGATAGTTCCAGCCATCATACCCATCAAGTAATCTATAGTTATTGTTTTCGTAACTTCCTGGGAACATTACTAAGAGCCTACCATGTATTAATGGCGATAAAGTGTCGACAACATCTTTAATCTTTAGGAATCCAAATAAAGAGCCAACACCTTGGAGTGCAACTACTGCATTTGCATCTATCTCATTCTCAACAATAAAATTTTCAAATTGACTAGAGATATAAGTGAGATACTTAGGTAGTAGCGTACTTAATAGATGAGGCTTCTGGTAATAACTTTTGGCATACTTTTGTGATGAAAGCCATGTTGCGAAAGTATCAGTCAAATCAAATAGATACCAATTGTGTCCATTCTCTTTAGTCGTTATTTCAAACTCATCTATCTTGACTCTTAAACTTCTCTCTTCTGTTTCATTGTAAACACAGAATACTACTCGTTGAGCTGCTGCGGCATCATCTCTCCAAGGAACAGATATATAGTCATTGTAAGACTGTAGTAAACGCTTAATTTTGCTCACGAAGTTCCTCCATATCTTTTTTGGTTAAAATATTTGGAAATGAAACTTCAATAACATTACCAACTTTTTTGAATATCATCCAACCTTTTTGTGATGCTTCTACTGCAAGTCCTACTGCTTGCTCAAAACTACATTCTAGTAATTTCATGTATTCGCTGTTAAGAAGCATCTCTCCTCTTAGTCCTTGTATATAACCAATTAAAAGGGCATAAGATACAGATGCAGATGTCGCTTCTAGTCGTGTCCTAATCTTTTTGATTCTACCTTGTAAATGTCCAGCTTGAGTAAAAGAAGAGTTTAGATTTCGCACAGTAGATTCTAAAGTTGATTGACTAAAACGGTCAGGTTGTTTAGATTCAATGTATTCTTCAACATTTACTTTTTGCAGTTGTGAACCTTCAGGCAAAGAAAGGATATAGGGAGTAACCATTCTAAAGAGTGAATCTCGATTATAGGCACAAAGCATTGCAAGTTGAGAATGAGCATCTTCATCTCGCTTCCAGAAATATAACAAGGCTCGAAACATAATAATGTTTTGATTAAGAAGATAGGTATCTGATAGGTACTGAAAAGATAAGGTTCTTGTCTTTACTGAGTTCTTCCCTAAACAGTTCTCATCTACAATAAGTGCTTTGTATTGGGAAGAGGAAAGGTCTTGTGCCTCACTGTAATCGAGTAACCGTTCTAGGTCGTTAAACATAATAGTTCTTCTCGTATGAATACCAGCTCTCTCAAGGTCTATTCCAAAGTTTATAAAGTTCTGTTCCATCAATTATGCTGCTTGCTTGAATTGAGCATCTAGATTTATATGTAAAGCGTCTAGTACGGCAATCATTGAGCTAAATCGCACATCTTGACCTGCAAAAATTCTATTGACGGTACGGATACCAACACCTGATTTGTCCGCAATGTCATTCATCGTAAACTTTTTTAAAACTTTTGCTTTTCTAAGCATTCCAACTAACTCAAGATTATGCAAGATTCATCCTTTTTGTAATAGATGTAATTATGTCATAATTGGCATTAATTAAAACCTAAGTTCAAATCAGTAATTAACAATGAATAGTTGAAGTGATTGGCGATTCTTAAGTTAGTATTTTACAAAAGTATGTCCCAAGGTATGTCCCTATGAAAACTTAAGAGATATGTCAAATAGAATATGAGTTTTGTATTATAAGATTTATTAATGATTTTTGTATTTTTGTTGTGGCTCCGGATGCTGGATTCGAACCAGCGACCAAGTGATTAACAGTCACCTACTCTACCGCTGAGCTAATCCGGAACATTTGTAAGACTCTTAAAAAAAGTGGTGTCAAGAGAGGGACTTGAACCCTCGACCCCCGGCTTATGAGACCAGTGCTCTAACCAGCTGAGCTACCGTGACATCTTTTAAGAGGGTGGAATTATAACCACATAAAGCTTTTAT
>Ga0256826_1001181_pt1 | contig 16169 bp, 14 predicted proteins | sample CV79metaG_FD_185975 | JGI IMG/M metagenome (GOLD analysis project Ga0256826, IMG submission 185975) | Hydrothermal vent microbial communities from East Pacific Rise, Pacific Ocean - CV79 | ecosystem: Environmental > Aquatic > Marine > Hydrothermal vents | place: Pacific Ocean: East Pacific Rise...
AGACCATTCACCAAGCCATCCGATACAATGACTTTGTAAACAAAACATTTAAACTAAACACTACAGCCCAAGATTTAAAAATTTATTTTGAACCATTTTCCTATCCAAAACCCACCCTTGGGATTAACCCTGGAGCATCTTATGGCTCGGCTAAACGTTGGTATCCTGAGAAGTTTGCAAAAGTCGCAGAGGAGTTAAGTGAAAAGTATGAGATTGTTATTTTTGGAGGACCTGCTGAAGTGGAGATGGCAAATGATATTGAAACAGAACTTCAAAAATCAAATGTGTCTTGTGAGAATATCGCAGGGAAAACTACCATTAAAGAGCTATGTCAAAAAATAGGAGGATTAGACCTCTTCATCACAGGTGACAGTGGACCAATGCACGTGGCAGGAGCTTTCAAAGTACCCACCGTCGCCATTTTTGGACCAACCAAAGACAAAGAAACCTCACAGTGGATGAATCCAAAAGGGAAAATTGTCAAGAGGGAGATAGCGTGTAGCCCCTGTATGAAACGTGTTTGTCCCCTTAAACATCATGAATGTATGAAGTTAATTGAGGCGGAGGATGTACTAAACAAATTAAATTCATAAAATCTTCATAAAATTTTTATATTATCTTCTTTATATAAATAAAAGGAGATAATCATCAAAGCACTTACACAAACTCAACTCATTATTTTTACTGCTCTATTTTTCATAATTTTTGACAACTATTCATTTTTTTTCAATATTTTAGAGGTATACCCTTTTAGTGGGATTAATATTCTATATCTAAGCTCACTTAGCATACTTTTTTTCACTTTTTTAATCTTTTTTTTTACCATTATTACCAATAGATACACCATTAAAACTATTTTAATTTTAACCCTTTTAATCTCATCTTTTACAAGCTACTTTATGAACGCTTACCATGTGGTGATAGATAGTGACATGATACGAAATATTCTGCAAACCAATATTGAAGAGAGTTATGATTTATATAGTATAAAACTTATTTTATATCTCTTGTTTTTTGGTATTACCCCCTCTATTCTTATCTACAAAATAAAAATTATAAACGAGACGTTTAAGATTGAATTTTATAAAAAAATAAAAATATCAATACTTTCTTTGCTCACTATTCTCCTCATACTCTTCTCTTTTAGCAAGTTTTACACTTCATTTTTTAGAGAGCATAAACCTTTACGCTACTACACAAATCCAACCTATTGGATATATTCTATTGGAGACTATGTTGCCAAAACACTGAACAGTGGAGAGATTATTGTAAAGCCCATTGGACTCGATGCAAAAGTTATAAATAGAGACAAAGAGCCAAAACTTGTCATTATGGTGGTGGGGGAAGCCACCAGAGCAGACCACCTCTCTTTAAATGGCTATAAAAGAGAAACCAACCCTTTATTAAAAAAAGAAAGTATCATCAATCTCCCTCATGTTAGCTCTTGTGGAACATCGACAGCCCACTCTGTCCCTTGTATGTTTTCCATGTTTGACCGAGATAACTACAGTTACAAAAAAGGGATAAGCACCGAAAATGTACTCGATGTGATACACCATACCAACCAAGTAGAGATACTTTGGAGAGACAACAATTCTGACTCTAAAGGGGTGGCATTACGTGTTCCTTTTGAAGACTATAAAACACCTAAAATCAATACCCTTTGTGATGAGGAGTGTCGCGATGAGGGGATGTTGGTGGGACTTGATGAATATATTGAAAAACGAAAAGGGAAAGATATTCTTATTGTACTTCATCAGATGGGAAACCATGGTCCAGCTTACAACAAACGCTATACCAAAGCATTTGAAAAGTTTACCCCTGTTTGTGAAACCAATCAACTTGAAGAGTGTAGCCAAGAGAGTATCAACAACGCTTACGATAATGCTTTACTCCATACCGACTATTTTTTATCAGAGGTTATCCAACTCTTAAAAAGACATAAGAAAAGCCATCAAACCTCTATGATTTATATGAGTGACCACGGTGAAAGTCTGGGGGAGCATGGTTTATATCTACATGGTCTCCCCTACTTTATGGCCCCTGATGCACAGACCCATGTGGGGGCTTTGGTTTGGTTTGGAGAAGATAATCAAAAAAAGATTGCCCCCAATAAAGAGTACTCTCACGACAATCTTTTTCATACACTGTTAGGACTCTTTAATGTGCAAACAGAGGTGTATCAAAAAGAGATGGATATATTTAGATGAGTATCAACAAAAATATTATTATCACCCTAATAGTTCTGATATTGACCATTTTAATCTTTGGGTTAACAGATATAGACTTTATACTCCAAGACAACTTCTATGAGCAAAATACAAAAAGTTGGATTTTGGACAGAGATTTACAACCTTACAAATTTATCTTTTATGATGGGATCAAAAAAGTACTTATTTTAGTGGCACTTTCATTTCTTATCTCTCTTGTTTTTTTTAGAAAAAATCCCATCATTAAAAACTATAAAAAAGGGATTATCGTAGTGGTTTTATCCTCTATTCTTGTACCTCTTACCGTAGGAGGTTTAAAAAAAGCAACCAACATGCCTTGCCCTAAAAATGAGATAAACTATGGGGGAGTATATCCCTCCATAACAGTATGGGAATCCTACCCAAAAACCTTTAAAACCTGTAACAAAACTTGCTGTTTCCCAGCAGGTCATGCCAGTGGAGGCTTTGCACTTCTAAGTCTCTTTTTTCTCTTTAAACGGAGACGAAATAAAATATTGGCTGTGGTAGGAGCATTAACGGTTGGATGGAGTATGGGGCTTTATAAGATGCTTATAGGTGACCACTTTTTAAGCCATACCATCATTACGATGTTATTGGCATGGCTCATTGTTTTACTTATTCAGAAGAGTGTGTCAACTCATCATCAATAATCTGACACATGGTATGCCCTAAAAGTATATGCATCTCTTGAATACGAGGGGTATCATCGGAAGGGACAACCAAATTTATATCACAAGCATAATTCATTTTACCCCCACCTTTTCCTGTTAAACCTATGGTTTTAGCACCCATATCTTTGGCTAAAAGCAAAGCTGATAATACATTTAACGAGTTTCCAGATGTTGAGATACCGATAAGTAGATCACCCTCTCGAACCAAAGCTTCAACCTGACGATCAAAAATACGGTCATAACCATAGTCATTACCTATCGCTGTTAGTGCCGAAGTATCGGTATTTAAAGCAATCCCTGCAAGTCCTCTTCTCTCTGTTTTGTAACGACCTGTTAACTCTGCTGCGATGTGTTGTGCATCAGAAGCTGAACCACCATTTCCACAAAGTAAAATTTTATTTCCATTTTTCAAAACTTCCACTGCCATAACAGAAGCTTTTTCCAAATCTTCTTCCATTATTCCCATAACAGCTTGTATGGTTTCTAAGTGTAATTTAAATTCTCTTTCAATAGTCTGTTTCATTTCTTTATCCCCTTTTTATAGTAAATCTGAAACATGTTCACACTTACGGTTAACATATTTCAGCCTGAATTTTAGCAATTGTTTTGGTGGTACTTTTACCTGCAACAAAGTTAACCAATCTTAACTCATCAGCAATATCTTGCCCCACAACCTCTTTCCCCTCATAGTCCCCACCTTTGACCAAAATATGAGGTTGCACGGCTTTAATAAGCTCATACGGTGTATCGTCATAAAATTTTACAACATAATCAACAGCTTCAAGCGAAGCTAAAATATAGGCTCTATCATCTTCGGTGTTTACAGGTCGAGTTGGACCTTTTAAACGGCTAACACTCTCATCGGAATTAAGCCCTAAAATAAGTATATCTCCATAACTCTTTGCTTCTTCTAAATACTTCACATGACCCACATGCAAAATGTCAAAACAACCATTGGTAAAGACTATTTTCTTACCCCGTTTCTTTAACTCTTCACTGAGTAGTGTTATCTCCTCTAGTGTTTTAATATGGGAATCAGAGGTTGATTTATTGAGACTTGACTCATATTCGATTATCTCGTTAAGAGTGGCTGTGGCTGAACCTATTTTCCCCACCACCACACCAGCTGCGAGGTTTGAAAACTTAACAGCTTTATCTATCCTATAACCACAAGCCAAAGAGAAACCTAAAGAGGCGATAACCGTATCACCTGCCCCTGTCACATCATAAACTTCCCGTGCCACAGTTGGGTGTTTCCGTAACACCTCATCATAAATAGCAATCCCATCTTCACTTAAAGTGATAAGAGAAACATCCAATAAACACTCATCTTTTATTTTTCTAATCGCTTCTAAAAGTGTTTTTTCATCTTTTATCTCAACCCTTGAAGCTTCGATTGCCTCTTTTTTGTTAGGTGTTAAAAGGTAAGCCCCTGAATACTTTGTATAGTTATCACCTTTTGGGTCAACCAACACTTTTTTATTGTGCTCATTGGCAATGTCTATAAGTTTACGCGTTAACTTCTTGGTTAAGACCCCTTTTCCATAATCGGAAAGAAGCACCATCTCATATGAAACAATATTTGCTTTGAAATTTTCAACTATTTTTACTTGTGAAGCTTCAGAGATATCATCGGTACTCTCTTTGTCATAACGAACAACCTGTTGTTGAGAAGCGATAATACGGCTCTTTTTTGAGGTATATCGCCCCTCCTCTTCCACCAAACTTTCAATATTAACATCTATATTAGACAACATCTCCTTAAGCTCTTCTGCATTACCATCATGACCGATAACACTTAACACAGAGACCTTTGCACCCAAAGCAGAGAGGTTGTTAATAACATTTCCAGCTCCACCAAGTACAGCTGTTTCTTTCTCTATAGCGACCACTTGAACGGGTGCTTCAGGTGAAATCCGTTCACATTTTCCCCATAAGTAATGGTCTATCATCAAGTCACCGATAACTAGGATGTTTGGTTGTTTGTTTTTTAGTTCTATCAATTAAATTTCCTTATTGGTGTGATGGCAATCGCCCCCTACCATTCAAATATTTTGGTATGCCAATGAAGGGCAGACACGGAGGTCGCCCCTACCGTTCCTCTTCGTACATTCTGATGATTTCTGAGATATAATCTTTGATTCCATTTTCCAGTTCCCACTCTGGTTTATAACCTAAAAACTCTGTAGAGGTTGAGATATCTGCTTGGGTATGCATCTGATAACCTGTAAATGGGTTGGGGAAATACTCTGTTCCATAATCTGTCCCCAACTCTTTTTGTAAAATATCTGCAATATCTTGAAAACTTCTTGGTTTTGAAGTTCCAACATTGTATACACCAGACTTTTTAGCATCACAGGCTTTAATGTTTGCTTGAAGTACATCTTTAATATAAACAAAATCTCTTACTATCTCATCACTTCCTTCAAAAAGTCTTGGGGTTTTTCCTGCAAGTATCTGATGACCAAACTGAATAACTGTCGAAGAGGTTTTATCTTTAAAAAACTCTCTTGCTCCATAAACATTAAAGTACTTTAACCCCACGATGTTCATGCTAGGATTTTCACGCATATAACGGTAAGCTATCTGATCCATCGCATATTTAGAAAAACCATAAGGGTTTTCAGGAGACTCTTTCCCCACCGTTTGAGGGGATGGCATAGAACCATAGGTCGCTGCTGATGAAGCATAAACCAATGAAGCATCCATCTTTTTTGCCATCTCTAAAATGGTATAAAAAGAGTTTACATTGGTCTGCATAATAATCTCTTGGTCATAAACACGGGTATCAGAAATCGCTGCTTGGTGGAAAATATAATCAAAGTTATAGCTATTGAGTCCTGCCATATCTCTTGGGGAATTTAAATCTCCACAAATAATATCGCCATAAAACCCTATAAGGTTTTTATAGTGTCCAAAACTTTGTAAGTTGCCATTAGAGAAAACAGCTTCACTCCTAAAGATATCAAAAACAACAATATGTGCCAAAGGGAAGTTTTCTTGAAAGTAAAAAGCCAAATTAGAGCCTATAAATCCAGCTCCACCAGTGATTAAAATCGTTTTATTATTAAAGTCTATGTTGTTATATTTCATAACTAAATTATAGCTTTATTTTCCTCAAAAAAGTTTTTACACTCTAAAATAGTGGTAAAAGTAAATCTAGATTCACAGATATTTCTCGTCCCTATACCAATTGTGTTGGCTATCATTGAATTATGTGCTAAATCAATATCGCTTTGCTTATCACCTATCATCCATGAATTTTCTAAATCAATCTCATATTTTTTTAATATCTCATCAACCATCCCTGTCGCAGGTTTACGACAAGAACAATGCTCTTCAGGGGCATGGTTACAATATTGAACCGATTCTATATGGATATTTTGCTTTTCAAATTCACCAAGCATCCATGTTGTAAGTTTCTCAAAATCATCTTGACCATAATAACCACGTCCGATACCTGATTGATTGGTCACGATAAAAAGTTTATAACCTTTGTTTATAAAAAGGTGTAAAAAATCAAAAATTCCTTCTGTAAATTCAAAATCTTCTATTTTAGAAACATAACCATGATCTATATTGATAACACCATCACGATCTAAAAAAAGTGCTTTACTCTTCATCAGCCGTTTTCATATCTACAAACTCAGAAAGGATATCACCAGCTTCAGCTTCATCCATCTCACCTGCTTCGATTTCAGTTACGATATCTTTACATTCGGTGTGCATCTCTTGTAAATCTTGAAGCTCCTCTTTGTCTGCAATGGATGCCATTTTTGCTTTTTCTATCATAGAAAACATCTCATCAATCGCCTCTTCTAAGTCAGGAATAATCTCTTGGTTTAAAAAGTTTTTTAGTTTTTCACTGTTTTGCATCTGTAAGCCTTTGTTATAAATATAAATGGCATTTTAGCTAAAAGTTATGGATAAAGGGGTTAGAAATATGAAGGTTTGTTCGGGTGTAAACACGCCGATTCCAAAAATAATACTTGCATATTAGGAATCGACGGCTTTAGCCTCGTTAGAGTTTAAATAAAATAGTGAGTGTTAGTCACAACCACATCCACCACCTGCTTTGGTATGTGCTGGTGCTGATGATGCAGTTGATGCTCCTGCACCTGTACTACAAGCAGATACACCAGGAGGTGTTGTTGGTTGAACAGCTGAATTATCTGCCCCACCCTCTGCATTTACTTTATCTATAAATGCTAACAAACTAGACGCTGCTGTTTGATAACGTTTTGCTGTTTCAGAATCTGGATTATGGAAGGTAATAGGTTTACCTGTATCTCCACCAATTCTAATCGCTGGTTCTATCGGTATTTGTGCCATAAGTTCAGTATTGTATGAACCTGCCATCTCTTTACTTGTACCCATTCCAAAAATATCTGACTCAGTATCACATGAAGGACAGATAAATCCTGACATGTTCTCAACCACACCTGCGATTGGGATATGAAGTTTTTCAAACATATCTAGTGAACGTTTAGAATCATCCAAACTTACTTGCTGTGGTGTTGTTACAACAATACCAGCAGTTACAGGTACAGACTGTGCAAGTGTTAACTGTGCATCACCTGTTCCTGGTGGCATGTCGATAACAAGTACATCTAACTCTGACCATAAGATATCACGTAAGAACTGCTCTATCGCTTTCATAATCATAGAACCTCTCCAGATAAGCGACTGCCCATCTTCCATAAGAGAACCCATAGACATCATCTCTACACCGTAAGCACTTAAAGGCATCACTTTGTTTCCTTGAATTTCTGGTTTAACGTTATTTAAACCCATCATCCGAGGAATGTTTGGTCCATAAATATCAGCATCTAAAATACCAACTTTTTTACCTTGCATCGCCATAGCAATGGCAATGTTTACAGAAGTTGTTGATTTACCAACCCCACCCTTACCTGAACTTACCATTACGAAGTTCTTTACATGTGGTGCAATATTTTTACCAGACACAGAATTTGACATCTGTTTTGGTGCTTGAGGTGCATCTATATGTACATCAACAGCTAAAAAACCTAGTTTTTTAATCTCTACAGTTATACCTGAAGTAAGTTCAGCTTTAACTTCTGGTGCAGATGAAGTAATATCAACAACAACTACAACCTTATCACCTTCGATTTCTATATTTTTGACAAATCCAAAAGTTACGATATCTTTCGTAAATCCTGGGTAAGTTACATTTTTCAATGCATCTAAAATAGTTTCATTTGTCATTAAGACTCCTATAGTTATTAAGTTTTACGCATCTATCTGCGTTTGTGTTTCTACTTTTATACTTAAAATCATAAGAGTTAGCTTAGGTGCTTATAATTTTTATGAGCTTTGCTTAAAACATAGGGTTTCTTTCCCACTAAATTTCTTAAATTTTTAAAAACGCACCACTAAGGTTGTTATTATGTTAGTTTTTGTATAAGTCTAAATCAATCTCTCGGGGTGCTATATTTTAGCTGAGAAAACCCGTTGAACTTGAACTGGATAATTCCAGCGTAGGGAAGAGATAACAATGACTCGTTCAATGTTTTACTCCCCCCTACACCACCAAAATTCGATTTTTATCAAGGGAAAATAAAATGACAACCAAAACTTTAACCATATCTATTGTTGCATCGACAGCAATTTTTACCTCATCTGCTTTTGCACTTTCACCTGTCGTACCACAAGAGAACAATGATTTAGACCCCATTGTAGTGAGTGCTGATTTTAGAGAAGCCAAGCTTTCACAAACATCTAATGCTGTAACCGTTATAGGGGAAGAGAAGCTTTACGACAAAAGTTCTGAAGCTTTTATAGAGACACTCTCCTCCACTCCAAATGTAAATTTCTCATCAGGTGCTTCAAAAGCAAAATATATTCAAATTAGAGGAATCGGTGAACGTAGCCAATTTACTACACCTGTAAACCCTTCTGTAGGGATGATACTTGACGATATTGATATGTCACAAAGTACCTTGGGTTTAACTTTATTTGATGTAGAACAGATAGAGGTACTTAAAGGTCCACAAGGGACAACTTTTGGTGCAAATGGTATGGCTGGGGTGGTAAACATCCAAAGTAAACAACCTACCAAAGAGACCGAAGGACATATAGAAGCAACCATTGGAAACTACAACAAACAAGCTTTGGGTCTGGCTGTGGGAGGAACACTAGTAAAAGACAAACTTTTAGGGAGAATTTCTGTTTACAAAAATGATTCTGATGGTTTTACTGAAAACACCCATCTAAATCGTGAAGATACCAACAACATTGATGAACTCTCAACCAAAGCACAACTAAAATGGCTGGTCAATGATGCCCATACCATTGACTTAAACCTAATGCATGTTGATGTAGATAACGGTTACGATGCTTTTACCTTTGACAACTCGCGAAATTCTCACGCTGACCAACCAGGGAAAGATACCCAAGAGACCGATGCTATCTCCATTAAGTCAACCTATCAAGTGAACCCTAAAATGCACATGGTAACAAAACTGAGTCACAGCAAATCTGACTTAGAATACAGTTATGATGAAGATTGGTCGTATCAAGGTGAATTTGCTGAAGATTTATACCCATACAGCTCATTTGACCAATACCTAAGAGAGAGAAAACAGAGCGATGTAGACGTTCGTTTGGTTTCCGACAAAGAGGGGAAACTGTTTAACAAAATCGACTGGACAGTAGGAGCTTACTATAAAGATGCTGATGAGTCTTTAACGAGAAACTATACCTATTTAGATGCACCATACACAAGTGATTATGCCACTAAAAATAAAGCTATTTATGGTCAACTTGACAGTAGTCTCAACGATAAATTGACACTTATTACAGGTCTAAGAGTTGAAAAATGGGAAGCAAAATTTAATGATTCAGATAAGGTTAATATCAAAACGAAAGAGACCTTAAAAGGTGGAAAAGTAGGATTAAATTACCAACAAAACGGGAACACACTTATCTACACTACCCTTTCAAAAGGTTACAAACCAGGGGGAGTCAATGCTGACAATTCACTCAATGAAAATGCTAGACAGTATAAAACAGAAGCTCTATGGAACGTAGATGCAGGAGTTAACTCTAGCCACCTAGACAACAAACTTACCAGCCGTCTAAATCTTTTTTATGGAAAAAGAAAAGATCAACAGGTTAAAAGTTCCGTGGTTCAAGTACGTGAGGATGGAAGTACACAATACACCGACTACTTAGCAAACGCAGCTGAGGGGACTTACTATGGTGTGGAGTCTGAACTGAACTACTACCCTAATGATGATATACACTTTTACTCCAATATTGGTCTTTTAAAATCAGAGTTCAACGACTACACAGACCCAAATCCTTCTGCGATTAACATGAATGGTAGAACCCCTGCTCAATCACCTGAATTTCAGTTCAACATAGGTACAGATATTTACCTAAATGATAACCTAACATTTAAAACAAATGTGGAAAGAAAGGGTTCTTACTACTTCTCTAACCGTCACAATGCAAAATCAAGAAGTTACAAACTTTTCAATGCAAGTTTAGAGTATACAAAAGAGAATTGGACTGCATCGTTATGGGCTAAAAACATAGCTGACACAACTTACCAAGTAAGAGGTTTTGGAAGCTTCGGAAACAACCCAGCACATGGTTATGAAACAGAAACCTATACACAACAAGGAACACCTAGAACTCTAGGTGCTACTATTAGTTACGATTTCTAAGAAAAGTAGGGTGTAGTCCCCCGACTACACCATCAAAACCAAATCATCATGATTAAAAATTTAAAATATTTTTAGGGTTGATAATTTCATTTTTTGTGGTGATTTTATACCAATTCCTCTAACATGGTGTAGACGGGGTCTACACCCTACAAATTAATTTCTATCCAAACAATTCAAGTCAGAAAATGCTTGTTCTAAACGTTTGGCAATGGAGACTTCACCTTCTCTTAACCATTTTCTTGGGTCATAAAACTTTTTATTTGGTTTATCTTCACCCTCTGGATTACCGATTTGAGACTGTAGGTAAGCATGGTATTGGTCTACATATCCACGTACACCATCCCAGTATGCCCATTGGGTATCGGTGTCTATGTTCATTTTAATCACACCGTACTCAATCCCCTCTCTTATCTCTTCAAGAGTTGAACCTGAACCACCATGAAAAACAAAATTTACAGGTTTCTCTTCGGTATTGAACTTTTCTTGAATGTATTTTTGAGAGTTATCTAAAATGGTTGGAGTCAAAACAACATTTCCTGGTTTATAAACACCATGAACATTTCCAAATGAAGCTGCGATGGTAAACATATCAGAGACTTTTTTTAACTCTTCATAGGCATAAGCAACCTCTTCTGGTTGAGTATACAGAAGTGCATTGTCTATCTCTGTATTGTCAACACCATCCTCTTCTCCACCTGTAACACCCAGCTCTATCTCTAATGTAATCCCTATTTTAGACATACGCTCTAAGTAGGTTTTACAGGTAGCAATGTTCTCCTCTATTGGCTCTTCAGACAAGTCAATCATGTGTGAAGAGAAAAGAGGTTTTCCAAAAGCTTCAAAATGTTTTTCTGAAGCCTCTAAAAGAGCATCTATCCAAGGTAAAAGCTTTCGTGCTGCATGATCAGTATGAACAATAACAGGTACACCATAAGCCTCGGCAACAGTATGAACATGTTGCGCCCCTGCAATTGTCCCAAGTATCGCTTTTTGTTCACTTGGCATACCTTTTCCAGCATAAAACTCTCCACCCCCATTTGAAAACTGAATGATAATCGGTGAATTCACTTTTGATGCAGACTCTAATGTAGCATTTAATGACGATGTTCCTACAACATTCACCGCAGGGATGGCAAAACCTTCCTCTTTTGCTATAGTAAAAAGCTTCTGTACATCATCTCCACTTAAAACACCACATGGCAAACTATCTAATACTTTTTTTCCCATTCTAATCGACCTTCAATATTTTTTTGTTATTTTACACTAATATCGGCCGTTTTTTTCAATTTTTTACTTAACTTATCCAATTTACTTTTAAATTGCTCAACTCGTAAAGCTTTTACGATATCTGACTTGACTTTTTCAAAAGGGATAACCCCTTTTTTCTTCTTATCTTCCAAATAGATAACATGATACCCAAACTGTGTTTTCACAGGTTCTTTGGTAATCGTACCTTTCTTTAAACGAAACGCTTCATCTGAAAATTCGGGAACCATCTGCTCCTGAACAAACCAATCCAACTCTCCACCATTGACAGAACTAGGTCCCGTAGATTTCTCTTTAGCCAACTCTATAAACTTTTCTTTTAAATTTTTACTTTTTTCAAGTTGTCGAATAATACCAACAGCCTCAGCTTTGGTTGCCAATAAAATATGTCTCACTTTAACAGAGGCTGCCCGATTAAATTTTCTTGAATGTTTTTTATAATACGCCTTAGCATCTTTTTCGCTAATCACAATCTCTTCAACTTTCTCTTTCATCCAATAATCAAGCATGAGATTTTCACGAACTTTTTTTAACGCCTCTATAAATTCTGGATTTTTTTCTATGTGGACTTCTTTTGCATTTTCTAAAAATAGTTTACGTTCTATCATCTGTTTAATCACAGATTTTTTTTGCACTTCATTCAAATGATCAAAAGTTGCACCAGGGATACTTGCAATAACAAACTCATTGACATCTTGTTGAGTAATGGTTTTACCATTAACGGTTGCAACGACTTTAGATGCCGTCAAATTTACTGTGCCTAACAAAAGTGTCACAAGTGAAACTTTAAAAATGACCTTCATTTTTTGCCTTATAAATATATTAATTTTTTACATTATAGCATAAAATAGTAAACGATTTCTAAACAATTCCTATTCTACACACAAGGGTCTATACTTTTAATAGGAAAAAAGATACAATCATTCCATGGTAAATAAAAAGATTAAAAAAGCAACAAAAAAAGAGATAGAAGAGATTAAAAAACTTTTTTTAGAACACTATCCTGATTCACTGACAGAACTGAACTACAACAACTTATATGAACTGCTCATCGCCGTTATGCTCTCGGCACAATGTACCGATAAACGGGTCAATATCATTAGCCCTGCCCTCTTTGAAGCCTATCCAGATGCGATAAGCCTTGCCAATGCTAACCTAGATGATGTCAAAGGTTTTTTAAACACCTGTTCATTTTTTAACAACAAAGCCAAAAACCTTATCAAGATGGCTCAATCGGTGATTGAAAATTATGAGGGGGAGATTCCTTTAGAACAGAAAGAGCTGGTCAAACTGGCAGGGGTGGGGCAAAAAACAGCCAATGTCGTAATGATAGAGTTTACAGGGGCAAATCTTATGGCTGTTGATACCCATGTCTTTAGAGTGGCACACCGTTTGGGTCTCTCCGATGACAAAACAGCCACCAAAACAGAAGAGACCCTCAGTAAAAAATTTAAAACAGATTTACATTTGCTTCACCAAGCGATGGTACTTTTTGGACGTTACCACTGTAAAGCCATCAATCCAAAATGTGATGGCTGTTTTATGACTGAATATTGTCGTACCTCGGAAACTTTTAAAGTGTAGCAATCACTTTTTCTACCACAGAAAAAGTTTTCTCTACTGACTCCAAATCAACTCGCTCCCTTGTGGAGTGAGGGTTTTCAATGGTTGGTCCAATAGAAGCAAACTTAATATTTGGATAACGCTCCAACAACAAACCACACTCTAATCCAGCATGAATCGCTTCATAAGAACTTTTTCCAAACACTTCATTCATCGCATCATTCACCGTTGAGGTAAAACTGTTGATTTCTGGTTTCCAAGCTGGATATTTATATTCTAAAGTTGAATCAAAACCATGTTTTTGGAAAAGCTCCAAGTTTTCTTCATTAATCGATTCTAAGCCTACTTCATCCATCGAACGAGAACTACACTCTACCCTAGCTTTTCCATTTTCAAAGCTTACAAGGGCAAGATTGATGCTCGTATTGGGAAGATTAAACTCTTCATTATACTCAGAAACACCATCTTCAAACGCTTGAAGTAAAGCTAAAAAGTCATCACTATCGTAAATATCAAACCCTCCATCTATCGCTTTAATATTAACCCACTCGTTCCCTTTTAATTCATTTTGGGAAGAGAGTTTCATGGTAATATTTGAAGGGATTGAGTTTCGTCGCTCCCCACCTTGACAACTTGACAAAACAACCGTTTCATCTTTTAGATAATTTGCTAAAACCTTAATCGCATTGGGGATATTTTTATCTATATCAACCCCTGAATGTCCCCCATCTAAACCTAAAACACTCACTTCATAATTATATTCATAAGCATCTTCCTCTTCTAGTTTATAAAAAGTCTGCTCGGCGATTAAGTCAGCACCCCCTGCACAACCGATACAAACTTGGGAAGCATCTTCAAAGTCAATGTTTAACATATATTGTGCTGAAAGTTCAAAGGCAATCTCTGATGCACCCACCAAACCTATCTCCTCATCAGCTGTTAGGACAAATTCTAAGACCTCCCCTTTTTCCATCAGGCTCATCATCATCGCAATTGCCATACCATTGTCAGCACCCAAAGAGGAATCTTTGGCATACATCCAACCCTCTTCAACATAAGTTTCTATGTTGGGAGCTTTCCCCATACAAACCATGTCATAGTGTGCTTGAAGTGCCAGTTTAGGATTTCCTTTGCTTATGAGGATGTTCTTCACCGTATCAGTTTGAACATCATAACCTTGCTCTTTAGCAAATTTTACTAAAAAATTAAACAAAGCATCAGCATCTTGGCTACAATGTGGCAGTGTGGTTAACGTTATAAAGTTATCAATAATTGTTTTATTCATTTAGACTCTTTTTGATGTATTAAATTTTATATAGTAAGTTTATTATAACATACCAAAGTCCACGATAAAAAACTTTTTTTATTTATAATAAAATAACAAACAAGACAAGAAGGAGATGAACAATGTACAAAAAATCACTATTTATAATTCTTTTACTATCTGCTTTTATCTACGCAACAGAGAAAAACAACTCTATAAATAGCATAAAAACAGAGCAAAATATATCTATTGAGACAAATACAACAACTGTTGAAAACAATACAAGCAATAAGATAAATACACCTGTTGTAAAAAAAGAAAGAAAATTTCAAGCAAAACAGTTAGCACCTAAAAAGCAAAACTTTAATATGACAAAAGGTGATAGCAAAAGAGGTGAAGCTATTTTTAAAAAAAACCTCAAAAAAAGTTGTCAAATTAGCTCTTATAAATTTACAACCAGCTACTCTCAAGATGAGTGGGAAGAGATTGCAGAATCAGGAAGTTTTAGAGAAATAGTCTTTAAACTTTGTATAAACATACGAAAAATCTATCAAGATACTTGGTCTCCAGATTTGTACCAGTTTGCCTATGAACATGCCAACGACAGTTAAAACATGACAATTTGACATATTTCAAAGAGTTTTCTTTTTTTTACTCTACAATTACAGATAATATATCATACTAAGGTAAAAAATGGCAAAGAAAAAAACCCTATTTGAGTGTCAAGCATGTGGATTTCAAACCCCCCGTTGGCTTGGTAAGTGTACAGGTTGTAACCAGTGGGAAACCATTGTAGAGCTAACAGCTGAACAGATAAAATTTGTAGAAGAGACAAAAGGGTCAAGTTCCAAACCACAAACCACAAAAGCCACCCCCATTACCGAAGTGAAACAAGAGAACATTGAACGTTTTAGTTCAGGAAGCAAAGAGTTAGACTTGGTATTGGGTGGGGGGATTGTCCCTGGTTCACTTACACTTATAGGGGGTAGCCCAGGGATTGGTAAATCTACCCTACTTCTTAAAATAGCTGGAAACCTTGCCAAAACCAACAGAAAAGTTCTTTATGTCTCAGGGGAAGAATCAGCAGGACAAATTAAACTCCGTGCTGACCGTCTCAATGCCAATGAAAAGGCACTCTATCTACTCCCTGAAATCAATTTACAAACCATTTTAAATGAGATAAAAAGTAAAAATTATGGTTTTATTATTATTGACTCCATCCAAACCCTCTACTCTGACGAAACCCCCTCTGCCCCAGGGTCAGTAACACAGGTTCGTACCATCACTTTTGAGCTGATGCGTGTGGCAAAAAGTTTGGATATCCCCATCTTTATCATTGGTCACATTACCAAAGATGGCTCTATCGCTGGACCTAGAGTGTTAGAACATATGGTGGATACGGTTCTCTACTTTGAGGGAGACCCCAATACAGAATTACGATTACTTAGAGGATTTAAAAACCGTTTTGGAAGCACCAATG
>Ga0256826_1001182_pt1 | contig 16169 bp, 12 predicted proteins | sample CV79metaG_FD_185975 | JGI IMG/M metagenome (GOLD analysis project Ga0256826, IMG submission 185975) | Hydrothermal vent microbial communities from East Pacific Rise, Pacific Ocean - CV79 | ecosystem: Environmental > Aquatic > Marine > Hydrothermal vents | place: Pacific Ocean: East Pacific Rise...
GAATCAAGTGGTGGTTTTACAGTAGAAGCTTTTTTGAATAGAGTAGAAATTGTAAGGTATTTTATAGATGAAAAAAGTAACCGTAAGAAGAAAATTTTAAATCTAGATTTGTGTGAAATAGATAAAAATTCTTACATTTTAGAACCATATGACGAAGTTACTATATATAAGATTCCAAACTGGAATGAGAAAAGAGTAGTTACCCTTAAAGGTGAAGTGAAATTTCCAGGAAAGTATACAGTAAGTAATGGAGAGAGACTAAGCAGTGTAATTAAGAGAGCTGGAGGATTTACAGAAGAAGCATTTATCGATGGTGCAGTTTTTACTCGTGATAGCATACGTAAACAGCAGATAGACCAGTACCATAAAGCACTCTCTCGCATTAAAAGAGAGTTGGCTATATATAATGCTATGCCTGCAAACTCTAAAAAAGCGGTAGGGAGTTCAGAAGCTAGTAATACTTTAAATGAAGTTATATTAGAAGCACAAAAGTATCAGCCTATTGGGCGTGTAAGCATTCAACTTGAGTATGATTTAGAGAAGCTTAAAAGGAGTGAATTTGATTTAGTGCTAAAAAATTTAGATGAGATTACTATACCAAATCAGATAGATACTGTTACAGTTTTTGGAGAGGTGTTTAATCCAACTTCCTTTGTATATAGTAGTGAAATAAGCTCAGAAAAATATATAGAGATGGCAAGTGGACTCTCTCGTAGTGCAGATGAAGATAGCATCTATGTAATTCATGCTAATGGAACGAGTGAACTTTTAGCAACTGGCTGGTTTAGTGATGATGTTGAGATAAAAAAAGGAGATACTATAGTAGTACCTCTTTACATAAAAGAGACAAATCAACTTGAAGTGTGGGATAGTGTCTCAAGGATTTTAGCATCATTTGCTATTACAGTTGCAACAATCAATACACTAGGGATTATCTAGCATATTTTATAACAAAAGTAGTGAAAAATAAATTTAAAAAAGTAATGGATAATAGTAAAGTTTAACAAGTATCTAATAATGATTTAAGTATAATACTTCAATTTTTTTAAGGATATCTCTTTGTCACGAATTTTACTATTACTGATTGTAACCACTATCGCACTATTTGCAGAACCTTCTCTTGCACAAGTTAAGCAGGCTGTTTCCCAAAACCCAGGACTCCTTAATACTCCTCAGGCTAAACAAGCAATGGCGGAGAGAGGAGTAACTTTAAGTGAAGTAAAACAGAAACTCGCTGAAAGTACTTCAGGGACTAATACAGAAGCAGTTGAGACAACAGTTGACAACAACATTGACACAGCGGTAGAAGAAAATAGTGTTAATGACAAAGAACTTATTCCGGAGACAACAGTTTTAGCAAAAAGAGTTAATCCTTTTGCATATAAATCAAATAATCAAGTAAGAGATGAACTAACACAAAAGCAACAAAATGTAAAAGTTACTAAGCTTAGTAGATACTCAATGTCTTTTTATGCAAATAAAAATGTTTTAGACTCTTCATCTCTTCCAACACCAAGTAATTATATACTATCCGTTGGTGATATGTTAAGTATTCATATTTATGGTGATAGAAATAAAAAGTTTTCACTGAGTATTAAAAATGATGGGACAGTAGATTTAGAATATATAGGGCCAATTAAGATTGGTGGTATGAAATATGGTGAAGCAAAAAAATACTTAGTAAAAGAGCTAAAAAATCATTATAAAATGAGTGATTTTGCTATCCATATGGATAAGTACAGTTCAATTCAAACAACTTTAATTGGAGATGTTAAGTTTCCTGGCCTTTATAATCTCTCTTCATTCTCAACAGTAAAAGATTTACTTATAGTTGCTAGAGGTGTAAGAAAGAGTGCATCAGTAAGAAAAATTATAGTTAAGAGAGACTCTAAGGTCATAGCAACTCTAGACTTCTATGATCTACTATTTAAAGGAAACTCATTTGGAACACTTCTTTTAAAACATGGTGATATCGTTATTATTAAAAAAGCGGATAAACTTGTTAGTATTGATGGCTATGTTAATAATTCTGCAATCTTTGAACTTAAAGGTAATGAGACACTTCGTACTCTTATCGATTATGCTGGGGGTATGAAACCTGATGCTTCAAAATCAGAAATAAAAATAAGTAGATTTGATAACAACTCAAAATTAGTAACATTTAAAGTTAACTATAAAAATAGTAAAAATTTTAAGATGAAAAATGGCGATAAGGTCTATATATATCCTCTTGATTTTAGTGCAAAAAATAGCATAAATGTTTATGGAAATATTATAAGACCGGGATCTTATAGTTTAAACAATAAAAAAACATTAAATGAATTTTTCAAGCAGTCACTGACATCAGGTATGAAAAAATTCTTTTTACCAAATACCTACTTTGAGTATGGTGTTATAAAACGCTACGGTAAAAATCTTCAGTATGAGAGTAAATCTTTTAATCTAACAGATGTCATTAATGGAAAAGAGATAGTAAAACTTACACCAAACGATAAAATTTACATCTTTAGTATGAGTGATATCTACACTAACTCATACATAACAACTAAGGGTTCTACTTTAATTAAAGCTGGGAAGTTACAGTTTATTCCAGGCATGACACTCTCAGATGCTGTAAATGCATCAGGAATAAATGGTGTCTTAGATGACAAAATACGTGTAACAACATATATGACAGATGATTATATGCCAAAAACTACTTTTTATTCACTAAAAAATCAAGGTAACACTAGCTTAAATGCATATGACGAAATTGAAGTTTATGATTATTATGCGACACATATTTTAGAGCCTGTTATGATTAAGGGAGAGGTGGTTCAGCCTGTTTCTGTTTACTATGAAAAAGATATGAACATTGCAGACTTGATTGATGTTGCAGGTGGTCTAACAAAGCGTGCATATAATCGTAATATTGAGATTGTAAGATACTCAGTAGATGAGAACCAAACGAGAAAAAGACATGTTATAAAGATAGATACAGAAAATAAAGATTTAAGTGATATAAAACTTGAAGCATATGATGAAGTAACAATATTTAAAATACCAAAATGGGGTGAGAGAAGAGTTGTAGAGATTCGTGGTCAAGTAAAATTTCCAGGAACATATGCAGTAGAAACAGATGAAAAACTTGACAGTATCATTCGCCGTGCTGGTGGTTTTACAAAAGAGGCTTTTTTGGAGGGAGCAGTTTTTACAAGAGAGAGCGTAAAAGCAAATCAAATCAGCCAATATAACAAAACACTCGCAAGATTAAAACGCCAACTTGCACTCTTTAATGCGATGCCTGCAAATGCTAGAAAAGCAGCTGGTGCTGGAAGTCCTACTGACACACTCAATGAAGTTATATCAGAGTCTAAAAAGTATCAACCAGTAGGAAGAATAAGTGTTTTCCTTGACAGAGATTTAGAAGAGCTTGCTAAGGGTCAGTATAACTTAACACTTAAAGATAAAGATGTTATTACTATACCATCACATATAGATACTGTAACTGTATTTGGTGAAGTGTTTAACCCTACATCTTTTGTGTATGATGATAACTTAGATGCAAAAGATTATATTAACCTTGCAAGTGGTTTTTCTCGTGGTGCAGATGAAGATAGTGTCTATATAATTCATGCTAATGGAACAAGTGAACCTATGAGCAGTGGTTGGTGGATCTTTAAATCATATGCTGAGGTTGAAAAAGGTGATACTGTTGTCGTTCCTCTTTACATTCAAGAGTACAATAGACTCGAACTTTGGGAAGGAATCTCAAAAATTGTTGCTAGTTTTGCTATAACTGCAGCTACATTCACAACATTAGGAGTGTTTTAATGAGTAATAATCTTCAAGAAAATAGCCACTATATAGAAGAGGATGAGATTGACTTAAGAGAGTTATGGCAGACTATTTTAAAGGGTAAAAAAATTATTGCTATTGTGACAAGTGTTGTAGTCTCTTTAACATTTGTCTATGCATTAAAAACTCCAAACTCGTATAAGTCAGAGACTGTACTGATTCCAGTATCGGAGGACTCGGGTGCTTCTCTTGGTGGTCTTGGTGGTCTTGCTGCTATGGCGGGTGTAAGTCTTGGAGGAGGGGGGTCTATGACTCCTGATGTTGCTTTTACTACACTTTTGAATGATTATACTTTTATGAAAAACTTTATTATTAAAAATAAAATAGTAGAGCATTATGATAGTCCTACTGCTGATGAAAACTATGTTTTTGCCTTAGGCTTTAGAGGATTTTATGATATTTTTCACTCTCCTATAGAGATAGATGAGGATTATAACTTTGATAAAAGAGTCTTTGATACTATAAAAGTTTTAAAAAAGAAAATTTCAATTAGTAGTGATAAAAAAACAGCATTAATCAATGTCTCTTTTACGGATGAAGATAGAACTTATCCTCCTTTAATTATTGAAATGTTTCTAAAAGATGCAAGTAAGTATCTTGTCTCAAATAACTTAAGAATAATAGATAACAAACTAAATTATTTTAGTAGAGAGATGAATAATGCAGATGGTTTTGAACTTAGACAGAGCCTCTCTTCAATGATTTCAAAAATACTTCAAGATAAGGTTATGATGAAGTCTAAAGTTTACTACCAATGTGATGTTTTAACGGAGCCTTCAGAAGCTTACATAAAAGATAAAAGTAAACCAAAACGTGGTTTAATTCTAGTCGTTTCATTTATTACAAGTATTATACTAGGTATATTTTTAGTCTTCTTTTTAGAGTTTATTAAAGGCACTAAAGAGGAAGAACCTACTGTATAACACCACTACCACTCCAGTTTGCTGAGTGGTAAATAGTAACTCCATTTTTTCGTCCATAATATCTCAGTAAAAGTTTTTGAAGTGTTGGTTCTATGGATGGAGTAAACCATGCATTGTTACTAGTGGCTATTACATACTTTACATCACCCTCATATATCTCCCCACAAGTTGCCTCATAACAGATAGCATTTCTAAACTTAACACCTTTTATGACAAAATCACTAGGCTTCTCTGCTGTTAAAAAATCACTAGCACCATTAAAAAAAGTCTCATTTATAAATTTTTGGGCAAACTTCGGAAGAGGTATATACTCTCCAAAAGGGACTAATACTAGTTTCTTAGCTATCTCATACTCACCATTTTGAAACATATAAGTAACATTATAATTCTGTCCATTTTCTCTGAGCAGTGCTCCTGCAATTATGACTATATTTTGTGAGGCTGATTTTAGCTCACGGAGGAGTCTCTGGTTTTTATTTATATAGAGAGGAAATACTGATTCTGGAAATACAACGACATCATAGCCCTCTTTAACAGCACCTCTTATCTCATTATAGACTAGGTTTATAGTTGGAACAAGAGCCTCTTGTGTCCATTTGTACCCCTGCTTTATATCAGTTTGAACAAGTTTTATCTTAAGAGATGTTGTCTCTTGTTTTGGATAGCCAAAATTAAAAGCACCTAGTAGTAAAACTAAAGGTAGATATTTGTATTTACTATTTATAAGTTGAGGGATTGAGAGCGCTGTAAGAACAAGTAGCAGTTGATATTTATAAACGCCAATATAACTATCTACAAAAATTAGCTCTATCTGTAGCCAGTTCCAATCAAGTGGTTCAAAAAAACTAAGACCAAAAAGTAAAATAGCTCGAATATATGCCTTATCAGTAAAATAGAGTGGCAGAAAAAAGAGTAGGTAAACTACTCCAAATGCTAGAGTGATAATAGGTGTCATATACCCAATACCTTGGTACTGAAAACTATAACCTATCCAGTAGAACCAGAAGAGTCCTATTAAAAATCCAGCGACTAAGACAGATCTTTTTGGAATGTACAAAAAGAGGGCTAGTGCTGTTACTCCAAAGAGTGTATTTACTAGCTTATTTGTTAGATCATACTCTTCAAAGTATATAAATCCACTAAAGAAAATGGCTGTCAATGTCCCGAGTAAAATCATTTGTATATTTTTATTCATACTGAAATTGTACACAATTTATGAGTCTATTAGTATAAGTTTTGTATAATCGCGACAATTTTATAAAACAAAGGAAGTTATCAGATGGAAATTATCTCTCAACTATTACCGTTCATATTTTTAATTGCAATTATGTATTTTGTAATTATTCGCCCACAACAAAAAGAGGCTAAAGCAAAGCAGGAGATGTTAGAGGCTCTTAAAAAAGGTGATAAAGTTATCACTAATGGCGGTTTTATTGTTACTATTCATAAGGTTGAAGAGAAGTTTTTAACAGTTGACATGAATAAAGATACTACAGTTAAAATTACTAAAGATGCTATTGCGAAGAAGTTCGAGGATGAAGCTTAATTATCGCATAGTCATATTCGCACTTGCGATTGTATTTGGTATTGCTTTTTCTATACCATCATTAACGCAGAGTGAAACTGGTAAGAAAGTAACACTAGGGCTTGACCTTCAAGGTGGTCTACATATGCTTCTTGGGGTGAAAACTGAGGAGGCTACAAAGAGCCGTATAAAATCTATTGCAGCAAGTATTAAACACTATGCTGAACGCAATGACATCTTAATAGATGGTTTAGTATTTGATGAAGATAGTGTAAAGTTTGAAGTTCTTGATAGTGATGAAATTCACTCTTTTGATGAGTATATTGGTTCTATTGAAGGTGCAATTGTAAGCACTACAGGAGAAGTCATCTCTTTAGTCTTAACTCCTGAGGAGATCATTAAAACACAAAAAGAGGCAGTCTCTCAGGCCATCGAGACTATTCGAAATAGACTCGATCAGTTTGGGCTTTCTGAACCTGTTGTTGCTCGTCAGGGTGAAGAGAAAATTCTTGTACAACTTGCAGGTATTAAAACTCAAGAAGAAGAACAGCGTGCACGTGAGCTTATCAGTCGTGCTGCAAAGCTTGAACTTATGGCAGTTGATGAAGATCGAAATGCTCGTGTTTATAATATGAGTGACTCTGATGCAGCTGCTTATGGAGATATTATTTTAGCTGATGCAAAAAATTCTTCTATTAAGTATCTTGTAAGTGAAATTCCTATCTTAGATGGAGGAATGCTCACCGACGCTTCAATGGGATTTGATAAAAATAATCGTCCACTTATTAACTTTAAGCTAAACGCCGAAGGTGCTGAGATATTTGGTGACTTTACTGGTCGTAGTGTTGGGAAGCGTTTAGCTGTTGTTTTAGATGGTAAGGTTTATTCTGCACCAAATATAAATGAGCGTATTGGTGGTGGTTCTGGACAAATTTCAGGAAGTTACACTGTTTTAGAGGCAAAAGATTTAGCTATTGCTCTTCGTTCAGGTGCTCTTTTAGCTCCTATTTACCTGATGGAAAAACGTTCAGTTGGACCAAGTCTCGGTGCAGACAGTATTAAGGCATCTTTAGTAGCTCTTATTGGTGGTTTTGTTTTAGTTATCATCTTTATGATGGTTTATTATCGTTTAGCTGGTGTTATTGCTAACATCGCACTCATTGCTAACCTTTTCATTCTTTTAGCTGTTATGAGTCTCTTTGGAGCTACTCTTACCCTACCTGGTATGGCTGGAATTGTACTTACCGTTGGTATGGCTGTTGATGCAAATGTCATTATCTCTGAGCGTATTCGTGAACTCATTTATGAAGGAAAGAGTATGCATAAAGCCATAGAAGATGGTTATTCAAATGCAATGCGTGCGATTTTAGATGCGAACATTACGACTCTTATAGCTTCAGTGGTTCTTTATGCATATGGAACAGGGGCTATAAAAGGTTTTGCTATTACTATGAGTATCGGTATTTTAGCTTCTATGCTTACTGCTATATTAGGAACACACGGTATTTATCAGATGTTAGAATCTAAAATATCTAAAAGTAAAAACAACAAACTTTGGTTTGGGATTAAGGGGTAAGTAGATGGAATTTTTTAGATATACAAGAACCTTTAATTTTATGGGTAAGTCAAAGATAGCTATGATTTTATCTGTAGTCTTAGTCTTAGCTTCTTATGCCGTGCTAGTTACAAAAGGTCTGAACTACGGTGTAGATTTTGCAGGAGGAACAGTTGTTCAAGTGAAATATGACACGACTGCACCAATAGATGCAATGCGTAAAAGTTTAAAAGACAATGTACTCTTTGCTGGTGCAAGTATTAGTGAGTTTGGCTCTCCTGATGAAGTTGTTATTCGTATGAAAACAACGACAGGGAATGTTACTCAAGATATTGGTGATGAGACAAGATCAGCACTTGAAGGCACTGGAAACTATGAGATCCGTCGTGTTGATATAGTTGGACCAACTGTTGGGGCAGAGCTTAAAGAGAAGGGTGTTATGTCTCTTTTCTTAGCCGTTTTAGGTATACTTATCTATGTGGCGTTTAGATTTGAGTGGCGTTTTGCTGTAGCCTCTATTGTTGCACTTATTCACGATATTAGTATCGCGCTAGGGATGGTGTCACTCTTCGCTATAGATGTAAATCTTGATGTCTTAGCAGGGCTTTTAACTATTTTAGGATATTCCCTTAACGATACTATTATCGTTTTTGACCGTATTCGTGAAGGTGTGACAAACAATAGAAGTAATAGTTTAAGAGAGACGATAAATGAGTCAGTAACAAGAACATTAGCTCGTACAACTCTTACATCTTTAACGACTTTCTTTGTTGTATTTACTCTCTTTATGTTCGGTGGTGAGATTATTCATCCATTTGCATTTACACTTTTAGTGGGTGTAGTAGTTGGTACTTACTCATCAGTATTTGTAGCGAGTCCTATTCTTTTATGGTTTGGATTTAATGTGAAAAATTATCATGCTAAACTAGCTAACAAAGCAAAGCGTGCATTAGAGAAACAGAAACTACGTGACCAGTTTGACTCAGGTGTAGTTTAGATATAATTAGTCAATAGTTGAAGTAAAATTAAGGAGTAACAGATGGATTGGGGAAAAGTAGTATATGTCTTTTTTTCGTTAATGAGTTTAACGTCAATAGCAGGATTTTTATATGAAAATACAGCAGTTTCACTTTTTATAGCAGCAAGTGTAAACTTAATAAGTACAATTTTAAAAATCGGTGTAAGAAACCTACTATCGGCAGAGCTTTTAGCCTCATCTTTAGTTGCAGACCTACACCTTATACCAGCATTTATATTTTTGGTAATTATTGGAGATGACTCTTGGGCTATGGCACTTGCTATTGGTGCACTTATCGCAAATGTTTTTTCAATGGGACTTGTCTACATTGAGAGTGGTAAAACAAAAGAAGAGTATTAAAACTATTTTGGCTCCTTTTGGAGTCAGAAAATCTAATATAGTAGATTGATATAAGCTAAGCTTGTATGACTCTTTTATATTAAAGAATTTTAATCAGGACAGTTAATTGGAATATATTTCATCAGATATTGAGAAAAAATGGCAAGAGTATTGGAAACAAAACGATAGTTTTGAACCGAGTGAAGATTTTACATTAGATAAAAAATACATCCTAAGTATGTTCCCATTTCCAAGTGGACGTCTACATATGGGTCATGTTAGAAACTACTCTATTTCTGATGCACTTGCTCGTTACCATAGACAGCAAGGTAAGAATGTTCTACATCCTATAGGCTTTGATAGCTTTGGAATGCCAGCTGAAAATGCAGCTATTAAGAATGGCTCTCATCCAAAGGGTTGGACTTACGACAACATCGACTATATGAAAAATGAGTTTTATGCTTTAGGTTTTTCATTTTCTCGTAAACGTGAGATGGCAACATCGGATGAACTCTATACGAAGTTTGAACAAGCTTTTATGATAGATATGTACAACAAAGGTCTACTCTATCGTGAAAAAGGGATGCTAAACTGGTGTCCACACGATGAAACAGTTCTTGCAAATGAGCAGGTAGTAGATGGTTGCTGTTGGCGTTGTGATACTCCTATAGTAAAAAAAGATATGAATCAGTACTACTTTAAGATAACTGATTACTCTGATGAACTCCTTGACGATTTGAAAAAACTTGAAAATGGTTGGCCAAAACAGGTTCTAACTATGCAAGAGAACTGGATAGGAAAATCAAATGGATTGGCGTTTGATCTTCTTTTTGATGATGAATCAAAAGCTAAACTAAACGCTGAGTTTGAGAGTTTCGATGTCTTTACAACTCGCCCAGATACTATTTATGGTGTTTCATATACAGCACTAGCTCCTGAGCATGAAATAGTTACTTACATGATAGAGAACAATCTTTTAGACGAAGCGACAGTTGCCCAAATTACAAAGATGAAAAATACCTCTTCTATAGATAGACAAAAAGAGAAATCTGGACTCTCTCTTGGTCTGAATGTTATCCACCCACTAACTGGAAAAACTGTTCCTGTTTGGATAGCAAACTTTGTACTTATGGACTACGGTTCTGGTGCAGTTATGGCAGTTCCTGCACATGACGATAGAGATTATGATTTCGCTAAAAAGTACGACTTAGCTATAAATGCAGTTATAAAACCTAAAGATGCTGATTCTGATGTAAGTAAATCGGCGTTTACAGATGCTGGTGAGCTTTTTAATAGTGGTGAATTTGATGGCATGAACTCTAAAAAATCTCAGTACAACATTATAAAAATGTTTGAAGAGAAAAAAATAGGGGCTAAGACTACTAACTATAAACTTAAAGATTGGGGAGTAAGTCGTCAGCGTTACTGGGGTGCTCCTATTCCTTTCATTCACTGTGAAGATTGTGGTTTAGTTATGGAGAAAAAAGAGAATCTCCCTATAGCCCTTCCTGATGATGTTGAAATAAACGGTGAAGGAAGTCCACTAGAAAATCACCCAACTTGGAAACACTGTAAATGTTCTGAGTGTGGAAAAGATGCTATTCGTGAGACTGACACTATGGATACATTTGTTCAATCCTCTTGGTACTTTTTACGTTTTTGTGCTTCTCCTGAAACACTAGAAAAAGCTGCCTTTACTCCAGAAGAGATTAAGTACTGGATGGGTGTTGACCACTATGTTGGTGGAATCGAGCATGCGATTCTTCACCTTCTTTATGCGAGATTTTTTACTAAAGTGTTTCGTGATTTAGGTTACTTGGCGTTTGATGAGCCATTTGATAAACTTCTGACTCAAGGTATGGTTCTTAAAGATGGGGCAAAAATGTCTAAGTCTAAAGGAAATACAGTAGATCCTGATGAAATCATTGCTAAATATGGTGCAGATACAGCACGCCTTTTTATCCTTTTTGCAGCACCACCAACACAAGAGTTAGAGTGGAATGATAATGCAGTTGAGGGCGCACATAAGTTTATAAAACGTTTTTTCGATAGAAGTTCAAATGTTGTCAAAACTACTACAAAACCACTCATAGACCATAACTCTTTAAACAAAGAAGAAAAATTAGCACGTAAAAAAGTCTATGAAGCACTTAAACGCTCAAATGAAGTTTATGAAGAGCGTTATACATTTAACACACTTATAGCAGGTGTAATGGAAGCTATAAATGCACTTAACACTCAGACTAATGCTGATGTTTGGAGTGAGGGTTACTGGATACTAAGTTCTATAATGGAGCCAATTATTCCACATACTTGTTGGGATATAGCACAAAACTGTTTTGAGCTAAACAACTTAACAAAGCAAGAGATTTTAGAAGAAGTTTTTGTAGAAGATAGTGTGACATTAGGTGTCTCTATCAATGGTAAAAGACGTGGAGAGATAGAAGTGGCACTTGACACTCCAAAAGATGAAATTATCAGCTTAGCAAAAGCAGAAGTTGCTAAATGGCTAGAGGGACAGAACATAGTTAAAGAGATAGTTGTTCCTAAAAAACTGGTTAACTTAGTAGTTAAGGGATAAGATGAAGTTTTATTCACAAATGCTTAAGTCTCTACTAGTAACTATATTATTACTAGAGTTGAGTGGATGTGGATACAAACCAAGTGCAAAATTTTCTAGAGAAGTTTTAGGTGAAAAGATAAGTACAAGTGTGATTATATCTGCACAAGATCCTGAAAATACGGTGATTGTAAAAGATGCAGTCGATCAAGCAATAATAGAAGTTTTTCATGCCTCTCTTGTCGATAGGAAGTATGCACAAACACATTTAGAGATTAGTATATCTGATCCTTTATACTCACCACTTCAGTATAATGATAATGGTTTTATTATCTCTTATCGTGCTACAATTACTGTAATGATTAGACGAGAATCTAAAAATTTAACTAAAAATTATAAATCAATAGGTAATTATGATTTTTCAGTTGTGCCAAATGCCGTGCTAACTGACCAAGAGAGATTTGATGCTATAAAGTTTAGTTCTATAAAAGCTATTTCATCTTTTGTATCACAGGTCTCAGCTGAGGGTTCAAGAAAAAACTAAGGGGTAATAATGACAATTCAAGCGATTATAAATAATGCAATAAAAAGATTAAAGTTAGAGGGCAAGCAACTTACCCCAGATTTTTATGCAGAGGCTTTTTGTAAAGAGGCTAAAAAAGCGAAAATGAGTGTTGAAGATTGTGGCCACTTAGAAAAATTCAAACTAACACTTAACAAAGAGTTTGCAAAAGATCTTAAAAATTATAATATTAAAACAATACATGAATTTGTTCGTTTTATTATCTCAAAATTAAATCGTACAAACCCTTCTCAGGCTTCTGACATCATAGAAGCACAAGCACTTTTAGCAAAACGTGCCTTTCAAGCAATAGAAGTTCTTCATAATAAAGAGGCAGCAGAATTAGCAAAAAATAGTATTGAAATCTTAAATAGCGGTGCAAAAGCTGACCAATTAGATAGCTTTAGACAACGATGGATAAATTTTTTAACGACATATGATGATACATTCTTACTCTCTTTAAAAGAGTATGGAACTATAGATACGAAAGATTTACGAAAAAGTATTGAGTCTCTACAGCTTGTAGGCGCTGGAGTCTCAAATAGTACAGATCTAGATAAAATTTCTAGACTTCTTATATCTTCTTTTGTTCCATCAATCGCTTCTAGTGTAAACGACACTATCGCAGAGTTAAGTTCTAAAATAAGACATAATCCTGATTTACTTGAGAGTGTAAGTATTGAGAAAGAAGTTCGTGCTGCTATTTCTCTTCGTATCGCACTTGATAAAAACAGTGTTAAAGAGATGATAGAGTCTATAGATGGTGTTTTAGATAAACTAAGTCTACGTTTAATAGATATGATAGAAAAATCGGACAGTTCAAATGAAGAGATTCAAGCTATAAAAAAAGAGCTTGAGTCTTATGGAGATAAATCTACAAGTAACTTTAAGGTAGCACATAAAAAACTATATACAATAGCTACTGCATTAGAAGAAAATACACAACTACTTAGTAGGGATCTCAAGAGTCATAGTGGTGAAGTAAACTCTCTGAGTAAGAGAGTTCGTAAACTAGAAGCAGAACTAGAAGCAGCTAAAAAAGAGTCTAAAGAGGACTTCTTAACAAAGCTTTATAATCGACGAGCATTAGATGATTTTATGGAAGTAAAAGAAGCAGAATTTAAACGCTACAACAGAAACTACTCTGTGGTTATGTTTGACCTAGATAAGTTTAAAGATGTAAATGATAACCATGGTCATGATGCTGGAGATGCTATACTCTCTGCCTTTGCAAAAATACTAAAAAAAGAGTGTAGAACAGTTGATGTAGTTGGTCGTTTTGGTGGGGAAGAATTTTTAGCAATTTTAAGTGAAACAGATACTAATGGTGGAGCAGTTTTTGCAGAAAAAGTCCGTAAACATGTCCAAAAGGCTCGTTTTATGTATAAGGGTGAACGTATATCTGTTACAGTTAGCTGTGGAGTGAGTGAAAGAGCAAAACATGTTTCTCTTAGTGCTACTATTAACTCAGCAGATGAGTATCTTTATATCGCAAAGAAAAGTGGTAGAAATAGAGTAGAGTTTAGAAAAAAATAGTGTTAAAAAGTTTTTTAAAAAACAAACCACTTTTCTATGATGAAATAGATTACACTCGAATGCCAAGAGTGTATGAAACCATAAAAAAGAAACTCTCTCTTCCAAAAATAATTCATCTTATTGGTACTAATGGTAAAGGCACTACTGGACGATTTTTAGCCACAGCACTTTACTCACTTGGGTTTAAGACAGGACACTATACCTCTCCACATATTTTTACTCTTAATGAGAGAATCTGGATAAATGGGGAAAATATAGATGATGAGTTATTAGACTCACAACATCAACAACTCCTCGCATTATTAAGTAAAGAAGATTCTGACTCCCTTAGTTATTTTGAGTATACAACACTCTTGGCTATTTACATATATAAAGATATGGATTATGTCATACTTGAGGCTGGACTTGGTGGAGAGTTTGATGCTACTGCCGTATTTGAAAATATTTTAACACTTGTCACACCTATTGGCATAGACCATGAAGCTTTTTTAGGAAGTGATATAAAAAGTATAGCGCATACTAAAATGAACGCCATAAAAACAAGTGCTATTCTTGGACTCCAAAAGTATATACAAGTACAAGAAGTTGCAGATGCTTTAGCACAAGAGAAGAACTTAGAAATATTGGGCTATAAGGAAAAATTAGATAAAAATGATTTTGATAAGATAGAACAAATTGCTCAAAATAATAAGTTAGAAGAGTATTTAAAAGAGAATTTGACTTTAGCCGTTAGTGCACTTAAGGTACTCAAAATTAAATATGAGATAGAAAATTTTAAAAATAGTAAACTCTATGGACGTTTAACAAGATTGAATAAAAATATAATACTTGATGTTGGGCATAATGCTCTTGCGGCTACTTCTATTTATAACTCTTTAAAAGAATCTAAATACACTTTAGTCTATAATAGTTTCAAAGATAAAGATTACCTAGAAATTTTAACAATATTAAAACCAATTATCAATGATGTAGAGATAATAGAGGTAGAAGATGAGCGTGCTGAATCAATCGAAGAAATCGCTACAACATTAAAGAATTTAGAGATAAAATATAAAAACTTTTCTCTTATAAATCCAGATAAAAAATACTTAGTTTTTGGCTCATTTAGTGTAGCAAAAGCATTTTTAAAGGTCTATCATGAATAATCATTTTACAGTAACTATTCATGATGACAATGGATATAAACAGTTTAATGTACACCGGTTTGTAAAAAAAGCACTTCTTTATGCTTTAGCTTTTATACTCACTATGGTTTTTAGTGCTGTTGGAACTATTTTATACCTTAACAATAGTGTTGATGAGATAGAGACTAAGAGAGAGGGTGTTGAGAGTGCACTAGTAGAGTTAAAACAGAGTAATATTGAGCTTCAATCAAGTATGCAGGAGACAAAAGAGTCACTATTTTTGAAGAAAAAAGAGTTAAGTGAACTTTCAGACTCTCTTTCTGAGATAGAGACACTAATAGGACTAAAACCTCTTCCTGAGACATCCATTCAAGAGAGGGTAAGTGCTACAAAGATAGGTTCACAACATAGAGCAGTACTTATGCAACTCATTCCAAATGGTTCACCTATTGAGTACCATGGAATTACAAGTAAGTTTGGTTATAGAACACATCCTACACTACATAAACGTGAGTACCACAAAGGTACAGATATGAAAGCAAAAATGAACACTCCTGTATATGCACCATCAGATGCTATTGTTGAATGGGCAGGTTATCATAAGAAGAGTGGTTTTGGTCGTTTAGTAATATTAGATCACCTATATGGATTTAAATCTTATTTCGGGCATTTAAACAAAATTGTGATAAAATCCGGTGCATTTGTAAAGAAAGGTACACTAATAGCATACACTGGTAATACAGGACTCAGTAATGGACCACATTTACACTATGAGATAAGATATATGCATAGAGCAGTTAATCCATACTGGTTTATAAAATGGACACAAAAAAATTATGATGAAATATTTAAAAAGGAGAAAAAGATACCATGGCAATCTTTAATAGCAGCGACAGCACACCTCAGAGTGGAAAATCAAACACAACAATCATTACAGCCGGAGCAAAAATAAAAGGGGAAATAGAACTCTCTTGTAATCTATATATTGACGGTGAACTAGAAGGATTAATAAAGTCCACAAAAGAGGTAAATGTTGGTAAAAATGGTCATGTAAAAGGCAATATCGTAACAGATAAACTGATAGTACAGGGTTATGTTGAAGGAACAGTTGATGCAAAAACTGTAGAGATTAAAGCTCATGGTCGTGTGAGTGGAGAGATAACATCACTAGATCTTGTTATAGAATCAAA
>Ga0256826_1001184_pt1 | contig 16165 bp, 6 predicted proteins | sample CV79metaG_FD_185975 | JGI IMG/M metagenome (GOLD analysis project Ga0256826, IMG submission 185975) | Hydrothermal vent microbial communities from East Pacific Rise, Pacific Ocean - CV79 | ecosystem: Environmental > Aquatic > Marine > Hydrothermal vents | place: Pacific Ocean: East Pacific Rise...
TCAGAATTATAGAGTGCTTTAAGTTTCGTTTAAAACGGATGTCCGGTTTGCTCCTTTTGTTGATTGGTACCCGATATGTTGCTCCAAATGGTGACCTTAGAAAGTTTTGGATAAAAATATTGGAATCATAAGCATACAACACCCTATTTTAGGTTGTTTGAAAAAGTTTTCTTAAACGAGTTTAAGAATCGTGATAAATTTACCCTATTTGTTTAAAGCCAACCATTATAAAAGGAGATTGTTGATTACTCCCGTATAGTAGCCAGATCATTTCGTATAAGACATAGAATCATTAATACTAAATTCATTCAAAAGTGTTTTATTTCTCATCTTTGAAATCTTTTTTTCAATTTTATTTTGATAAATAATATATATTTGTACTGATAATTTTTGCACTAATCTAAATTTAAAATACTTAAGTAAAAAATATAATATATATTTTGAAAGATAATTTTGCATGATATGGTCATCTAAACTTAAAAAAGAGAGAGCTTTTCCATTTTGTCCCTGTCTTGCACATCTTCCAAAAAACTGCATATCAACTCTTCTTGATTTATCTCTTTGTGTTGTTATTACTTGAAGTCCACCTAACATGTTTACATTATCTGAAATATGTATATCTGTCCCTCGACCAGCCATATTTGTTGCAATAGTAATTTTTCCAAACTCTCCAGCACTTTCAATAATAGTTGCCTCTTCTTTAGCTGAAATAGCATTTAATAAGGTGCATTTTAGATTTAACTCTTTTAAATTAGATTCAAGTTCTAAACTATCTTTAATCGTTGTAAGTCCTATTAAAATAGGAAGATTTTTTTTATGTACCTCTGATATATATTTTACTAAATCTTCTTGCTTTGCTTTATTATCATAATAGATTCTATCTTTTAAAAGTTGCATTTTTGATGGTACTCTAGGTGGAATTTTCAATGTTAAAACACCATATATCTGCCAGAATTCATTTTGTAAATGTGTAAGAGTTCCACTCATCCCACATATCTGTTTATAAAGTCTAAAAAAACGTTGAAAACTCATCTTTGCAAAAGTAGTAGTAGGGTTTGTAATCTCTAAAGACTCTTTTACTTCCATCGCTTGATGTAAGCCATTACTCCATGTTCTATCACTCATAATACGTCCAGTTTTTTCATCAACTATAACTATTTTCTTTTCTTGAATAATATAATGCTCATTGAGCTTAAACAACTCTTTAGCAGAAATAGCTTGTCTTATTAGAAACTCTCTTCTCTCTTTTGAACGCCATATCTGAGTTAAGGAATATACATTTTTTTCTACAAATTCTTCTCCTTCTTGTGTCAAGGTAATATCATGGAACTTTTCATACACTATATAGTGTATATCTTTAATCATCCGCTGAGAGACATTATAAGCATTTACAACTGATTCTTGTAATATCCTATTTTCAGCAGTTGCTGATATTATTAATGGAGTAATTGCGTCATCAGCAAGAACACTATCTGCTTCATCAACTATAACAGTATCTAATCCTCTTAAAACATAATCTTTTAAAGTTGTATTTTTACCTAAATAATTAATTAAAAAATGGTTTAAATCATATTTCTGTTCCTCTTTCATTCTATCTTTTAAAAAATCTGCCAATACCTGTTGTGCTGTACTATATACTATACTCTTTTCATAGATACTTTTTCTATCCTCTGGCTCTGTTTCACTTGTTATAGAACCAACACTTAAGTTAGCTCTATTATAAAACTTTGTTAAAGATAGTGTATCTCTTGAGGCAAGATAATCATTTGATGTTAATATATGTACATGTTTTCCTTTCCATCCAAAAATAACACCTGCTAAAGATGCCGTTAATGTTTTTCCTTCCCCTGTAGACATCTCTATAATCATATTTCTTACAAGTGACAATGCACCCATAATTTGAACAATATAAGCTCTTTTTTTATTTGTTCTAAATCCTAATTCCACAACAACTGCAAAAGCTTCTAAAAACTCATTATTACTAATATTATTAAGCTTTAACTTTTTTTGATAATAATATTGTTTAGAATCAATATCAACATCACTTAATTTAGAATATTCTAAAGAGAGTTCATGAACTTTTTTTGCTTCAACTCTTAATTTTCTTTTATTGATAAATTTACTTTTGATTATTCCTATAAAAGAGTTTGTCATAGCATCAAAACCACTATAAAGCTTTTTTTCATTAGGAATTATTATATGTTTATAATATTTTTTCATTAGATTTTATAGTGCTTTTGTAAAAGTTGTTTAAATCCTAAAATAAAGTATTGATAAAGTGTTAAATCATCTAAATATATTTTTAAAATTCCCGATCTACCTTGAAGATAGTTTAACTCTCTTTTATCTGTAATATCTGCTCTTACCTCAAAAAAACTTTCCATTGTTTTACGTCCTGTAGTATCACTATTTGAAGTAGCTATACTACCACCACCTAACCAACCTAAAACAGCTGATGGTAATTCTTGTTTATAATAAGGAATTACTTTTAAGTTATCTGTTGTGATAGTAATTTTATTTACTCCATACAGTTTAATAGTTCCATATAACTTCTCAACTCTAAAAAGATTCCATGCTTCTTCTTGTGGTATTACTGCTTGAAAATAAACACCTTTAAGAGGAATGAGTGTTCCTATTTTATTTCCTTTTGTATACCAAGTTTCTTCTCTATATTTAATGTTTTCATAGATAAAATACCCATCTTCTTTAGCTATTATATTAAGTTCACTTTTCTTTTTCTTAAAAAAAGTAAGCTTATCATCTAATAGCTCTAAATGTTTTTCTATTGCAACAACATCAGCTTTCAAATTTGTTCTTGCTTTACTCATATAAGCATCTGTTTCCTTTATCGAAAAATAAAGTTTTTCTATCTCAAAATCTAAATCTTTATTCTCAAAGGATGCAATTAAATCACCTTTTTTGATTTTTTCTCCATTTCTAACATATACAGTTTTTAAAAAACCATCTGTTTTTATATATATAGAACTGTAACCATTATTTAAAATAATTCCACTGGCTTTTATTGAAAAAGGAAATGGTATCATAACAATTATTATAAAAAATATTGAAAATATACCTATTGACAATGCAATAACTTTAAATCTTACTTTTTGAAGTGTCATATCATTTGTAAGATATTTTAAAAAAGTATAAAATGGTTTAAATACCCATAAATAAAGAGATGTCATCACAATTAATACACCTATTGCAAACCATTCATCTGCTATAAATAGTGCTATTGTTATCGCTATAAAAAGTCTATATAGATAACTTAAAACAGCATATAAAAGAACCAAGCTAGATTCTTGTATACTTAAAGATGGTGATATTGTATTTGCTAGTTTAAAGATATATTTTTGGACTAAGTAATACCACTGTTTTTTAGATTGTTCTTGTAAATTTGGTATCTCTAGTAAATCTGAAAGTATGAAATATGAATCAAATTTCAAAAGAGGATTACCATTAAAAAATAAACTAGAAACAGAACCTATAATCATCATATTAAAACTTATACTATGAACTAAGCCATCACCTGTATTTGCCCATATAATAGTTGCAATAGCAGCGATAAAAAACTCGATAAACATTCCTGATGCACCAACTAAAGCTCTTTGATACTTCGATCTAAAACGCCAGCTTTGAGTAGCATCCATAAAAGGTAAAGGAGTAAAGATTAATATCATAACTCCAATAGTATTTACTCGTCCACCATATTTTTTAACCATCATTGAATGACCTAATTCATGCAATGATTTTAATAAAATAGTAGAGATATAAAGTAAAAAAAGTTTGTCTGGGGACAACATACCTTGTGTTTGATCATAAATTAAACTAAAGTTCTCAATTACATATTTAATGGCAATTAAAAGTGTAATCAACCATACGGTAAAACCTTTTTTTGAAAGTAAAATTTCAATAAAAGGTTTCATTTTATCTAAATATTTATCTGGATCAAAAAGAGGAACTTTTATATATAAAAATGAGAAAAGTTTCCCTTTTATCTCTGAAATTTTTCTTTTATTAGCTCTATCAATTAACTGTTCGTTATCTGTTTTATTTTTAAAATAAAGTAAATTTTTATGATGTAAACTTGTTAATATAGATATAACTTCATCTTGTGATGGAACAATATTTGGACATATTTCCAAACATTCTTCCCATATCTCTTCTATTGTTTTATCTGCATTTAATCTTGTTATAAATTCATAAGCTTCAGGTTTTATTTTAAAAAAATGATTGTTATAGCTATCCTCTATAATATACCATGTTTGGCCTCTATATATCTGTTTTCTTATATATGAATTTTCTTGTAAAGATACTTGTAAAGAAGCAACTTTAAACCATGATTCACTAAATATACTACCTTGCATAAAATATTACCACCATAAATTCATATATAAATAGTCTGATATTTTATGTGTTAAAATCCATAAAATAGATTTATCTTCTATCTCTATTTTCACTATACCACTCATACCTGGTCTTACCCAATTTTCAACATTATCTAAAAAAACAACTTTTATTGTAAAAATATTCCCATTAACATCATCAACATTGGCCATTGGAATTATTTTTTTAACTTTTACTTTAAAATAAATACTTGGACGACTTAAAAGATTTAAAGTAGCTATTTGACCAACTTTTATATCATCTATATATTCTTCTAATACTTTTACATTTGCATACAATTGAGTAGGATTTGCAATTTGAAGAATAATATCTCCCTTAGAAAAAGGGCTACCTAATAGTTTTTCTTTCTCTCCATCAATTATTATTCCATCAAATGGAGCTTTTACAACTGCTTTATTCAAATAGTAATCAATCTTTTTTAAACTAGCAATTGATTGTTCTTTTTTTGCTTGAGATATTTTCATATCAGCAAGTGCTCTGTTTGATCTAGCTTTTTCAATTTCTGTATCATATTTTATAATATCCGAATCTATTTCAAGTTTTCGTAAAGAGAGTTCTTGAATATCAAATATAATAAGTTCTTGATATTTTTTAACAACATCTCCACTATCTATCTTTACATCAGTTATTATTCCATCAAATGGAGCACTTAAATATAAGATATTATCAGTTTGAATATTCACTACTGCTTCAACTTTGTACATTATTTTTCCAAAAATCAGTGATAATAAAACCATTGATGAAAAAATAACGATAATTTTTTTTAAACTATTCTTCGGAGTTAATATATCACTACTAATTTTCTTAATTTTACAAATAGTTTTTTGAAATATATTTTTATCATCTTGATATATTTTATAAAGTGTAGGAGCTATGTAGTTTATACTCAATCGAATGTGTGCCAATTCATCTTTGCTTAGTATTTTTTCAATATTTTCAAAACTTATAACACCAATGATATCATCATCTATTCTTATTGGAAAAGTATAAAGAGAACTTAATTTATTTTCTCTATGATATATTTTATGTGCATAAGTTATAAGAACACTATTTGTATCTTCAGGATAATATATCTCTTCATCTTGTTCAAAAGATTCTTCAAAAATAGCTTCTAAAGATTTTATTTTATTACTAGATTTTTGAAAATGTTCTACTTGGTTAATAGCAACTGTCTGAATATAGTCATTTTTTTCCCAACCTATAGAAACTTTATTACAATTAAATTTATTTGCAAAATCATCAACTATATTTGTTGCAGCAAGTTTAAACTTCTTTTCATGAATAATTCCATTTAATAATAATAAAACTTCTTCAAAATAGTTTGTAGTTTCAATATTAGAAGAGCTCTCTTCTCTCAATTCCTCTTCTATATCTGTACAAAACAATTGCTGACTTAAAACAATATCTCTACATAAAGTAGCTCTAAGTATAGCATTTGAAAACTCTTTCTTATCTATATTTTCAATTAATAGAACAAGAGATTGTTTATTTGTTTTATCTATACTTTCTAAACTAATAGCAACTATATAATAATTAAAGAACTGTTTTTCTTGGTCTCTAAATTTTTCATAAGAATATGTTTTCGAAAGTGTTTTATTTACTATGTCTATAGATTGTTTTAAAATATTATCTTTAATATCTTCTGATAGTAAGTTTTCTTTATACTCATGCTCTATAAACAAATTTTCATTATTAATATCTATTATTATTGCCAATGGAGATTTAGTAAGTAGTGCCATATTTTCTAAATAGTCTTGCCAAAATTCTTCATTAGAGCCTTCAAAAAATCTAAGAGAAGATAGGTTTGCTATTGTTTGAACAATATTTATATCTTTACTCATTAAGTCAAACTTTTAAGAATTACTTCAGCAGTAATACCTGGAGTAATAGTTTTATCTTTATTATCAAAATAAACTTTTACTCTTATTAATTTACTTGAGCTATCAGCTTTTGCAGATATAAATTCAACTACACCTTCTTTGTAAATACTTTTTGAACCATTTAGTATTTTGACTTCTACTAATGAACCTATCTTAATCTTTTCTATTGTTTTTAAAGTTAAATCCACTTCTACAAAACAAGTTTGAATATTGACAATATTAACAATAGCTTTACCTGCTTGTACCCATTCTCCTATTTTAGGTTCTATTTTTGTAATTACTCCATTAACAGGTGACTTTAAAGTATAGTATTTTAAAACACTTGCTGATATTTCATACTCTATTTTTTCTTTCTTTTTATTTTCTTTTAAATTTTCAAGCTCTGCTTTTGTCGTTATATACTGAATTTTAAATCTATTTAAATCATTAAGACTAACCGCTTTTGCATCTTTATATAAATGTTCTTTTTGTTTTAACATCTCATTTAGTATTATTAGACTTTTTTCTAATGATTCAATTTGATTTCTATCTTGAAGGGCTAATTTTCTTCTTTTTGTTTCAAGTTTTTGTAACTTATTATCTAATTGAAGAATAGGATCACCCTTTTTTACTCTATCCCCCTCTTTCTTTAAAAATTTTACTGTTATTCCATCTGTTGAAACAGCAATCTTTCCATCATACATAGGTTTAATAATTCCAGTAACACTATTAGCTGAAAATAAATAACTGATAACTAAACTTACTAATAATAGTATTTTCATTTTAATCTTCTTTTTTATTTATTAAATTAAGTTTTCCAAAAGAATTATCAGAAAGTTTTTCTAATGATTCTTCATCTATCTTAATAATAGTATATTTATCAATATATGTTTCAAGTAAACTACCTACTGCTTTTTCTAGTGATAGTTCAGCTAATTTTAAATCTACAACAGAATTATATAATCTCCGTTTATATATTAAAATATCTCTCTCTTGTTCTAAGACATCTTTTAAAGTTTTATCACCATATTTAAAACTTTTATTCATATATTTTAATAATTCATTTTTAATCGATAAACCATCTTTATATAATTTTAACTCATCTCTTGCATTAAGCATTGCATTATATTTGGTTTCAATAGCATTATATAATCCTGTACTTAACGAACTAACTTCAAGTTTTGCTTGTTGATTTTTCTCTTTAGCCATTTCTATTGCACTTGATGACTGAGTATTCCATATAGGAATACTAAACTGAACTAAAGCATTCCAACTTAAAAACTCTTTATCGTAAAAATCTCGTGTTGATTCATCATGAAGTGTAGTAGTAGAAGCACCTAAGACTAAATCTAATTGAGGTAAAGATTGATTCTTAACTATTTCTAATTGGAATTCCTCTTTTTTTAACTTTTTTTTGGATATTAAATATTCTGGCCATTTTTCAAGTGCTAATTGAAAATACTCTTCAACAGATAATTCATTATATAGTTTAGAATAGGGATCATCTATAAGATTAAATCTTACATCTTGATTCATCTTCTGTGTAACGTTAAGTAAACTTAATACATCATTTTTAATCTTTTTTAAATCACTATCTATTTTCTTTAGTTCTGCTTTTCTAGTCATTATAGCACTTTTCATCTCTAATATTTCAGAATAAGTACTCTCTCCACCCAAAAATTTAACATTTAAAAGTTTTAAAGTTTTCTCATTTAAACTGATAATATTTTCATAGCTTTTATGGATTTCTTTTGTACTATAAAACTTCCAATACGTTCTAATAGTACTTCCCATCATCTCAACTAATTTTTTTTCATACTCTTTATCAAAAATCTCTTTATCAGATTTTGCTAGATAATATTTTGCTTTTGTTATTGTACTACCAAATCCTTTTAATAATGGTTGCGAAAAATTAACTTCTATTCCATTATTATACTCTTTATCATAATCTTTATATTCATTAATTAAAGTGTTTTCAACTATATTCGTTTTCCAAGATATATCCCATTTTGAACCATAAGGAAGTAAACCATTAAATCCAACTTTATACTCATTGGAAATATCATGAAATGTTGATATATAACCTCTTGAGATAGTTTGTTCTGTATTATTAGGTCTCATAGAATCGCTATGAGATAAATTTACATAAAACTTTGGAATAAAAATAGCACCTTCAAGTTTTACTTGATACATCAGTATATTCTTTTGTAATCTACTATATATAAGAGATGGATTTCTTTTTATTACTTCATTAATAAATTTACCAATTGTTAAATCTATTTTAGTATTAACATCTAGCAAGTCTATTTCTTCATTTTTTATATCTGTAAATGTTAAGTTTTCATCTAATTTAACTAGAAAATTATTACTTACATTTATATCTTTAACAATTACTTTTTCAATATTATAATCCGTATCTATTATTTCTAAGTTTTCTTTTCTTGGTTTTACCTTTTCTATAATTTCGATATCACCTAGAACCTTAAAATTATATTTCTTTACGAAACCATCTTTAGATTTACACCATCCATGTTTATCACAAATATCCAGTGTATATGGACTATACTTTTTATAATTGAGTTTTGTTTTTTTACTTGTTTTATCGGTTTTTTCATATGCAAATGTATTAGATACAATCCACTGAGCATTTTCAGCATATAAAACAATGGGTAATATAGTTACCACTGTAATTAATTTTATTATTTTATTTTTCATTATTTTCCTTTTTTTTAATTAAAATCTTTACACAAATGATAGTTTTTATCAAATGTACTATTATTATCTTGTATTTTATATTTAGCTATTTTAATACACCCATCATCTTTAATTTCCAGTTTTTCCATTTTAATTAAAATAGTTTTATCACCCTCTTCGAATCTTATTTCTGTTCCAGTTGCATTGACTCCATATATTCCCAATGGAATCCATTGATCTATAATAGAAATATTCATTTGAACAGTCCCATCTTTCAGAAACTGATATTTAAATTCAATGCCAAGTTCATTTTGTTTCATGTTACCATTATCATCATATTCATATTGAGACCAAAATCCAGATATTATTTTATCCGAAAATAAAACTAATGTACCATAATATCCTAACTTATTTTTTGACTTATATTCATTGATTTTATCGATACTTTCTATATCATTCTCATTACACCCTATTAAATACAGGCTAATAATTAGATATGAAATAAATTTCATCATATACTTAACTCCTCTGTCCAATATTCAAATAATTCTTCTTCATCATCTTCATAAAACATATTGTTAATTGCATTTTCTGAAGTTGTCATTCCTAAAATATCATTATTATAATCAGCATTAAAAATATTCAAATCAATACTATAATTATCTACTGATATTTGTTTAAAGTTTATCTTATCATTTTGAATTAAATTAATATTTTCCTTATATTCAAAAACTGTATGTAAACTATCGTGATAGCTATTCCAGTCTGTATTAATTGTTAAGATAGGCATCCATCTATTGATAGTATGCAATGCCACAGTACTTGAATCTATATTTAATTTAATTTGAGAAATTAGCTTCTCGTACTCAATATCATTAATAAATTGTAAATTCCATATTTCGTCACCATAATTAAATAGCCCCATTTTCAAATTATTTTTATGATAATCAACTTGCGTAATAGACTTATTAGGTATAGAGGTAAATACTTTATTTGCACTAATATCAATAGCAATATTTTTAGCTTTTATTATAGAATTACCATTATCTAAGTTCTTACCTGTTCCTTCTGCACCTATACCAATAAGATTAACACCATCAGCCGTAATATTTGTCATTAAATCATTATGAATATCAATTATAAATCCATCTGATGAATGAATTTCTACATTAGAAGTCGGTGTAAATATCGTTGAAATAGATAAGTCATTATGAGATTTATATAAAATATCTCCAAGAGAAATTGTTGCACTATCCGCACTCATTGTGATAATTGAATTTTGAGATATAACTTCTATTATTTTACTATCTGCTTGTGTTTCTATATTTGCATTTTGGAAAATAGTAGTAAGTGCATCTATTGCAATATTTCCACTCATTGAAAGAACATCTGCCCCTAGTGTTATTACTCCCTCCACATCTAATAATATATTATCTGTTACAGTTACTTTTCCTGTTGTTGTAAAATCTCCTAATGAGATAAATACTAAATTAGCCCCAGTTATGATTGAACTTACTACTATATCATCTCTTTCAGTTACATAAATAAAACTCTCTTGTGATGTTATATCCATCGTTTGAACTGCTGTATTAAAGCTATTTATATCTGTACCAATATTTTTCATCGCATTAAGTGTTACACTACTTGCACTTAAAAGTGAATTCTCGTCACTACCTATTATTGAACCAGTTGTTGCTATAATTTTTACATTTTTAAGTGCCATTATATTATTTGTGATTATTGAATCTGCTTCAGTTATATCGATAGAACCTGTCTGAACTATTGCATCTATTTTTGTTATAGCTGTATTAAAACTATTTGTGTCTGTACCAATACTTGTCATTGCATTAAGTGTTACACTATCTGCACTTAAAAGTGAATTTTCATCTCTATCTGTTATTGAACCAGTTGTTGCTATGATTTTTACATTTTCTGTTGTAATTACACTATCTGTACTAATAGAGTTATTCGCGGTTAATAATATATCTCCTAAAGTGACAAGTGCACTATCTTCTTTCATGATAATATCATCATTTCTAGCTATAATATCTAATTTTTTAGCTGTTTTTTCTATTGTAATGGTTGATGCAATTATTATTTCTTTAGCTGAATTTATTACTATATTTCCAGCACTTGTTACTTTTTCTCCTAAAGTAATTGTTCCTTCTGTATCAAGTAAAATATTATCTGCTACTGTAATAGAACCTACTGTAGTTAATTCACCTGCTGATGTAATTACTAAGTTATTTCCACTTTCTATAGAAATTATATTTACATCGTCTCTCTCAACTATATATGTAGAACCTACTGTTGATACACTACTAATTGATTTTACTACTGTATTAAAATTATTTATATTATTTCCTATATCAGTAGCAGCATTTAGTGTTAAACTATTTGCACTTAACAGAGATTTTCCGTATGCATCTGTAATTGATCCATTTGTTGCTATTAATTTTACACTATCAATTGCATTTATTAAATTACTAGTAATTGATTCATTTGCTAACATAACTATATCTTTCGCTGAATTCATTGAAATAACTTCTATTGAATCTATTTCATCTATATATGTAGAACCTGCTGTTGATACACTACTCATTGATGTTACGACTGTATTAAATTTGTTTACATTACTTGCTATATTTATAGCTGAATTTAATATTAAATTAGTTGCACTTAACAAAGATTTGTCATCTCTATCTGCAATTGAACCAGTCATCGCTGTTAGTGTCACATTACTATATGCAGTTACATTATCTGTTATAATTGATTCATTTGCAACTATAGTTAAATTAGATTGAACGACTGTTGTATTTTGGAATAAAGAAACTATACTTGTTTTACTTTCTTTATCTACTCTATTAATATCAACATTCACTTCATCTATCACTAATGAACCTGTCTCACGAACTGTTAGATCTGCACCCACTTTTGCACTTAAAGTATTAATTGTTGTATCTATATCCACAATATTTTTTACATCTAATATTAAACTATCTGCTACTATTTTAGAATTAATACTAAACCTATCTGCTATTATTGCAATATCTGCTATTACTAAATTTTCTAAATTAATATTTTCTAATGTCACAACTATCGCTTCAAATCTTACATTTGAATCATTTGTTATAACCCTTGTATTTCTCTCCATTACTATTGAATTTAAAGCTTTTAAATCTATTGTTTTAGCATGAGTTTGAGTCTCTATATCTGCATTTTGAAAAATATCTGTTTCAGAAGTTATTGAAATATTTCCATAACTTGATACTACATCTGCTTCTAGTGTTATTGCACCTTTTATATCTAATAATATATTTTCATCGACAGTTACTATTCCTATCGTTGTTACTTCTCCGCTTGATTCAAATACTAAATTAGCTCCACTCTCTATAGAACTTATCCTTATATCATCTCTCTCTCTTATGTAAGTAGAACCTGCTATTGATACACTATTTATTGATGATACTTCAGTATTAAAACTATTTATACTACTTGCTATATTTGTAGCAGAATTTAATATTAAATTATTTGCACTTAATAATGAACTCTCACCTCTATCTGTTATTGAACCAGTTATTGTATTTAGTGTTATATCTCCTATTGCACTTATATTATCTGTAATAATAGAGTGATTTGCTGTAACAATTATATCAGATGAAGAAATCATGGAACTAATATTTACTGAATCTTTTTCAGTGATATATGTTGAACCTGATTTAGATATAGAACTTATTGTACTAACTGCGGTATTAAAACTATTTTTACTATCTCCTATATTAGTAGCTACATTTAATGTTAATAAATTTGTACTTAAAAGTGAAGTTTCATTTATATCTGTTATTGAACCCATTAATGTAGTTAAAACAACACTATCTGTAGTATTTATCATATTAGTTACAATTGAATTATTTGCTCTTATATTGACATTTGAACCATTTTCTATACCATTCTTAGCAAGATTAATTATATCAACTGTTCCTAATTGATTTACTCTATTAATATCAATACTTACTGCATCTATTTTTAATGAATCTGTCTCACGAACTGTTAAATTTGCATCTACTTCTGCACTAAGAATATTTATAGTTGTATCTATATCTACACTATTTACCACATTTAGTAGTAAAGAATCTGCTATTATTGTTGAGTCAATAGTAAAATTGTCGGCTATAACTACTATATCTGCTATTGATAAGTTTTTTAGATTTATATTTTTTAGTGTCACTGTCGTTGCTTCAAATCTTACATTTGAATCGTTTGTAATAATAGCTATATTATCTGCCATTACTATTGAATTCATCGCTTTTAAATCTATCGTTTTAGCATGAGTTTGAGTCTCTATATTTGCATTTTGAAAAATATTTGTTTCTGAATTTATTGATATATTTCCACTATTTGATACTACATTTTCTCCTAATGTTATTGATCCAACTGCATTTAACAATATATTATCCACAACAATTACTTTTCCTACTGTTGTTACTACTCCCGCTGATTCAAATACTAAAGCAACACCACTTTCTATAGAATTTATTGTTATATCGTTATTCTCATCTATATATGTAGAACCTGTCGTTGATATACTATTTATTGATGTAACTTCTGTATTAAAACTATTTGTGCTACCTCCTATATCAGTAGCGGCATTTAATGTTAATAAATTTGCACTTAAAAGTGAATTCTCATCTCTATCTGTTATTGACCCCGTTATTGCTGTTAATATTACATTATCAGTGGTAACTATACTATTTGTAATGATAGAATCATTTGCTATTATAACTATATTTTCTGCCGAATTCATTACCAGAATTTCTATAGAATCTTTTTCATCTATATATGTAGATCCTGCTGTTGATATACTATTTATTGATGTAACTTCTGTATTAAAACTATTTGTACTACTTCCTATATCAGTAGCAGCATTTAATGTTAATAAATTTGCACTTACAAGTGAATTCTCATCTCTATCTGTTATTGATCCTATTATTGCATTTAATGTTATATCTCCTGCAGCACTAATTTTATTTGTAATAATAGAGCTATTTGCTGTAACAACTATGTCATTTGAAGAGCTCATTGAAGTAATATTCACTGAATCTTTTTCAGTAATATATGTTGAACCTGTTACAGATATAGACTCTATTGTATTTACTGCTGTATTAAAACTATTTGTAGTACTTCCTATATCAGTAGCGGCATTTAATGTTAATAAATTTGCACTTACAAGTGAATTCTCATCTCTATCTGTTATTGATCCTGTTATTGATGTTAATATTATATTTTCATCTGTTGAAATCAACTCTGTAACCATTGAATTATTCGCAGTCAATATTATATCTCCGACACCTATAATCTTACTATCTTGTGTCATTATAATATCACCATCTACTGTTTTAATTACTAAATCACCTGTTGATATTAAATTACTTTGTTCAAAATCTTTTAGGATTATTCCTTTATCTATTCTAGATACAGATATTGGAGATGTTGTATCAATAAGTAAATTATTTTCTTCAATTATGTATAAATCTCCACCATTTGAACTTATTTTATTAATTGATGTTTCTATTAAATTATCTACTGTTCCCGTAGAACCTGAAATATTTAATCTTAACTCATCTGCTGTAATATTATTTATTTCTGCATTTGTATCCATAATTGAATCAGCTATTAAACTTATATCACCTACTGTTGTTAATTTTGCTAAACTTAATACATTTGCGGAGTTATATCTTATATTTGATGTTGTAGCATCTGTAACTGCTTTTGTACCCATTGTAATTGTTGATGCTTCTATATCTATAGTGCCTGTTGTTGTGATGTCACCACTTTGTGTAAATAGTGTATCTGCTAAAATTGATAGATTACCAGCATTTTCAATTCTACCATTTAATGTTATTGCTCCTACATCTGATTTTAATAGTGTATCGGTAATTGATGCTACGATTGCTGTTGATAAAATATCTATATTACCTGTCTTTGATAAAAGGAACATTTCATTTTCGCTTAAAAGGTAATAAGAAACATCAATATCATCTGTTTCTGAAATAAATAATCCACCCTCTCCTGCTTGTGCATCTAATGTTGATACTGTTGTTTCTATATGATTTGTAGTTGTACCTATTGCATCACTAATATTTAATATTAAAGAGTTAGCAAATATATCTACATCGCTATTAATACTATCTATCTCATCGATATCTATTAAACTTGAACCTGCTGTTATTAATACTGTTGCATCTCCAGCATCTATAGTTTCTAAGTTTACATTAGCTCCTGCAATTAATTCTACATCTCCATCTATTGTAGATATAATTTTATCGACTGCCATTGTTATGTTATTTGCACTCTCTAATAATACTGTTTTTGAAGCTACTGAAAGTTCTATATTTTTATTTAAAACTATATCATTCGATGATGTTTTTATCACCACATTATCATTACTTAACACTTTAGTTTGTGTTGTATCTGTTGTTACGGTAAGTGTTGTATCAACACCTACTCTTTGAACTGTTATATCTGATACTGTATCAATTATAATATTGTCAAATTCACTTATATACAATGCTCCACCATTTGAACTTATTTTATTAATTGATGTTTCTATTAAATTATCTACTGTTCCCGTAGAACCTGAAATATTTAATCTTAACTCATCTGCTGTAATATTATTTGTATCTGTATTGCTATCTAATATTGAACTAGCAAGTAAACTAATATCTCCTGTTGTAATTAATTGACCTAATGTTAAACTATCTGTAGATTTATATCTAATATTTGAACTACTTGCATCTGTTGTAACTGTATTCATTGTTATAATATTAGCTTCAACATCTACTGTTCCTACTACTGTTATATTAGAATTTTGTGTAAAAGTTGTATCTGATAAAATTGTTAATTCAGCTCCATTTGTCATATCACTACTCAATGTAACTGCTCCAGATGTTGCTTTAATAAGTGTATCACCAACACTTGAAACCATAGCATCTGTTGTAATAGTTATATCACCTGTATTTGATAATAAAACCATCTCTCCAGTTGTTTTTAAATTCTCTTGAGCTGTATTTGTTGTTGTTGTTGTTGTTCCATCATTCATTACTATATCTACATCTATAGTTAAACTATCAACAGTTAATCCATCTGTTTCAGTTATAAACAATCCATTTATTCCAGAACTTGCACTTAAAGTTAGTATTGTA
>Ga0256826_1001185_pt1 | contig 16164 bp, 17 predicted proteins | sample CV79metaG_FD_185975 | JGI IMG/M metagenome (GOLD analysis project Ga0256826, IMG submission 185975) | Hydrothermal vent microbial communities from East Pacific Rise, Pacific Ocean - CV79 | ecosystem: Environmental > Aquatic > Marine > Hydrothermal vents | place: Pacific Ocean: East Pacific Rise...
ATAAGAATAACAATTAAGGTTTTGAAATTTTAGATTAGATATACTTTTGCAGATTAAATAAAGGCACATGATATGAAGATTCAAATATTGATGATACTACTTATTGGGTTAGGTTTTACAGGATGTACAGGCAACAGACCCTCTCCTACAACTTCTTATACTCAAGCTCCAGCACAAAAAGGGCAAAATTTTCATACAACTATGAAAGCCGTTGCACTTAGTACCAAAAAAAATAGCAAATACACAAGAATGGCATTTGAAACTGCCGATGAGAAAAAATGGTTTAAAGAGCATATGTTTCATCTATGGGATAGACAAATTACAAGAAGCGAATTTATCGAGACAGGTGTAGAAAAATACCCTACACATAAGTATGAATTTACCTTTATAGCAAATGGCTTTCAACAGCGTTCATAATCTGCTTAGACTTTTAAGCTCTGCCCTATCGGTAAGCGATAGGGTCTTTTACTCCTGCTTGTTCAAAACCTCTTAAACGTAACCTACAACTGTCACAAACACCACAAGCCAATGTTTCAGACTGATAACAACTCCATGTAGATTCAAGAGGAACATTTAACTCTAAAGATTTTTTTACAATATCACTCTTTTTAAGTGCAACAAGTGGCATTTTTATAGTCAATACTGTCTCATCTTTTGTACCAAGATTAATAGCCTTTTGCATCTGCATAATGTAACTCTCACGACAATCAGGATACCCACTACTATCCTCTTCTACCACACCTATAAAGAGTGCTGTTGCTTGGTGCTTCTCTGCAACTGCTGAAGCGATAGAGAGAAAGATGCCATTTCTAAAAGGTACATAGGTAACAGGTACACCCTCTTCTACTCCATGCGTAGGAACTTCTATGCTTTTATCTGTAAGTGCAGAAGCACCTATTTGTTCAAAAAAAGGTAAGTCTATCTCATAAGACTCTGTGGCATTTACACTCTTAGCTACTTTACGAAACGCCTCTAGCTCTTTTTTTTGTGTTCTTTGACCATAATTAAAATGCAAAGCAATAATTTCATACCCCTCTTCCTCTGCGATTTTAGCACTTAAAGCACTATCCATCCCGCCAGATATAATACAAACAGCTTTTTTCATAATAGATGTTATCCTTTTCTTTATAGTGGCACTATTTTACCAAAATGTAAACAAAAAGAACATAAATTAAACGAGATAAGATATAATCTACTACTTAAATAGAGAGGATTTTCATGGTTATTCTAGGCATCGGTAATGTATTGCAAAAAGATGATGGGTTTGGGGTGTATGCTTCTACTTACTTGAAAAAAAACTATACTTTCTCTAAAAATGTTGAAGTGATTCATGGTGGAGTTGAAGGGATTAACCTTTTCTCTATTTTTGAAGAGAATGATCACATTCTTATTTTAGATTCTATTGAATTAGAGGATGAACCTGCTAGTATCTATCTTATCCCTTCGTATGAGCTTAGTGGTCATGGGCTTAACTCTGGTGGTGCTCATGAGATTGGGGTTTTACAGTGTCTTGATATGCTAGAACTACAAGGAAAAGAGCAGCCTAAAGCAACAATATTAGGTATTATTCCGCAGCATGTTACCTTTGATATGGCATTAAGTTCTACCATGGAAGAGGCTTTTGAGGGTTACATTAATGTAGCGTTAAATTATTTGAAAAAAGAGGGTATAGAAGCCACACAAAACGAAAAAATCACTACTCTAAAAGAGATACTTTATGAGGTAAAGAGAGTTTAACTCTTTACCACACTGGTTTCCCATCCATCATAACTTGCACTATAGCTTTCAAGTAATTCAATAAGATGTAGGGTTAACGTATCTATATCTGTATAAAAAGGTTTATCTACACGGTAAAAACTAAAACCTTTTACCCCATCTTCATTGCTTATTTCATCCATTACACCAAAACCTTCATGTGCTAAAGCTTCTATAAGTGCCTCTTTGTCTGTTGTTTCACCTAAGTAAAGTTTATGCTCTATGGCTCTAGGTACTTCTAAGGTATCTTCTTTAGATTTAAGTTGATCACAAACCTTATGATTTTGAATAATCTGCCACTCTCTTGATGTAGGATAGAGAAGTTTTTTATAGTAGTTCCACTCTTCATCTTCTTGAAATCCACTACTTATCTCATAATTTTTAAACTCATCTAATGCAAAATCTAAAAAATCCTGCCAATTATAGGTAAACTGCAAATAATATAAAAAAGTGACATATCCATCATTAAAAATACGACCAACATACTTTCCAATACGATACTTAATAAGAGAAGCTTCTAATTTATCTTCTAAGTAAGTTATCTCTGCTTCTTCATTTTGACTTAACAATCCTCTCTCATTTGGTTCTTTTAGTTTTACTTTTACAAAAGCAATTTGAGGGTAAATATAGCGTATAGCTTTTATATCTATAGAAATACCTGCATTAAATAAAATAGATGCAGGTTTCCCCTCTAAGTTTTTCATGTAAATTTCCCAATACTCTTGCATACTTTACTCCTTTTAATTCATCTCTAAACTCATGAGGTACATCTCTTCCCCATCAATAGTATCCATACTCAGACTACCGCAGTTACGACATTTGTAAATAATTTCATCTATCTCATATTCATCTTTACAGTCACGACACTTAAGTTTAAGTTTTTGAGGATTAATAATAAACTCTGCTTTATCACACATTGTCCCCTCTTTAAAAGTATCAAAGGCTACTTGTAGAAGGTGTGTTTCTATCCCACTCATTATCCCAATTTTACAGATAACTTTGCTAATTATCTCTGCATCATTTTGTCTAGCTATCTCTTCACATTGGTTAAGAAGAGCTTGAACTACGCTATATTCGTGCATACTGAATACCTATTCATTTTTTATTTATTTTACACTAAAAAGCTTTACTTTAAACGTTTGGGTGTCTCTTGAGGACATACTTTATAGACAAAAGCTTGACGCAGAGGATGAAAGAGACTTTTATCATCCCAAAATTCAGGATACATCACTTCAAGCTCTCTCTCTTTAAGTATTTCTATCTTTACCTTATTCTCTTCTATAAAATCTTGTTTATCCCATATAAAGTCATCATCATACTTACTTTTAGCATAGCAGTGTAATGCTTCATCATAACACTTACTAGGAAAAACTTCATCTACCATACCTAAGGAGTTTGCCTTAGCTACAGAGAGTGGTAAACATTCATCTAAAAGTTTCTGTGCCATTTCTTCTCCTACACGTTTAGGCAATGTATAGGTATGATATTCACTTCCACTTAGCCCCAAAGTTTTATAATGAGGGTTTAAAACGACTCCTTCTTTACCCACTACATAGTCACAAGCTAAGCCCATAAAAACTCCCCCTGCACCTGCATTATGAGAAAAAGAAGCAATAGTAACTACTTCATCTGCATAAAGTAACGCCGAAACAAGATCATTCATTGCATTGATATTTGCCCAACCATCTTCACCTTGTTTTTTACTATCTTCAAGTATGTTAAGATGTATACCATTTGAGAAAAAATCCATCCCCCCTACAAGTACTAATACTTCACATTGTCCCTTTAAGTACTCTACTGCATACTTAAGTCGTATACATTGTGCTGTACTCATAGCACCATTATGAAACTTAAAAGAGAGGTATGCTACATTGTCTCTTTTTTCCATACTTACTTCATAAAAGGTTTCATAACTTTTATCAAAAATAAGCGGTAAACGTTCCTCTTTAATGCCTTGCAACTTCTCTTTAAGTACATACGTAGCAGGAAGTTTAAACCCACCTATCTCTTTTAGATGTGTTATCCACACAGCACCATCTATAGTCCCTAAACAAATAGCCCCATCACGCTTAGCAAGTATCTCCTTAGGCTCTCCTCTAAACTTCTCTTCATTATGCACCCCATAAAAGTAACAAGATACGCCCAATATCTCATCGAGTACACCAGGGAGTGAATCTGAAAGATTAATCTTATCTATGATTATTTTTGTGCTATCATTTTTCCAATCTATAGCTCTTTTAATTTGGGTAAATTGTTCATGTATAGGGTTTAGTATTTGAGGTATAGTATGCTTTTTTTCTATATTTTCAAAGAGTACATCTAAAGCATCTAACGAAGCTTGAACTACCTCTTGTCTATAGAGTGAAGCTTTGTATGTCTTACGCACTTTAAAAAACTGTTCAGCATAAATATCTCCACCATCATACTCACTATTGGCACGAAGTACCACAAGCCCCCACTCTTTAGTTTGACTTTTAAGTGCATACTCCAAAGAGTAAGCCCCTCTATCACCACGTGGTGCAGGATGAAAAATATATGTAGGATAGTTATCATACACACTAGCAGGTAGATAAGCTTTTAAAAATGGACAGAGTATAATCTCAGGCTCAAAAGCTTCTATCTCCTCTAACATCTGACTTTCATTTATAGAAAAACAGACAGATACCTCATTACCTCTATCTTGTAGTCTTGTATAGACTGCTTGGGTTTGAGAGTTGAAGGTGCTTACGAGGAAGAGGGTTTTCAAAGAAATCACTTTTGTACTGATGACAACTTTTCTAATGCTATATATGGTATAACTTTAATTTCAGAAAAGTGTTCAGGACAATAATGTTTAGATAATTCTCCTGAAAGATGTGAAAAACCAACTATATCAGCTATAGAATTTTTACATACAACTAATAATGCTCTATTTTGTAAACTTTTATTTTTCCCTAAATCAAATTTTTCTTTTAATTTATTGTGTAAAAGAAGTGTCTCTGAAAGCTTTAATCGTATCTCATTTTTTATAATTTTAGAAGCTTCTTTATCTGAAAGTATACTTTTTAAATTCACTAATTGTGCATGAAAATCAGAAATTTCAATAAAATAAAAATTGGATTTTTTACGCTTAAAATAATCACATGATTTTAAATGTTTACAACCACACTTTTGTTTTAGACTTTTGCTATTGGCATCTATTTTAAGAGCCATTACATTTAAAATAGGATTACCAAGTAAATTACATTCTGTATGAATTCGTTCTCTATATTTTAACAGGCTCATTAGATATCTTGCATATACAAATTATAAAAAGGACGACTCAAATCATCCAAAACAATACCTACTTTTTCTAGTTCTGTTTTTTCTGAAAAACTCTCTTCATAAGGCATTTTATTAATAGCAATAATCTCTTCTGCTATCTCATTCTCTTCTTTCAAAATATTTTCAAATGCTTTCAAAAAATCTAAACTATGTGTTGCAATAATAATATTTGCTCCACTTTTTGCAATTTTATAAAGTAATTGAGCTAAAATGACTTGCCATTCAGGATGAAGATGAACTTCAGGTTCATCCATTATTAAAAATGATCCTTTATTAATGACATTATTTCGTAAAAGTAAATCAATTAGCCCAATATTACTAATTCCCATAGCTGTTAAAGAGAGAGGAATAATATTGTTTTCATTGTCTGTATAATTTATGTCTCCATTTTTAGTTACATCTAATTTTCCAGATATAATATTTTGTATTTCATCACTAATTTCACTAAAGTCTGAAATATCAATATACTCTTTATCTACAAAATCATATAATTTATCCAAGTACTCAGGATAACCTTTTAAATACTTTTCTTCATCTTTAACTCTAAAGATTATATTTCTCTTATTAGCTTCTAATGCTTTTCTAATTTTAATATAAACCGGTGAATCAAAAAATACTATATTTTCTATTTGTTGTACTCGTTCAACACCTTTTCCAAAAAAATTAAAATTTAATTTTGATTTTAAATCAATTTCAATCTCTCCAATAGTATCAACACTTAATTTTAATGATTTATTTTTTCCTCTATGAATTAAATTCTCTAGATTTCTTATCTGATAATTTTTTTTAAAACCAGTTTCTAAACTATTACCTATACTATCAACTACAATCTTTTTTCTATCTTTTAAGGCATCCATAAATTCATCTACATAATATATAACATCTACAATAAGACTTTTATGTATATTAAATTTTTTTAATTTTTTTCTTTCTTCAAGATATATTTTTATTTGTTCTTCAAACTCTAAAAATACATGCATATTATTTACAATAAGCTCGTCTTCTTTTTCAAAATCACAATCTCGTAAATAAAATAAAATGTTAACTATTTCTTCTCTATTCTCATAAAAATATTCTTCAAATATTTCATCAACAGAAGCAGGATTTTTTATTTCACTAATAAAATGTTGAATTAAATAATTAAAATGATCATAAAGAGAAAAAATATGTCTAAAAAAATGATTTTGATAAACAGAGTTCAAAATAGTATAAAGACTCTTCGTAACAAAAGTCTTCCCACTACTATTTTCACCTGCAATAATAGTCAAAGGTTTAATTGTAATAGAAGCTTTATCAATATTACCAATATTCTCTAAATTATACTGTAGCTTCATTCCCATATTATGCAAATTCCCATATATTATTTTTAATAATTATATCTAACAAAAGTTTTATTATAGATTACTTAAGGGGAATATTAACTAGCAAATCCTCGGCAACAACTCACCCGTAGGCAAATCCAAAAACCGTTTTGTTCCCCAAGAGGTGTTGAGTATGACTCTAGCTTTGTATTGTTCACTTACAGTAGCAATAACAACTGATGTAGTGTGAGTGCGTTGTAACACTTCTAATGCTTTGGACTCTTCCTCTTTTGAAACAGCTAATACAAATGTACCTTCATTAGCAAGGTCAACTGCTTCAAAACCTAGCATCTCACAGATACCTTGTACCTCTTCTTGCACAGGTATACTCTCTTCATTTACCTCTACACATACATCTGAACTTTTTGCCCATTCATTAAGTACAGCACTTACCCCTCCACGTGTAGCATCTCTCATCGCAACGATGTTTATACCTGAGTCTATCAGTGCTTTAACTTGTGGGTAAAGTGATGCACAGTCTGTTTCTAATGCACTCTCTAGTTCTATACCTTCACGTGCAGCAAATATGGTAGCTCCATGAGCCCCAATATCACGTGAAACTAAAATACTCATACCCTCTTTAAGTCCTGATGCCGTGATACCTTTGTATTCTATTTGTCCTATGCCTGTTGTGTTAATAAAAAGTTGGTCTACTGCACCTTTAGGTACAACTTTAGTGTCACCACTTACAACAATAGCACCATTAATCTCAAGCTCTTTTTTCATACTACGCACAATCTTTTCAAGTTCACGCGTAGAGAAGCCCTCTTCTATAATGACTGAACAAGTCATATATTTTGGTTTTGCACCCATCATAGCTAAGTCATTACAAGTACCACAAACTGCTAGTTTACCTATATCTCCTCCAGGGAAAAAAAGTGGGCTCACAGTAAAAGAGTCGGTAGTAAATGCTAGTTTGCCATCTTCTATCACAGCTGCATCTTCACTTTTAGCTAAGATGTCATTTTCAAAGTGTTTATAAAAAATACTTTTAATAAGTTCGTTGTTCTCTTCTCCCCCATTTCCATGAGCGATAGTTATATTTTTTGTCATATTAGATTTCCATATTTATAGTATGCTGCACATGCACCTTCGCTACTAACCATACAAGACCCTACAGGTGATGTAGGCTTACATGCTGTTCCAAAGATAGTACACTCCTTAGGCTTTGCCATACCACGAAGTATGTCACCACAGATACAGAGCTTATGATCTTCTATCTCTGCTATGGGAAGTACATCTTTGTAAAGTACTTCAGCATCATAAGTAGCATATTTATCTTTTAATTTAAGTCCTGAATCAGGCACATTACCAAGTCCACGCCATCTAAAGAGGCTTATCTTTTCAAAATACTGTTCTATGAGTGCTTGGGCTTTAAGGTTTCCATCATAACTGACGACACGTTTGTATTGAATTTCAAGTTCACAACGCTCCTGCACAAACTGTTTAACAATCATACTAATACCTTGCATCGCATCCACTGGTTCAAACCCTGTTACGACAACAGGACGACCATACTCTTTTGGAAACTTCTCATAAATTTTAGAACCACTAATAACACTCACATGGCTTGGTCCTAAAAAAGCATCTATCTGGTTGTTATAAGAATCTACATGTATATCACGACTGTCAATGAGTTCAACCATCACCTCTGGTACTGTAACATGATTGATATGAAAAAAGATATTGGCAATACCTAGCTTAATAACTTGATCAACAAGTACAGCTGTCATAGGTGTAGTTGTCTCAAAGCCTATGGCAAAAAAGATAATCTTTTTTGCTTCATTATCTTGAGCTATCTTAATACACTCCATTGGAGAGTAAACAAAACGTACATCTGCCCCTTTTGCTCTTGCATCTTGTAAGCTACCTTTACTTCCTGGTACTTTTATCATATCACCAAGAGTAACAAGTATAACATCAGGTTGCATGGACAAAACATAGGCATGGTCAATACGCTCTTTAGGCATGATGCATACAGGACACCCTGGTCCGTGTATAAAATTTACATTATCAGGTAAAAGCTGAGGCAGTCCAAACTTCATAATAGTATGGGTATGCCCACCACACACTTCCATAATGTTAATAGGTTTTTTTAACTTCTTGGCATCTTCAGCAATAATCTTTGCATACGCTTTTATGGTCTCTCCATCACGAAAACCATCATAAAGATTTTTAAGTTCTAAACCCATAATATTTTCCTCGCCATTAGCTTTTTAACGCTTCAATATACTGCTCACCACGTGCTTCACACTCATCATCTTCTAAAATAGCTCGTTTTCTATCATCTTCATCCATAAGTTCTAAAATCTCTTTATACGTTTCTATAGACTCTAATGCTTTATCTTCATCTATTTTATTCATAACAAAACCGATATGAAGAAGTACATAGTCACCTATTTCTATACTTTCATCATCCATCATCATAAGATTAGCATCACGTTGTACACCCATGGTATCTACTGTACACATGGTTTTATCTTCAGAAATCTTTACTACTTTACTAGGGATAGATAGACACATATTAACCTCTCATTTTTCGTTTAAATTCTATCCAGTCTGCTACGGCTTTCACTGAATCAATATCATTGATATTTACTTCCAAAATATCTACATTTGGTTTAATACGTCTAGCATCTGATTTTTCTTGGGCAATATCATATTTGAAATGAGGTAAGAGATCTGTTTTAGTAATAAGAATCAAATCTGCTTGACGAAACATTACAGGATACTTTGCTATCTTATCTTCCCCCTCAGGAATAGAAACAAGTACAATATTTAAATGTGTACCTACGTCATACGATGCGGGACAGACAAGATTTCCTACATTCTCTACAAAACAGACATCTATCTCATCAAGAGGCATATGGTGTAACCCTTTATGTACCATGAAAGCATCTAAATGACACGCTGTACCTGTTTGAATTTGCTCTGCATGGATGCCTTTAGCTCTTAAACGGTTTGCATCACGTTCTGTCTCTAAGTCACCCTCAACTACACCAAATTTAAAACTTGCAACATCTGCTAAGTACTCTAAAAGTGTCGTCTTTCCTGAACCTGGACTAGACATAAGGTTAATACCTAATACACCTTTTTCTTCCAAATGCTTTCTATTATAGTCTGCTTCATGATCATTTTTATCTAGTATCTTTTGTATAACAGAGATAGTCTTTGCATCATTGAGTTGTGGGTTATGATGTAAATGTTCATGAGCAGTTTGATGTTCATCACTATGCTCATGTGAATGGCTATGCCCCTCATGAGTATGTTCATGTTCTGTTCCTCTTATACTACAACCGCAATCTGTACACATATCTATCCTTTATCCTATTAAAATATTTGTTCCTACTACAAGTGAAATCACACCTGCTGTAGCAAAAGCTCTTCTTACATTTGTAAGATTTCCTAAAAAATTTTCATTGACATACAACATAACCATACCAAAAGCTCCAAAAACCAACATAACCCCTACTGTAAAAGCTGTTACCATTGTAAAGTCTACCATCCCACCTTGTACTGCACCAAGTGTAATAAGCATACCTCTTACCCCACCTGCTCCCATAAGAAGTCCAAGGCTTAATGAAGAAGTTTTTGCTACTGTATCATCATTATGTTCATGTGATTTTCCAAACCAAATATGTATATGCTCTTTATTATTATGCATATGTTTACGAAGTTGTATACGATTTGTAAAGACCATAAAGAGCAGGTACAAGCCCATTGCTATGATAACCGTTGCAGAAATAACATCTCCATACCCAAGTATCTCTTTTGAGATACTCACTGTCTCTAAGATTTTGGCAAAAAGAAAAAGACTTAATCCATGTCCTATAGCAAAAAGTGAAGTGATAAAAAGGGTTTTACGTCTGTTTTTACCTATAGAGAAATCTGCTATAGCTGTAAGATGGTCTGGTCCAAAAGCATGAAGTATTCCATACCAAAAAATAACAAGTAATGACAATTCCATAGCTACCTCTTTAAAAACTGAATGAATATTCATTATTGTATCTTTTCAAGATGAACTTTAAATTAAATGAGGAGTTTTTTTAGAGATTTTTATAATAAAGAGAAAATTAGAAGCTAAGATATTTTAGCCACCACTTGTCCCAAAGCAATCCCTCCATCATTAGGAGGAGTAACATTGGAGATGATAGCTTCAGGAAACTTCTCTAACACCAAAGTTAAAAGTACTCTATTTTGAAACACACCACCACTAAGTACCAACGGCAAATCATAAGGGGCATAGACAACAGCTATTATTTCGACTAAGGTATGGAAAAACTTTGAAATAGCTATGGTAGTGTTATTTTCAGCTAACATCTCTTCTATGATAGAAAGAAAATTTATCTTTCCATTTTCATATCCAAAGTTGTAATATCCTACTACAGAACTATCATATAACGATTCCATCATCATGCCACTCTCTCCCTCAAAACTCATAACTTGACAGATACCTAGTAGTGAAGCAACAGCATCAAATAGTCGTCCTACAGAGGAACTCTCAGGGGTATTGAGTCCTTTTTTCCATGATATGAAGTAAGTTTTTAGTTCTGTGAGGCTAAAGGCTTGTGTAGTTTGGTTTTCTAGTGTGAGTACATTTTCTCCATAAAGATCAAAAAGTAAACTCAGAGCCACACGTCTAGGCTCTTTAATAGCTTTTGCTCCACCTAAAAGTTTGAAGTAGTTTAAATGAGCTACTCTCTCATAGCCTTCATAGTCACACACCATAAACTCTCCACCCCAAAGTTTACCATCATCACCATAACCCGTACCATCAAATACTACACCAAAGACTTTACTATTTATCTGCTTTTCTGCCATCACACCTAAAATATGAGCATAATGATGTTGAACTTCTTGTATAGTACGTTTTTCCACATAACGTTTAGCATATTTTGTACTCTCATACTGTGGATGCATATCATGGGCTATTACATCTGCTTTAAAGTGATACATTCTTTCTAGTGTTTTTATATTCTTCTTGTAATACTCCACTGAACCAATACTATTCAAATCTCCAATATGAGGAGAGAGTATGACTTGATTTTTAAAACCAATGGCTATAGTACTTTTTTGATTAGCTCCAAGTGCGAGTACATTGTGCTTTAGTTCAAAAGGTAACTTAATGCTCACGGGAGCATACCCTCTAGCACGTCGAAGAATGACTTGCTGTTCTTTTACTACCATTACCACAGAATCATCACAACCATTAACAATATCACGATTATGTTCTAACACATAATCATACACCCCTTGTAACTTTTCCAAATCTTCCAAGTTTGTACAGATAGGCTCATCTGTAACATTTGCAGAAGTAGCAACAAGAGGACGATTGAGTTTGTTTAGTATGAGTAGATGCAATGGTGTATAAGGTAAAAATAGACCAATACGAGAAATATTAGGTGCAATACCCGTATGAGTTGTCTTCATCCCAACAATAACTATGGGTCTCTCTTTAGAAGTTAATAACGCTTCTTCTTTTTCATTTATCTTAGCCAATTCCCTAGCCATAGGTATATCTTTTACCATCACAGCAAATGGCTTCGTAGGTCGTTGTTTTCTACCTCTTAATTTTTCAATAGCTTCTTCATTTGTTGCATCACAAACTAAATGGTAACCACCAACCCCTTTAATAGCTAAAATATTTCCCTCTAAAATAAGTTTTACGACTTCATCTATTATTGATAAAGAGCGTATATTTTGACCTATGTTATCTATTAATTTCAGTTTTGGTCCACACTTCCAACAACCTATAGGTTGAGCATGATAGCGTCTATCAAGGGGATTGCTATACTCAGCTTCACACACTTTACACATCTCAAAAAACTTCATAGAGGTATGCACTCTATCATAAGGTAAATCATAAATAATAGAATAACGTACCCCACAATGAGTACAAGTAATAAAAGGGTAGCCATAACGACGATTAGAAGGGTCAAATAGTTCTGCTTCACACTCAGTACAAATACTCACATCTGGAGGGATATTGACGGTAATATCTCCAACTTCTTTGGTTGTCATAATTTGAAAGTCATCAAATACTTGATAGGGTAATTCTTCATAATGTATATTAGCTACAGAGGCTAATGGTGGATATTCATACTCTATAGCTGTGAGAAATTGTTTAAGGGTAAGGCTATCTGTGTTAAGTAGTATCTCAACACCGTTACTGTTATTTGTAACTGTACCTGTAACTAAATAACGCTCAGATAAAGCATAGATAAAGGGACGGAACCCAACCCCTTGTACAGTACCTTTAACTGTAATTTTATAGGTAGATACCACCATAAACTGCACACTCCTTGCCTATTGGGTAGTTTTTTGGGAACAGTAGGTTTTTTCTGCCCATATGTCTTTGTATTCTAGCATAGAGTGCTTGGTTTGCCAAGGTTTCTCCTGTTAGAGTAATATTATCAGCGTTAGTTTTACCCATAAGTTGAGAAACTACTTCTGAGATATAGTCTCCAAATGACTCATAGATACTATAACACATCAACTCTTTTTCTACAGTACCTAACTGGTAACTCATAATACTTGCTAAAAAAGCATAGTTATCAAAACGGTTGTCATTCACACGAGTATCTATCTGAATACCCCCTTTACCTAAAAAACTCAATGCCACAGAAGAGATACCTTCAAAGCTCTCATCTTCTATACCTAACATAATAGCTGTTACACTAAAAAGATCTTTATGAAACTCTACATTACTAAGACGTTCTATCACTTTTGGATATTGTTTTTTATAGTTTTCCACTAAGCGTTCAGAACCTTCACGTAAATTTGCTATATGTTCAAACATATTGTTTGCATCAAAAGGGTTAGGTGGTACTACATTCATAACCTCTTTGCCATTGTAGTAAAGAAAATAGAGTGCTTCATCAAAATGAATACCTATGGACTTTTTTCCAAGTTGATTATGTTCTGCCAACACAGAGAGCATAGAAGCTTTATACTGTTCAAATCGTTTTTCATTAGAGTGCCTACTCTCAAATGATTCTATATCTAAAAGATTAATTTGAGGTGTTGTCATACTCTCAAAACGATCCATAGAATCTACTATCATAAAGTCATCAACTTTAACAGCAGCCAAGTTGTGTGCAACACTTATTACCTCTTTATGTGTCATAACTACAGAAGGAAATACTACACGTTCCCCAGAGATAAAAAACTTTGTATCTTGATTGATAAAAAGCTTAATATCTTTTTGAAACTCTACAGGCATATCAAAATCTACTAAAAAATCTGCCTGAGTTTCAGCCGTACACTCTTCATAAGAGATGTACCCTAAACCTGCATTTATAAGTTCTCGTGCAAGAAGCATAGTCATACCATCATCAGGATATTTTGTAAGTGCCGTAGAACCATAAAGTGCTTTCATCTCATCACTCTTAGTAGAGATCCGTACGATAGGTCTTTCTATACTAAGCAGAGCATTAAACTCTTGTATTACCATCATCATATGTTCATTTAAAGCTTTTGCATCGGTGATAAGTAACAATGAATCTACCAATGACATAGAAACCTCTGGTTTAAAAAACTTTCGGTAGCCATTGGTAGTTTTTATTAGAACACTTTTACCTTTTGCAATGGAAGCAGCACTTATTTCAAAAAGTTTTCTATAACTTCCTTTATCGTTAGCATAACGTTCTGATTTTCCATCATTCATTTTTACTGTAATACCACAATCCATACATGAGATAAGAGGATACTCTTTACGAAAAGGGTTAGAGTTCAACTCCTCTTGGCAGTTTTGACAAGGTACTAGAAATTTCATTGTTGAGTTTTCTCGGCTAAAAGGGTATGCTGTAACAAAAGGGTGCTGTGCTCCACAACTATTACAAGAACTAAAAGGATAATAGTAACGAGAAGAACTTACATCAAACATATCTTTTTGACAACTAGGACAGAGTGAAATATTGAGTGGCACACTAATCTGTTTTAAAAGTGCTTTATCAGGTTTAGTTTCTGAGAAATAGTGTTTACTCCCATTTAAAAAAAGAGAAGCAGGAAGACGCTCATTAAGTCCAAGTAAAAAACTTTCAAGCATTGCATCATCTTTTTGAAATACTAATATAATAGCATCAGCAGTATGCATGACTTCAACGTGCATCTTTACACTTGTAGCATAGGCTTCAATAGTAGTTGTAATATAGTGTTTATTAGAGGTAAAAGCAATCTCAAAAATAAAATACATAAAAATCCTTATGGGGTTAAATTAGAAGTTATTTACTACACAACCAGAAGCCAAAAAAGTATACTGCAATTTAAAGGAGGTTGCATAAATATTTTGGATAAAAATTACTTTATATGGTTCTAGCTGTGTACTAAATAGCTCTTCCTATGACATTCTTTGTGTCATAGGATTGGCTACTTGATGAATTACTTCATCAAATGTAAGCATTTGTTCTTTAGCTTTTAAGATAATACTTTCTTCTTTTAATGCATCTAATGTTGCATCTAAAAGTTCAGGCATTTTTTGTAATACAGTAGAGGTTAATCCATTACAAACATCTATAATATCTTTAGGAATCATCGTTATAAGTTCCACTTCACCCATCTCTTCATGAAAAGAACAAATCTCTAACATCATTGTTAATTCCACTTCATTAGCTGTTTGACGTGTTGTCCCCATAGACATCATCTCTTCTCCACTGTAACGAGAAATACTACCTGCTAATCCCTCTTTAGAATTGGTACTTACTATAAGTATCTTATCAAATTCTTGATAGTAAGTCATTAATGAAAATCCTAAAAGTCCTCCATCTACAATCTCTAAATTTTGAGGTATCTGATAATTATATTCCAGATATTTAGCAAGATATGTTCCTAGACCTTCATCATGAAACATAATATTTCCCATACCAATAAGAGCTATCTTTTTATGCATTTTATTCCTTTAGATAAAAAAGCCTAAGCTTTTTTATCTTTCTTTACAAATTTATCTCCACCAAAGGCAATTGAAATATCTCCCTCTTTCCAGAAAATAGTTCTCCATACTTGGTAATAGATGTGAAATACAACCCATACAATAATAATCCACATAGTATAGTGGTGTACAATACGTACATCCATTACATTCACACCTGTAGCAGTAGAACCAATCATCCATGAACTTACAGGTAATGACCAATCTGTTGCAAGGTGTAACATAGTTGGCCACCATGTTCCAATACTACTCTCTCCATGTGGAAAGATATGTACATAAAGTTGTAACCCTGTAATCAACATCCACGCTAAAAGAATGTGAAAAAAGGCAAAATAGACCGTATTAAAACTATCTGCATGCGTTGAATCAAAATTCTTACTTCTATTTAGTGTAAGTAAATTCATTAATACAGCAAAAAACTCTTTAATATTTGCCCCAGTTGGGATAACTTTTTTCCATGGCTGTTCAAAACGTGAAAAGAAATAGAGATATGCCACTATAATAGAAGTCACATCAAAAATAATAGCCACAATAAAGTGTCCCCATCTATTCCAAGCCATCACATATTTATCTACTGCACTATCTGCAATAAATGACTGATAATATGGAGCTGCAATATACATACCTGTAATAATTGCTACTGCCATAGATATAACATTGACCCAGTGAATAATTCTCATCGCTGGAGTCATACGTTTAACTCTTTTATATTCTGTTGTTTTCATAACAGACTCCTTAGAATGTACAGTTAGGGTCAACTTTATAAACAGCTAACTCTTTACCATTGGTATCTACCACGTGTACAGCACAAGCAATACA
>Ga0256826_1001186_pt1 | contig 16162 bp, 19 predicted proteins | sample CV79metaG_FD_185975 | JGI IMG/M metagenome (GOLD analysis project Ga0256826, IMG submission 185975) | Hydrothermal vent microbial communities from East Pacific Rise, Pacific Ocean - CV79 | ecosystem: Environmental > Aquatic > Marine > Hydrothermal vents | place: Pacific Ocean: East Pacific Rise...
GGCCGAGAAGAAGGTGTTGGCGTTTTAGCAAATGCAAATTTAAAATATTTCAATTGGAAGATTATAGGATAACATGAAAATATTAATTATAGAAAATGAAGTTTATTTAGCGCAAAGTATAGCAACAAAGCTTGGTGAATTAGGGCATAGTTGTGAGATGTGTACATCAACTAAAGATGCGATTAGCAGTAATAATTATGATGTAGTATTATTATCTACAAATATAAATGGTCAGGATTTCAATCCAGTTATTGAAACTTTTAAACACTCAATTGTCATTCTTATGGTTTCATACATTAGCAATGATACTGTTTCAAAGCCATTAAGTGCTGGTGCTAAAGATTACATACTTAAACCGTTTATGATAGAAGAGCTTATAAGAAAGATAAATCATTACCAAGATTATGAAAAGCTTAAGAAAAGAAATGAAGCGTATGAGCAGTATCTTGATTATAATTTTCAAACTGTAAATCATAAACAAGATATAAATAATGTAGAATTACCTATTTTCATCTCTTCTAACTTTCAAAAATATAGTGATGCTTTTGCCTTTGAATATGCAAAGAAAAAAGATCTTGCTATTCATTTTATAACTCTCAATAAAGCAAAAGCGATGAATGAAATAAATTCACTTCCTCAAAATGCTATTGCCTATATTATCAATTACCAAACATTAAAAAAAGGTGATAAACAAAAATTTTGTGAATTAATTGCTGGTAAGAAAGTGATTGTATCAAGCTCTGATAAAATTGAAGATGTGCAATACCCAGTCATTGAGATTAAAAATGAAAGTAATGTTTTTGATAAAGGTGAAATTCTTCCTATAGAAGATTATGTTAAATTTATAGTTTTAAACTATCAAGATAAATACCCGGATACTGAACTTTCTAAAAAATTAGGCATAAGTCGTAAAAGCTTATGGGAAAAGAGAAAAAAGTATGACATCATCAAGAAAAAATAAAACCATTTATATTGATAAGGAAGCTGCTTCTGTTTTAGAGTTGGTAAGTGAATCACTTCTCTCCCCTGTTACAAAATTAATGAGTGAAGCAGAATCTCAAAAGGTTCTTGAGACCGGTCTCATTGATGGGCAATCTTTTCCTTTTCCTTTTGTATTAGCCCCCTCTGGAAAAAAGAATGAAAATATAATTAAATCCCTTCACAAAGGTGAAGAGATATTTATTATTTGTGATGGTGAAGAATTTGCTACACTTATTGTAGATGAAGTATATGAAATTGATCCAAAAGAGAGAGTGAAACATATCTATGGTACTGATGATTTAACACATCCTGGTGTTATGGCTACTATCAAAAGAATTGGAAGATGGGCGCTCAGTGGTAAATATACAATTCTGCAAGAAACAAAAAATAAAAATAAGATTAAAATTGAACAAGCAAAAAAACGAATAGGTGCAAAACACACAAGTTCTTTAATGATGGGTGCTAATCCTCTACATCGTGCACATGAACGTTTAATTAGACAAAGTTTAGAAAATACAGATTTACTTGTTATATTTTTATTAAAACCTTATGATAGTGCAAATTTACAATATGAAATCAGAAAAGAAGCCTTAGAATATTTTATAAATAACTTTTTGCCAAAAAATAGAGTTGTGATTATTCCACTTGAAAATAGTTATATATTTGCTGGATATAATGAAATCATTATTGATGCAATTGTTGCTAAAAATTATGGCTGTGATAGACTTACAATTGGTAGAAACCATGCTGGACTTGGCATGTTTTATGATTGTAATTCAAATAAATCAATCATAGATAAGGTGACAGGCATAGATATCCAAATCACAGTTGCAAGCGAATATGTTTACTGTGATGAGTGTAAAACACTAGTAAGTAAAAATACCTGCCCACATGGACAACACCATCAGATTTCATACCATGCAGACTCTATTCTTGAACTCTTAGAAGCGGGTATTTTACCCCCTGCCGTTTTAATAAGAAAAGAGATATCAGCATTTATCTTATCAAAACTTTTTCCAAATAGATTTAAAAATGTTGAGAAACTCTACTACGACACTTTTCCAGTAAAAGGTCTACTTGAAGAGCATACTGAAAAAGATTTTTATTTAGAACTTATGAAGTTGTATCAAACAACATCTTTAACATAACACCTAGGATTTATATATGAACTGGTTTTTTTTAACTTTAGGATACAGCGGTCTTTCGCCAAAAGCACCAGGAACGATGGGAACACTTGTTTCCCTTCCACTTGGCATGGCTATATTAATTTACTTTGACACGACGACACTTTTTTTAGCAGCCTTGCTTGTATCTGTAATTGCAGTAAAAGTTATCAATACTTACGAAGATGAAACTTCAAATCACGATGATCAAAGAATTGTTATTGATGAATTAGCTGGTATGTGGTTTGCCCTAAGTATCGCACCTGCTTTAAGTATAGCAAGTAATGAAATTATGACTTTAAGTAATGGTTTTTTAATCCAATCTCTTTTGTCATTTGCTCTTTTTAGATATTTTGATATTACAAAACCATCTATCATTGGTAGAATTGATAGAGATGCAAAAGGTGGAATCGGTGTTATGGGTGATGATATCATCGCTGGTTTTGCAGCTGGTATATCTGCTGCTGCAATTTGGCAAGGATGGATTTACCTTAGCCAAAATATGTAAACTAATAAATCTCTTGAACCCGTCCTACTTCACCGCTCATTAAACGAACTTTTATTCCGTGTGGATGAGTCGGTGATTTTGTTAAAATATCTCTAACAATTCCATCTGTAAGATACCCAGTATCTTGATCTTTTTTTAAAACAATAGCAACAGAAGCCCCAAATTTTATATTTGCTCTTTTTTTACCATCTAACATTATATTTTAAATCTTTTTATCTCAGCATATGCTTTTTGTGTTAGCTTATCTAACATATCATCATATGAAGTATACGCTGCGTTTAGCTCAGTCGCTCTTTGCTTTAAAGCAGAAATTTGTTTTTTATTTTTCATATCAAAGTTATATTTTGGTAATTTTTCTATCATTGACAAATTATCTATATCTGAAAAATCAAGAACTACATCAAATGAAGATAAATCTACACTCATATCACTAGCAATTCTATTTATATCTGCGTCATTAAGTTCAACTTCTTTAGTAAAATCCATCAACTCTTCAAGATTTTCATTAAAATAACTTACATTAAACCCACAAGCCAAAAAAGAAAACGCTTTTGCGTAGTGATTTGTACCTATTATCGCTATCTTAGATATATACAAATCTTTTAGCTTCTCGCTAAGTACGCGAACACTAAAAATATCACCACGAAGTCTATTTCCCTCTTTATAGATAATATCACACATACCACTGCGTTTAACAAGAGATGATAAATCATCTAAAGTATCTATAACATCAGCCACATATTCACTTGATATTACCGCCCCATTTACATGAGATTCTTTCATATTTGAAACTGTAAAATACAAATCATCTGCTCTAATATTCATTGGAATTATCATTACATCATCACTGTTTTCTTTAAACATTTTATTTAAAGTAGCACTAAAACTACTATTTCCAGCATGCTCACCTATATATCCAAACAGTTTTGTTTGTTTAGATATTTGATTGTCATTGTTCATCATTCTTCAATTCCCCATAAAGCTTTTGCTTCTTCTTCTTCAATTTTACATCTATAACATAATTTATCATCACTATTGGAGCTAAAAACACTCCCGCATTCATCACAACGTCTTACTCTAAATGAAATTAAGTTCACTGCTTCTGGCTCAAAAAATTCTTTCATATTATATGATGAAGAGAGTGTGATAGCATCTGGCTCACAAACATCATGACAAATATGGCATTTTATACATAAAAATGGATCAAAATCAATTTTAGAGTTTTTCAAATCAGAGGTAAGTGCCCCAGTTGGACAAACACGATAACACATTTGACAAGCGGTACAAGCTTCTTCATTCATTATTTTTTGAGATGTAAAAGTAATTTCACTTGCATCAATAATATGAAAGGTAGAAGGTTTTTCTACACGTTTTAAGGCAGTAAAAAGAATCTTGCGTTTATTTGGTATAGTTTTTTTACGAAGTAGTGCTATATCTGTTTTTTGGAGAGAGTGTTCTACTAATTCATCACTTGCCTTTTGCACTTCATCTTCAAAATTCTTCTTTACTTTTGCAACGCTTTGAAGATTTAAATTGTTTAAGAATTCTCTTCTATCTGTTGTATCTTCATTTTCACTATCATATCGGATATCTTCAAGCTTTATAACTGCATCATTTTCCATAGCTTCAAGTATATAAGAAGCCTCCTCATAATTTTCAACTATCTGTTTATGACAAGTTGATGCTATCTCACACCCTTCACAATATCCCATATCAAAAATAATCTCTTTTTTTAGTGTCGCAAGAGAAATTAGATGCTCAACACTCAAAGCAGAAATACAAGGAACATTTTTACGACAAGAGATTAAGTTCTCTTCACTTTCAATAAAATCGAAAAAGAAATTAGTAGGAGAAAATTCATCTAAAGAGAGCGCTTCAGTAGGACAAACTGCACCACAAGCTCCACAACTCACACAGGTAGCAAAATTAATAGCAGGAAGAGGATTCTCACCTACCACGATTGCGTTTGTAGGACAGACCACTTCACATTTATTACATTCACTATCTACACTAAGTGAGCGTACACACAAACCAGCATTAAGTTTTAACATTCAAAATCTTTATTTTAATTTAGTCAATGATTTTATCAAAAAATACTGAAAGCTAAATTAGGAAATTTTTGGCACCTCATTTTCATGATAAATAGACAAAGAAGGAAATGCAAATTCAAGTGAATTTTTAGCTAAAATATCCATTATATTTTCCATAACATCTTGTTTAGTTGCAAGCCAATCTTCCCAATCTACAGACTTAGAAAAGCAGTAAACTAAGATATTTATACTTGAGGAGTCAAACTCATCAAGATAAACTAAAAGTGTCTTTTTAATTCCTTGTAAATCCGCTTTTGAAACTAATTTTACTGAATGACGTAAATCTGTGTATTTATATTCTGTATTTTCTGTCGCGATATCAGGGTGTGTGCTTAGCATTTCTCTTATCTCATTTACTGCGTTTACAATATCTTCTTTTTTAGAATCATACTTCACACCGATAGACATTTTTATTCTACGACCAAGTTTTCTTTTATTCCAGTTTTTAATCTCTTTTGCTGCAAATATTCCATTTGGAATGGCTATAAGGGCATTATCAAAAGTTCTAAGTGTCGTAACTCTTAATCCAATTTCTACAACAACACCTTCTTTCCCATCAATCTCAATCCAATCTCCCTGAGAAAACACCTCACTAAAAAGAACTGAGAGCGTACCAAAGAAGTTCGATATAGTATCTTTTGCTGCAAAAGCAACAGCAAAACCACCAATACCAAGACCAGAAAGCACAGTTGTTAAATCAACTCCTGCCAAATACAGAGCGATTAATAAACCTATGATAATTATAATAAAGTTTATAATTTTCATTCCGACATTAATAAGTTCATTTTTAATCTGTTTAGAAGATGTGTTAAAACTATTTATCTTAATACTTGCAACTGCATTTATAAAGATATAAATGATAACAGTAAAATAGAGTCCATAAATAATATTAAATACTCGTGATAAAATTTCACCACTACTAAAATCGTTATAAATATATAAAACAATATTAATATTAATGATAATAACTAATGACTCAATTGCTTTTTTTAGCTTCTCAAGAATTACATCTGAATATTTTGCTAAGAAGTCAAATTTTGAAAAACTTTTTTGAATAAAGACATATATAATTTTTCTAAAAAGATAGATAATCAAAGTCATTGTCAATATTAGAAATATTTTAATTATACTTAGTCCAAACGATTCCAACAGAGCATCTAAATCTCTCACAAGCTCAAAAGATTGTAGATAAATAACGAGTTTAATAATATGATATTTAGAATACTTATTTAATCTATACATCTTATTCTTAAATTTATACAAATAACTTATAAAATCAGAGTTGATATCTTCAAGATTATAAAAATCACGTATATTATTTTGTAATTTTTTCACTACTAGTGAACCCGTATTATTTATATCTAAATATTTATGGTAATCCACCTTATTTATTTTTATTAAACGATTTTGTTCTTCCACAACCAGTTGATTTAACTTCTTTCCATATAGATCGATATTTGGAAGTCTTAAGGCAAGTAAAGCACCTTTAATGAGCATATATTGGTTTTTTACAATTTCATAAGATTTCACCTGTACCTCATCACGAAGTACGGCATAAGTATTCCCCTCTCTCTTATTAATAGTAATAATTTTTTTAAGTGAAAAAATTTCTGATTGATAATCCCTAAAACCTTTCAAATAATCATCTTTATTTGCCATAAGTAGGTTTAATTGCTTTTCATACATCTCTTTTTGCATTGAAACAATTGAGAAAACTTTTTCTTTTGTTAAATTGGTATCATCCATCTCTTGAACTAATTGCAATTGTTTATCAATAAATGAAGAATATTTCACAGCTGCGTTTAGGGTAAACGCAGTAAATAGTAAAAATAAAAATAAAAACTTTTTAGGCATATAAATTAAATCCCTTCAGCTATCATTGCATCTGCAACTTTTTTAAATCCAGCGATATTAGCACCATCAACATAATTTCCCTCAACTCCATAATCTTTTGCAGTCAGGGCTACACGTTTACATATCATTTGCATCGTCTCTTTTAGCTTTTCATCAACCTTTTCAAAACTCCATTTACTCATAGAAGCATTTTGACTCATCTCAAATTCGCTTACCGCAACACCACCAGCATTTGCAGCTTTTGCTGGAGCAAAACAAATTTTATTAGATTGTAACAAAGCAGTTGCTTCTGGTGTTGTAGGCATATTTGCTCCCTCAGTAACACTCACACAACCGTTTGAAATGAGAGCTTGCGCATCTAATTCTGTAAGTTCATTTTGAGTAGCACAAGGAAACGCTGCATAACAAGGTATCTCCCAAACTGCATGAGCTCCTTCTGGATATTCTAAAACAGAGGTATATTTAGCTTCATTATGTGCTGTACAATACTCTTCTAGTGAGGCTCTACGATTTTCTTTGATATCTTTTAAAAGTTCTAAATCAACTCCACGTGGATCATAAATAGTCCCATGTGAATCTGAACAACTAACAACTACTGCACCAATTTGTTGCAATTTTTCTATGGCATGGAGTGCAACATTTCCTGCACCACTTACCGTACAAATTTTACCATCAAGTGGCTCTTTTCCTTCTATTTCTAACATACTTTGAGTAAAATAAACTGCACCATAGCCTGTCGCTTCAGGACGCATCAAAGAACCACCGAAGAAAAATGGTTTTCCAGTTAAAGCACCCTCATAAGATGATGTTAATTTTTTATACTCACCAAAAAGATAGCCTATTTCACGTGCACCTACTCCGATATCACCAGCTGGAACATCTATACGAGGACCAATATATTTATGGAGTTCTATCATAAAAGCTGCACAAAACTTCATAATTTCAAAATCACTTTTTCCTTTAGGGTCAAAATCACTTCCACCTTTTCCTCCGCCAATAGGTAAACCTGTAAGAGAATTTTTGAGTATCTGCTCAAAGCCTAAAAATTTAAGTACGCCTTCATTTACAGTTGGATGAAAACGCAATCCCCCCTTATACGGTCCTAAGGCATTGTTAAATTGGACTCTATATCCTGTATTTACCTGAACATTATTCGCATCATCTAACCATGTCACCTTAAACTTTATTATCCTATCAGGAACTACTAATCTTTCTAAAATAGCATGTTTTACATATTTTGTATCTGATTCTAACAATGGTGATATCGAGTAAACAACTTCTTCCATTGCTTGGTAAAAAACAGCATTTTCAGCACAATTATGATTTTCAAATTTTTTTATATTTTTTTCTGCTATGGTCATTAACAATATCCTTATATCTTGAGGATAAATTGTACCACAACACAACAAAAATTTACTTATATAAAAGAAGTATACTTAAATTCGCACACTTCTTTATAATAAATTTTTATGCTAAAATATGAGATATAACTTTAAGGAACACATCCATATGTTTAAAAATATCAGTATTAAAAAGAAAATGTTATATCTTATGTTAGTTGCAACAGTATCTATAGTTATGGCTACTGCCTTTGTTTTTATAGCAATGTCAGATATCAAATCCAAATTTGAAGCGCTACATAATCAATCAATTGCGAGTGCACTACTTACCTTAAATATTGAAAAAAATATGAATTATGTTAGTAGAACAACTAGAGATATTATGCTTGGTGGAGAGTATAAAAAAGATATTATAAAACTACAAACAAAAATTCAAAATATCGAAAATGATTTTAAATCTTTAGAAAATCTAATGAAAGATAATAAGAACTTAGAGCTAGAAAAACAAGCCGCCAACTCAACAATGTTATTTTTAAACAATTCTTTTAAAATGATGCAATCACTTACTAATAAGGAGATAAGCAATAGAAAATCTCAACTCTATCAAACATATAAAAAAGAGTTAACACCCTATGCGGAATCATCAAGAAAATATTTTAAAAAACTCGTAAAATTAGAGAAAAAACAACTAAGCATTTCTGTAAAGCAAACTCAGTCAAATATAAACTTTTATCGTTACCTTGTCTTGCTTGCGGGTCTTATTGTAGCGGCACTAGTCTATATCATTGCAACATTCATTAGTAAATCAACAATTTCAGATATAAATAATTTTACACAACTTATCTCATATGCTGCAGCAGGAAATTTTTCTCATAAATGTGTAGCTTCAGCTCAAAAAACAGAATTAGGATTAATGAGCCAAAAACTTACACAACTTTTAAGTAATGTACAAACACTTTTTAATGAAACAAATAGCACTATTACAAGCGCTGCAAAGGGTGACTTTAGTAAAAAAATATCTACACACGGTTTAAGTGGAGAGTTTGTCATTTCTATTAATAATATCTCAACTACAATTGATTTTATGCAAGAGCAGTATCAAAAAGCACAAAGACATGAATTTAACTCTAAACTTAGTGTAAAAAGTGTTAATGTATCCGAGTCACTTACTGTAATACAAAGTGATTTAAAATTAAATATTGCTAATGTAAAAGAGGTGACATCTTCAACCAAATCTGCTGCAGAACTTGCGAATGAATCTCGTGACAATATAAATAATGTAGTTGATGAACTACATACGCTGAATGAGCAAGTAACTATGAATAATTCAAGCATAGAGGAACTAGCTTCGCAAACAGCTAGTATAACATCAGTGATAGAACTCATTACAGATATAGCAGATCAAACAAATTTATTGGCTCTAAACGCAGCTATTGAAGCTGCTCGTGCGGGCGAACATGGTCGAGGCTTTGCCGTAGTTGCTGATGAAGTTAGAAAACTAGCAGAACGCACACATAAGGCAACAAATGAAATTTCTATCTCAATTAAATCTCTTCAGCAAGGGATGAATGAGATACAAGAAAGTTCAGAGCAAATGAAAGTGACTGTTGATGGTTCTACCAAAACTATTGAAGATTTTGAAACTACTTTAGTAGATTTAAGCGAAAATTCGACTAAAATTGTAAATCAATCATACCACATGGAAAATAGTATCTTTATTGTTCTTGCAAAAATCGACCATATTCTCTACAAATCTCGTGCTTACAACTCTCTTATTTCATTACAAAGAGTATTAAAACCAGTTGATTCGCATTCATGTAATCTTGGTAAATGGTATGATGGAGAAGGTAAAGAGAGATTTTCAGATACAAGTGCCTATCCAAAAATGGCAAGCCCTCACAATACCGTACATACTAACGCAAATGGAAACTTGTCATATTTAGAAGCTTCTAATCCAGAAGAAGAAATAATTAAAAATCAAAATACCATTATCACAAACTATGAAAATATGGAAAATGCTTCTAACGAGCTGTTTTCGCTAATGGACAGTATGCTAGCAGAAACAGAAAAAGCTTAGATATACAACAAGCTATTCCCAGTCATCATATTTTGACCTGGAGTGTTTGTCTTTTTTATATCTTCTAGAATTTTTGCTTTTTTCTAGCTGATTAACACTATATAAAATTTCACTCTTTATATTTTCAATATCTTCATCGGACTTTTTATACTCTATCATCTTTTTGACAAGAGTTTGCAACTCCTGTAACTCTCCTTTATAGAGTTGACTCTCCTCCACTCTATTAAGTAGTTTTAAAGAGTTGTCAATCTTTTTATCATACTTCTCTTTTGTCAGCTCATCACTATTTGACAAGTATGACAAGACACCTTTGTGAAACCTTTGTAATGCTCTTACATAACGAAGTCTATTCGAATTTTCTATAATTTTTTTAGACGCTGCCATATACACCCTATTATTTATTTATTGATATAATTATACACTTAAAATTGGAGAAAAGAATGAAAAAAATTATTTTCACTTTATTACTACTGAGTGTATCACTATTCGCAGAACTTACAAATCAATATATAACTAAAAACTTTATAAATACAAATATTCCTATTGTAGATGTTAGGACTCCGGGAGAGTGGAAAGAGACTGGACTTTTAAAAGGAGCAATTCCAATAATGTTTTTTGATGAAAGAGGAAACTATGATGCAAAACATTTTTTAAAAATACTTAATCAAAAAATTGATACAAAAAAGCCCTTTGCACTAATTTGTCATAGTGGGAGTAGAACTTCTATGATAGCACCATGGTTATCAAAAGAGTTTAACTATAAAGTTATCAATCTTCAAGGTGGAATGGACTATGCAACACATACTTTGCATATAAAAACAATTCCATTCAAATAAATGCCAAAAATTCCTACATTTATAAAGTTTACCTTTTATCTTGCACTCAGATTAATCATAACCTTTGCAGTGCTAGGATTTTTAATCTTTTTGTTGTGGGGCTTTTTATATCTTATTTTTTATTAAAGAAGCGATTTAATTACATTGCTAACACCCTGATGTAAGTTGTAATTAGCAATAGGAAAATCCAAACTTTCGTTTTCCAAATTTACAGTATATCTACTCAAATAAGTTCCCAAATCACTTAAATCAATCTCTTTATATTTAAGACACTTATCTTCATTTATATGCGTTCTTAGTAATTTACCTGATTCATTGGACATTGTTATAGTAAAAGCAAGAGTCTTTAAACTTAAAAAATCATTCCAAGCAAAAAATAGTTCAGGAGTTAGTTCAGACACTGCATCACCTTCAGGTGTAAAAAGTAAGTTATTATCTCTCAGTGGTATTAAAATCGACAAAATTGCATTTGAAAAAGGAACAACTTTATCACTCCAAAATGGAGATTCATTCCTACTTTTTAGCTCTTCTTCTATAACAGAGACAATAGTTTCTCTACTCGCATTTTTAAATAGTTCGTAAGTTTCTTGTTTCATATTTTATTCCATTAAATATTTTTCATAATCATACACTTTTTGTATATAATTACGCTTTTAAAAAGGAGACAAATTTTGAAATTAAATAAAAGTTTTATAACTAACCTTACTGCGTTTGTATTTATAGGCGTTGCATTTATAATTCCCACATATAAAGATGCTTTTTTATATACTGGACTATTCGCTCTTTCAGGTGCTTTAACCAATCAACTAGCCATATATATGCTCTTTGAAAAAGTACCATTTCTCTACGGTTCAGGTGTCATTATAAATCGTTTTGAAGCCTTTAAAAAAGCGATAAAGAACTTAATCATGGAAGAATTTTTCACAAAAGAACAATTAGAAAAGTTTTTTCAAAATGAAGAGAAAAAAATAAATCTAGAGCCTATCATACAAAAAACAGACTTTACTCCTGCGTTTGATGCTCTCAGTAAAACTGTTATGGAGTCTTCACTAGGTTCTATGCTCGGTATGTTTGGCGGAGAAAGTGCTTTAGAGGGACTAAGAGAACCATTTTCAAATAAAATGAAGATAGCTGTCATCAAAATTGTAAATTCTCAAGCTTTTAACAATACCCTACAAGAGCATATGCAAAAATCATCTTTAAATGATGACCTTTTAAATTCAATAGAATTAATTATTAACGAGAGAGTAAATGAATTAACACCACAAATGGTAAAAGAGATGGTTCAAAAGCTTATAAGAGAGCACCTAGATTGGCTCGTTGTATGGGGTGGAGTATTTGGTGGAGTTATTGGACTTATTAGTTCATTTATCTTATAGAAGTTATACAACTTCTATAGTTACATCATCGCCTACAACAAGAACGTCACCTACAATAATTTTAGCTCTTTTTCTGGTTTCAACTTCACCATTACGAAAGACATAGCCATCTGCCACAATCATTTTTGCCTGACCGCCTGTATTTACTAAGTCTAAAACTTTTAAAAGTTTAAAAAGTTCTATATAATCATCTTCTAATTTAAATGTCATTTTATTATCCATATATATTTTTATAATCATATCTTAATTTTTTCATAAATTTATCACATTAATACAATAATGTTATATCTTATGCTTTTATCAATTCTAATTTCTTCTCTCTACATAATTTTTTAATTGTATATTCACGTTTAGAGGCACTACTTCTATCTAAGCACTCTTCACTATATACTAGCTTTACAGGACGTCTAAGCTTTGTATATTTCGCCCCTTTTTCAGATTCATTATGCTCAAAAACTCGTCTTACTAAATCTGTTGTAATCCCAGTATATAGTGTTGTATCCCTACACTCTAATATATATACATAATACATAAATTAATTTTCCTTTTACTAAATAAAAAAGACTATATCATAAGTTAGTGTCATTTCGTAACAATATTATTACAAAATACTCACAGCTATTGTAAATAATAAAAAGTTATAATATAATCAATACATATTTTTATCACAAAATAATCATATTTTATTAATGTAGGACATAAAATGCAAAAACAGCGAGTAATAATTATAGAAGATGATGAGATAACATCTCTTAATTTAAATATGTCTTTACAAAAACATGGCTATAGTGTTGTAGCGGTTTGCGATAATGCAGAACAGGCAAAAAATAAAATTCAGACACATAACCCAGACGTACTTATAATAGATATTTCACTTCAAGAAAGTAATGATGGTATAGAATTAGCTAAAAGTATCAAAGAAAAATATAATATTCCTTTTATTTACTTAACATCTTATAGTGATGAAGCAACAATAAATCAAGCAAAACAAACTGAACCATATGGCTATATTGTAAAGCCTTTTGATCCAAATTCTCTTCATGCAACTATTCAAATGGCTCTTTTTAAATACCAAGTTGAAAACAATAGAAAAGAAGATATACATACACTTAAAATTGATAAAACAAATCTTGAAAAACTACTCTATTCTAGAAAAGAGAGTAACAAGCCAATTGTGCCATTTGGAGATGAGTACCATTTAGATATTAGTATCTGTGAAACATTTTATCAAAACAAAAAAATCAAACTTACAAAAAAAGAAAATGCTTTTTTAAGATTACTAGTAGCACAACTTGGAGTTGTTGTAACGTTTGAGCAAGCTATGAACTATGTTTGGGATGAAAATGGAGCTACAGAAAATAGTGTTAGAACACTTGTTTGGAGACTACGAAACAAACTCGAAACAGACATAATTAAAAATGCTTCAGGAATGGGTTATTATATAGAAGAGTAAATAGAAAAACTTAAATTAAGTTACTCAAAAGAGTAACTTAAAGATTAACATGATGGAACATTTCCGCTGTCATTAGCAAAGTCATGGAAGAAATCATAATAGTCTTTCATATATTTACTTTTAAGTGCTTTATCTTTAACCTTTGGACAAATCTTTTTAATCTCTGCTTTAAGTTTTCCAGCATCATTAATATCAGTCCACTCATCTTGAGTATGCTTACCAGCTATTACACCACCATTTGCACCACAAGCTTTTTTAAGCTTTTTAGAAAATAGTTTTTGACCTTTTCCTGCATCAGCACTTGCAGCAGTCGCACCTAAACTTAATATTACAGCTGCACCTAGTGCAATTTTTATGATTTTATTCATGATATTATCTCCTTAATATTTTTAATATTGTACATGAAACTATATAAAAATAATATTTATTATAATTCTTATTTATATAATTAATCTTATAGTGTAACAATTTGTTATAATATTGCTAATAAATTTAAAATAGAGGTAATCAATGATTAATAAACAAAAAATTGAAATGATATTGAAACAAATTATTTATCCTGGATTTAATAAAAGTATTATAGATTTTAATTTTATAAAAACTATAGCGATAGAAAAAAATGTAGTTTTAATAAAATTAGATATTCCATCAGCTTCTGATGAAGTTGCAAATCAACTCCAAGAAGAAATTATAAAAAGAATATCTATTTTAAACTGTGAAGTCAAAGTAGATATAACACAACCAAAAACACCAAAAGAGACAAGTTCTCATGGCAAAAATGTACTTCCTAAAATTCAAAATTTTGTAATGGTAAGCAGTGGAAAAGGCGGTGTTGGAAAATCAACAACAACAGTAAATTTAGCTATTGCACTCTCTCAACAAGGCAAACGCGTTGGACTTTTAGATGCAGATATTTATGGACCAAATATCCCTCGAATGATGGGTATAGAGGATGTTCAACCAGTTTTTTTGGGTAAAACTATTAAGCCAATTATTTCACATAATATAAAAGTTATGTCCATTGGTTCATTAGTTGAGCGAGGTGCTTCACTTATATGGAAAGGTGCTATGGTTACTCAGGCTATTGAGCAGATGCTTGAAGATATAGATTGGGGTGAACTCGATGTAATTCTTTTTGATATGCCCCCAGGAACTGGAGATGCACAGCTTGCCCTTGCACAAAGTCTTCCTGTAACAGCTGGAGTATGTGTTACCACTCCACAAAAAGTATCTTTAGATGACACTATACGAAGTATGGATATGTTTACACAACTACATATCCCCATTGCTGGACTTGTTGAAAATATGAGCGGATTTATATGCCCTGGCTGTAATGAAGAACATGACATCTTTGGTAAAGGGACAACACAACCCTTAGCCGATGCCTATAAAACACAGATACTAGGTGAAGTTCCTATTGAACCCGCAATTAGAGAAGGTGGGGATAGTGGACAACCTATTACAGTTATAGCACCAAATTGTGAAACATCTAAAAGATATCAAACAATAGCCAGTAAACTATGGGATTATCTTCTTGAAGTTAATGAAAATGGTGGGGTAAATAACGAAGAAATTCAACCTACTATTTTTTAATAGCTTCTTCATTTTCACTCAAGATAAAAGAGTTTGGTTTTTGTCCCAAGCTCTGGTTTTAAAGTAAAATGTTTTCGCTGCTCTAAAACTTGACTAATTTCACTATCTTTATCATCTAAATCACCAAAATATCTTAATTTTGCAGGACAAGTAATTTGACATGCAGTTGTTATCTCTCCACGCACAAGTCTTGTATCTGCACAAAATATACATTTATCAGTTATATGATTTTTTTCATCTACATATCTAGCATCATACGGGCACGCTTGCATACAAGCCCTCGTTAAATCACATAAATCTTTATGTAGTCTCACTATGCCATTATCATCTCTATAAATTGCACCATTAGGACAGGCTTTCAAACAAGGTGCTTCTTCGCACTCTTGACATTGCATCTGCATAAACTCTACTTGATTGCTCTGTAAATTCCAAAAATCACCTTCGACTTTACCCTCTTCTTGTATCCAAAGTCTATGATTTTTTGCACCTAAATCTATGCCATTTTCCTCTTTACATGCAACTTCACATGCATGACAATTTATACAGAGTTTATAATCAAATGCCATACCATAATTAGCCATTACAATTTCCTTATAGTTACATCAGTCTCATGCATAGTAGCACAGCCATATATCTTTTCAAATTTATCTTCTATAATCATATTATCACTTGCACCTTTTCCAAAAGAGTTCGTTAACTCTTCAGACTCAGAACCAAATCCATGAGCAAACCAAATAACTTGTGGTGCAATTTTATTCGTTGGGTATGCTTTTATAACTACTCTAGCTATTGAACTAGTAACAACTAAATTATCATCTTCTTTGATACCTAGTTTTTCAGCTACTCTATCATTTATCCAAAGACAATTTGTCTCTTTCATATCTTTTA
>Ga0256826_1001187_pt1 | contig 16153 bp, 19 predicted proteins | sample CV79metaG_FD_185975 | JGI IMG/M metagenome (GOLD analysis project Ga0256826, IMG submission 185975) | Hydrothermal vent microbial communities from East Pacific Rise, Pacific Ocean - CV79 | ecosystem: Environmental > Aquatic > Marine > Hydrothermal vents | place: Pacific Ocean: East Pacific Rise...
GATGTCAATTGTTGGAATATCGTTAGAACTTGGCATCTGGCGACTTTGGTTCTGAGCTTGGCTGTTGTTGTTATAGCTTGGCTGTTGAGGCTGTTGCTGATAACTCTGTTGCTGCTGCACAGGTTTCTGATAACTTTGCTGTGTTTGCTGTTGAGGAGCATTGTAACCACCTTGTGGTTGGTTAGTGTTGTCCATAGGAGCATTTGAAGGGGCATTATATCCGCCACCTTGGTTGTCTCCCTTTGAGTCTAACATCTGCATAGTTTCAACTGTCACTGAGTGCTTTGATCTTTTTCCACCATTTTGGTCTACCCATTGCTCAAAATTTAATCTACCTTCAACTAGGATTTTACTCCCTTTTCTTAGGTATTGGTTAGCAACTTCAGCACTTCTTCCGAAAAATGTAATATCTACAAAACATACTTCCTCTTTTTTTTCACCATTACTAGTGAACTTACGGCTTGTAGCGATTGCAGTTTTTGCAATGCCCATTCCACCTTGAGAGTATCTGAGTTCGATATCGCGTGTGAGGTTACCAACTAAAATTATTTTATTGAACATAAGTTTTCCTTCAATTTATTAAGTTTGTACTTAATTACTCTGCTGCTGCTTCAGTTGCTACTGGAGCTTCTGCTTCTGCCGCTGGTGCTTCAGTTGCTACTGGAGCTTCTTCTGCTTTAGGAGCTTCTTCAACTTTTGCTGCTGCTTCAACTTTTGCTGCTGCTGCTTTGTTAGCTTTTTCAACAAGACCATTCCACGCTTTAATTTCGCGGTTTGTGTCGTACTTGATAGTAACAAAACGAAGTAAGTCTTCGTTAATACGGAAACGTCTTTCGATTTCAGCAATTGCTGCTGGAGCAATTGAATAATAAACAACATGGTAATAACCACGTTCGTTTTTCTCAATAGGGTAAGCTAATTTTCTCATTCCCATTGCGTTTGTTGCAGCGATTTCGCCACCGTTTGAAGTGATAATTTCTTCAACAGCTTTAACGCTTGCTTGAATTTCTTCTGCTGTAAATGTAGGTTTTACAATTACTAAGTTTTCATAGTTTCTCATATAGTATGATCTCCTCTTGGTATTTGCCTGACGGCGTTTGTTTCCCTTTCGGATATAGATATATCACCCTATCAGAATGATACAAAGAGAAAGGAACTCGCAATTATACTCAAATATACTTAGAAAACTCTAATATCAAAAGAGTAATTAGGCTAAATATTTAATTGGAGTAAAAATATGACAAAACGCAAAGAATTAGTACACTTTTTGCTTGAGTAGGATATAGTTACAAAAATTAGATAAATAAGAAGAAAAATGCCAAGAAAGAAAAAGAGTAAAAAGAGTGCTAACTCTAAAGTATTAAACTACATTGCGTGGGGTTTAGCCCTTATAGCCTTGGTTTTAAGTTTATCTGTTGCCGGATATTACTTTGGATATCAAGATGCCCAGACAGATATGAAGAAAAAAGTACAATATGAAAAACAAAAAAGATTATCACTACTGAAAAAATTGGAGAAAGAGACAAATAAAAAAAGTGTAAAAAAACAACTACATGAGATACTTAAAAAAGATACATCATTGTATCTTTCAGCCTCTCATGAGCTTGATGGAAACTCTTTAGCAAAACCACCAAAGAGGATAAAAAGAGAGACAAAAAGAGTATCTTCAAAACCGAAGTTAGCAATAATCATTAATGATATAAGTACAAAATATCATGTTAATGCGGTAAAGGGACTCTCTTTACCTTTAACTATGTCTTTTTTGCCCCCAAGTGCTGCTCGACCTAATTCTGCAAAGTTAGCCTCACATGAGAAAATTTATATGGTTCATTTACCAATGGAAGCACAAAACTTTAGCGCAGAGGAACCTGATACATTAAGAGTACGAGATTCACAAAATAAAATATATAATAAAATAAAAGAGATTAAAAAACTTTTTCCAAGAGTTGAGTATTTGAATAATCATACAGGAAGTAAGTTTACCTCAAATGAAGTAGCAATGAATAGACTTATATTCGCTTTAAATTCACAAAATATAAGTTTTATAGACAGTAGAACTACAGCTGAAACACAGGCACCCAAAGTACTAGAAAATTTTGGTTTAAAATATGTTGCAAGAGATGTATTCTTAGATCACTATATGGATAAAAAAAGTGTAAAAGAAGCGATTAAAAAAGCTATAAAAATCGCTAAAACTCACGGTACTGCTATAGCCATCGGGCATCCTCATAAAAATACTATTGCTGCACTTCGTGAGTCAAAAGAACTTTTCAAAGATGTAGAGTTAGTTTATATAAACAGGCTGAATTAAATGTCAAAAGTCACTGAGAAAATTCTAGAACTTAGTGCAATGAAGAGCTATCCTAAAGAGCTCTATTTTAGTGGAGACTTAGAACTTCTAAAAAGAAAAAAAATCTCAATTATTGGAAGTCGTAAGCCTACGAAATATTCTCGTGAAATGACATATAAACTTGCATCAAACCTTTCTAAGAATGGAGTCTGCATAGTGAGTGGCGGGGCTATGGGAATAGATGCTATCGCTCATCAAGCAGCAACTGTTAACAATACTATTTCCGTTTTGCCTTGTGGTGTAGATGTACGATATCCATCAGTAAATAAAAACTTATTAAATGCGATAGAAAAAGAGGGTTTACTTCTGAGTCAGTTTGAAAATAGAGCTAAGGCAAGACCTTATACATTTGTATTAAGAAATGAGCTAGTAGTCGCCCTTGGTGATGTTCTTGTGGTTGGTGAAGCAGAGCTTGATAGTGGAAGTATGCGAAGTATAGAGTTCGCTCTTAAGATGAAAAAAGAGATATATGTTTTTCCTCAAAGAATAGGAGAGAGTGGGGCAACTAACGAGCTACTACAAAAAGGTCTTGCAAAAGCTATCTATGATATAGATGAGTTTGTAGCTCAATTCGCAGATTTGAAAGAAAATCCGATGTTTAGTGATGATTTTTTAGAGTATTGTAAAACACATCCAACTTATGAAGAAGCTCTTCAGAGATACCCAACAAGGGTTTTTGAAGCGGAACTGAGTGGTGAAATAGCCATAGTAAACGCGGTGGTTCAAATAGTATAGACTCTAATTATATGATTAACATAGCATCGCCATAAGAGTAAAATCTATAACGATTTTCTATTGCATTTGCATAGAGCTCTTGAGCTTTTTCTACTCCCACAAAAGAGGCAACTAACATAAGTAGTGTCGATTTTGGTAGGTGAAAGTTTGTTAAAAGATGATTTACCCTGCTTGGTCTGTTATTTGGATGAAGGAAGAGATTCGCTTCACCTTTTTGGATTTTGCCATGCTTATCGTAAAACTCTACTGTTCTTGTAGATGTAGTTCCAATACAGAGTATAGGTTTAGTTGAATCTAAAATCTCCTTAGCCGCGTTTGATATGTCATAATACTCTGAATGCATCGGATGATCTGTAATAGTCTCAGCTTCAACTGGCTTAAATGTCCCACTTCCAACATGAAGGGTTACATAAGCATGCTCAAAATTTTTACAAACTCTTTTATGCTGCTCTGGAGTAAAGTGAAGTGAAGCCGTAGGTGCTGCAACTGCTCCCTCTTCTCGAGCAAAAACACTCTGGTACTCACTCTCATCTTCTGCATTGTCCTCTCTTTGAATATAGGGTGGAAGAGGGACATGTCCAATGATATCTATAATGGGGAGTAGCTCTTCAAAACGTAATGGCTTAACTTCTAGTTCCCAAGCTGGATCTTGGGAACTAGAAGTACGGAGGTAAAAGTTAACAACTCTGCTTCCATCATCATTTAATTCTTTTACTTTTGCCACTAAGTTTTCATCGAAAAGAACTTCAGTGTTAACTTTGACTTTACCTCTTATATAAACATTTATATCCACCGCGTTTAAGGCTCTGTTTATTAAAAGTTCAATCTTTCCACCACTCTGTTTTTTACCAAATATACGAGCCTTAATAACCTTTGTGTCGTTAAATATAAGAGCTGAATCTGAGGGAATAAACTTTTCAAAGTCATAAAAATGGGAGTGGGTTATAGTATCAGTTTTTCTATTATAAACTAAAAGTTTAGCATGGTCACGGGGTGAAGCAGGATGAGTTGCTATTAACTCGTCAGGGAGGGTAAAGTTATAGCTAGAGGTAAGTAACGCGGAGTTACTCACTCTTCTTCTCTATCGCAACACTCTCTTCTTCCTCTTCATCTTCGTCATCATCTTCTACTTCAGGTGGAGCAGGGTTGACAGCTTTCACTATTAAGATAGAAAGACCATAGAGAACAATTAATGGTCCAGCCATAAGTAACTGAGTAAGGACATCTGGTGGTGTAAGAAGTGCTGCAACTACAAAAATAATAATGATCGCATACTTAAAGAATGCGATCATCTGCTTGTCATTAATAAAACCTAGTAGTGCTAAGAAGTAAGCAAATACGGGTAACTCAAATGCGATGCCAAATCCAAACATAATCTTCGTAAAAAAGCCAACATAATCTTCTATATTTATAAGTGGCGTAAATTTAAAACTACCAAAGGTAATTAAAAAGTCAAATCCAAATGGTGTTACAATATAGTAGGCAAAAAGTACCCCCACGAGAAACATTATAGTGCCACCAATTACAAATGGAATAATCATCTTCTTCTCATTTGCATAGAGACCAGGTGCTATGAACATCCAAAGTTGTGAAAGTATAATAGGAATAGAAGCTACAATAGCCGCAAAAAATGCAACTTTAAGTGCTACGAAAAAAGCTCCACCAACCTGAGAAGTAGTAATCATACCATCAGCTGCATGAACTGACTTCTTACCCACTTCTTGAAGGGCAATATTTAGTGGTTCTACCATCCAGTTTAAAATTGGTTCATGGAAATAAAACATTACAAAGAACATTACAATAAGAGTTCCGACTGAAATTCCTAATCTTTTTCTGAGCTCTACAAGGTGTGGTCTTAAATCATCAAACATCTATATCTTCTTCTTTTTTCTTAGTTTTTTTCTCTTTCTTATCTTTCTTTTTAAAAGTTACTTTCTCTTCTTTTGGGGCACTTTTAGGTACTTCTTTTTTTACTTCATCATCACTATCGTCATCTAAAAAATCATCTGCTAAATCTGCAATACTATCAATACTACCAAGATTTGTAACCTTGTCTAGACCATCTTTCGCATCAAGTAACTCTTTTTTATAAGCTAAAGCCTCTTGTTTTATCTCTGAGACATTCATCTCTTCTTCTAATGAATCCTTAACCGATCCAACAGTTTTTTTCATCTGTCTAAAAAATTTTGCGATATCTACCATTGCACCAGGAAGCTTATCTGGACCTAGAAATAAAATGGCAATAACAGCAATAATAAGTATTTCGGTAAAACCCATACCAAACATGTTTGCACCTCTTAAAAAAAATAATTAGAGGATTTTAGCAAAAGAATGATTAAAGGGACTTCAAGAAGTTAAAAAGAGTGCTATCTCATCTGCTAAAAGAAAATTATCGTTATAAAAAGTATCATTTTTTAGTTTGAGTTTTTTTTCTTTGAGCAAAATTTCAGCTTGTGCGAGCTCTTTAAAGGTGAGTAACTCTTTTTCTATTCCTATGCACGAGCGAAGACCTAAAAAGATTTTTTCTAGTCTCTGGTCATCATCAGAAAGAGTTTCTAGCTCAATATTGAGAGGATTTTGAATATACTTTTCAAGATTGGGTGTCGGATAAAAGCGTTCTGTATTTAGTTTTCCAACCGCTCCACTCCCTGCACCAATATAGTCCTTATAGAGCCAATACCCAAGATTATGAGAAGATTGGTACTCTCCAAAGTTACTTATTTCATACTGCTTCATACCGCGTTTACTTATCTCTTTAAATATCCAAGTAGTTAAGGAGAGTTGCTCAGAGCTCATTTGAGGTTTAGACTCAAACGCGGTCCCTTCTTCAATAGTAAGGGCATAAGCACTTAAGTGGTTTATTGGAAGGCTAAACGCGGTGTCTAAATCATGTAAGAGTAACTCTTTTGTATCACCTAGTGTTGCATATATTAGGTCAAGTGAGAGATTCTTATAACCAATTTTTTGAGCATTCAGTATCGCCTCTACTGCTTGTTCACTTGTATGCGCACGGTTTAAAAGTTTGAGTTTTTCTCTGTTAAAACTCTGAACACCGAAACTTATACGATTCACTCCAAGTTGGTACATTCCCTCTAACCACTCATAAGTAGCACTGTTTGGATTCGCCTCGCTTGTTATTTCAATATTGTTTACAAGGTAGGGTGTGAGTAGTTTAAAAATTGCTTCATAAAGCTCAGGCTCAACAGTTGATGGTGTCCCTCCACCTATGAATATAGTCTCAATGGAGTTAGCACTTACATTAAACCTTTTAAGTTCATGCTCTATTTGAGTTTGAAGAGCAAGCATATACTCTTTTTTTAGATGAAACTTATCAACATAGGAGTTAAAAGCACAGTAGGAACATTTTGAGTCGCAAAATGGAATATGAATATATAATAACATAGTGAAATTATATCGAATTATCTTCCTTTAATTACTATTTTTGTATAATCGCGATAATTATAATACAGGCATATATATGAGTAAAAAACCAGACTATCGTCCAAATGTAGCGATGATTATTGTTTCAAATAACTACCCAGAGAAAAAAGAGATTTTTATTGCAGAACGTAGTGACTTACTTAATGTTTGGCAATTTCCTCAAGGTGGAATTGACAAGGGTGAAGAGGTAAAAGAGGCTCTTTTTCGTGAGATGGAAGAGGAGATAGGAACTGCAAAGGCAAAAATTATAGCTGAGTATCCAGAATGGATATCTTATGATTTTCCTGAGAAAATTGCTAAAAAGATGAAACCTTATAAGGGGCAAACTCAAAAATACTTTCTTATGAAACTTAAAAAAAGTGCAAAAATAAATTTAGATACGAAACATCCTGAGTTTGTAAATTACAAATTTGTAAGTGTTGATGAGATTTTAAGTCATACTGCCCACTTTAAGAAGCCTGTATATGAGACAGTAATAAATTATTTTAAAAACGAAGGATTATTGTAAATGCTAATAGTTCAAAAATTTGGTGGAACGAGTGTTGGTGATTTAGAACGCATACAAAATGTAGCAAACCGTGTAAGTGCAAGTAAAAAAGAGGGACATGATATAGTGGTTGTAGTTTCTGCAATGAGTGGAGAGACAAACAAACTTGTTGGGTATGCTGAACACTTTTCAAAAAACCCTGCTGGAGCTGAGATGGATATGCTTCTGAGTGCAGGAGAGCGTGTAACGGCTTCACTTCTCTCTATAGCACTTCAAGAGATGGGACATGATGCAACTGCAATGACAGGAAGAAAAGCTGGAATGATAACAGATATGCACCATACAAAAGCAAGAATAGAAGAGATAAATCCTCAGGCTATGCAGAGTGCACTTAAAGAGGGGAAAATTATAGTTGTGGCTGGCTTTCAAGGTGTAAATGAGAATGGTGATGTTACGACTCTAGGACGTGGTGGAAGTGACCTTTCTGCTGTAGCTATTGCTGGGGCATTAATAGCAGATTTATGTGAAATTTATACTGATGTGAGTGGTATATATACTACTGATCCCCGTATTGAACCAAAAGCTAAAAAGTTAGAAAAAATCTCTTATGATGAGATGTTAGAATTAGCATCACTTGGAGCAAAGGTTCTTCAGAACCGTTCAGTAGAGATGGCAAAAAAACTAAATGTAAATTTAGTAACAAGAACAAGTTTCTCAAATGAAGAGGGAACACTAATAACAAAGGAAGAGAATATTATGGAAGCACCATTAGTAAGCGGAATAGCATTAGACAGAAATCAAGCACGTATCTCACTTATGGGTGTCAAAGATAGACCAGGTATCGCATCTGATATTTTTAATAAACTGGCAGATGCTGAAGTAAATGTAGATATGATTATTCAAAATAAAGCTCATGATGGGACTACAAATATTGACTTTACTGTTCCTGTGAATGACCTTCATGATGCGAAGATTATAGTAGATACATTTGTACAAAATTCTGAGATAAGTGCAGACTCATATAATGAAGATATTTGTAAAGTTTCTGTTGTGGGTGTTGGTATGAGATCTCATACTGGTGTTGCCGCAAAGGCTTTTTCAACCATGGCAGATAATAATATAAATATCAATATGATCTCAACATCTGAAATAAAGATTTCTATGGTTATTGATGAAAAGTATGCAGAACTAGCTGTTCGTGGTCTTCATGATGCTTATGAGTTAGATAAGTAAGCGAAGATGTCAGATTCTAATTTACCTGATTTTGCACAATGGAGTTTAGATACCATTAGAGAAGAGGGTGGAAGTCTTTCTTGGCTTGAAGAGCAACGTTTTGACTGGACTACAACAACAACACATGCATTAGAGCAGATACTAGCGGGTAAGACAATCATTCTTATTACTGACTCTAAAAGAAAATGGTTAGAGAAGTATATTTTAGGTGCTTTAAATAGTGCAGATATACAAGATCGTCCTCTACTTCCTATCGTAAGTATTGATAGTATCTATAGGCATTATGATAGTATTAATGGTGGTGAGATGATAGATTTAGTTGATGATATGATTTCACTCTCCTATAAAGATAACTACTTCTTTTGGTACATTGGGAAGGGTGAAGATAAACGCTCAGATATTGCAAAAAGAAGAGATAGTAGTTACTTCTGGATTTTTGATGAAGAGTTTCATAATGCATTTACACTCAAATCTTATGATCAGATGTTAGATATAAAACTACTGCAACTCTACAGACTTTTTAATCAGTCTTTAAACGCGGCTATGTTTGGAGAGGTAGATGCAAGCTCATGATTCTAGGAAGTCTCATATTTTAATCTCAAGTGAGATTGAGAATGAGTATGAGAGACTTAAAGAGGAGCTTAGTCCTCACAGAGTAGTGCCATTTTTAGAAGATGAGTTTAAAATTGAGAATGCTAAAGCAGTAATTTCTGAAGCATATATAAGTGAGTCCCAGACTAAGTATATAGTTATGGGTGCACAAAATTTTAATGTAGTCTCTCAAAACTCTCTTTTAAAAGTTTTAGAAGAACCCCCACGAAATATAGAATTTATAATTATTTCTCCTAGTAAATCAAATCTTTTACCCACTATACGTTCGCGTTTGCCAATTTTAAAGGGTACAACTTACAGTTCAGCCTTAGAAGTAGATCTAAACCTGGCTCGAATAGATTATTCACAGGTTTTTGCATTTTTAAAAGAGCACTCTCGAAGTAAAAAAACAGAGGCTAAACTTTTAGTTGAAGCACTTTACAAAAGAGCTACTATTACAGATATGCTTGTACTCTCCAAAGTACAACTGGAAAACTTTGATAAGGCATACAGACTTCTAGAGTTAAACTCAAGACCTCAAAGTGTTTTAGCTATGCTTATTATGAGTTTTGTGCAAGAGCGATAAGATGAAAGTTACTAAATTATCGAATTCCGTTGATACAAAGAGACTCCTAGAAAAGCTTGGTGTTGATGGTGGCGGGATGAATATTTTAGCCTCAAAAATGAAGCAGCATATTATTTACATTAGTGATTTACATGTAGGTGCAGCAAATATTTTAAAGCAAGACTCTCTCTCTATAGGAGCAGATTTGGCAGTACCACGAGGAACTGTTATTGCGACTACAAAGAGTGTTGATTGTATACTTATAGCTACTCAAAAACAGCTTCAAATACTTAGTCGTAAAGAATTAGCACAACCTTTTGGCTTAAAAGAGCTAGCTTATAAGCTTAAAAAGTACACCAAAATAGAGAAGCCAAATACGGTGGAAATTATGGGTGTAATTAATGCAAATGAAGATAGCTTCTATGAAGGGAGTAGGTTTAACTCTTCAACCGTGATAGGTCAAATAACTCAGATGATAGAAGAGGGTGCAGATATTATCGATATTGGTGCTGTCTCTTCTCGTCCAAATGCGGTAGTTGTATCTGCTGAAGAAGAGCTCTCTAGAGTGAGAGATATTTATAAGATTATACAAAAAGAGGAGCTCTATAAAGCAGTAAAATTCTCTTGTGACTCTTATACACCTGCAATCATTAAACTAGCTCTTGATAGTGGTTTTTCTATTGTAAACGATATAACAGGGCTAGAAGATGATGAGATCTGTAGAGTTTGTGCTGCATATGATGCTACGGCTATTATTATGCATATGCAGGGAAAACCTCAAACTATGCAAGATAATCCCCAGTATAGTGATGTGATTAGTGATGTTTACTCTTTTTTAGAAGCACGAATGCAAAAAGCAGAATCTTTTGGTGTAAAGGATATAGTTTTAGATGTTGGAGTAGGTTTTGGAAAAACAGTGCAAGATAATCTCAACTTGATTAAAAATTTAGAGAATTTTTTGACACTCTCAAAACCTCTTTTAGTAGGGGCTTCAAGAAAGTCGATGATAGACGCTATCTCCACTTCAAAAGCAGAAGAGAGATTAGCCGGGACACTAGCACTTCATTTAGAAGCTGTAAAAAATGGGGTATCTATGTTGAGAGTCCATGATGTAAAAGAGCACTTTCAAGCACTTAAAGTGCAAAATGCCTTAGAGAGTATTTAGCTCTCTAAACCATAATACCTCTAATCATATAAAAGAGAATAGCAGCAAGTGTTGCCGCAGCTGGAACTGTAATAATCCAGGCAGCGATAATTTTCTTAACAGCATCGCGTTTAACATACTCAACTTTTTTAGTCTGTTTCATATGTTTTTTAGTTGATTTAATAAGCTCTTTTTCACCTGCAATTAGTTTGTAGAGCTCAACTATCCTCTCATAGTCTTGCTCCCCTTTATCATCTTTTGCTTCAATAGTCTTCAGCTCTTTTGCATAAGCATGCAGAGTCTCTTTTTCATCAGCTATTGTTTCCTTATCCTCTTCAATAGTCGCATGCGACTCGCTAAGGTGTAGGTATTCACGTAGAAAGCCAACACCAAAAACACCACCGATAGCGATGTGAGTTGATGAAACAGGAAGACCAAGCTGAGAAGCTATAATAACTGTAATAGAAGCAGCCATAGCGATAGAGAATGCTCTGATTTGATCAAGCTCAGTAATCTCACTACCAACAGTTTTAATAAGCTTAGGACCATATAGTGCAAGACCTAAGGCAATACCCAATGCACCAACGCCCATAACCCATAGAGGAATAGAAGCTTTGCTTGAAATACCACCATTTACAACTGCATCGTTAATAGCAGCTAATGGGCCAATTGCATTTGCAACATCATTCGCACCATGTGCAAATGAGAGAAGAGCCGCTGCAAAGACTAAAGGAATAGTAAAGAGAGTATTTACTGAAGCCTTAGTATTTTCAAGTTGTTGTGTATTTGCAGAGAGTTTTGATTTAACAAAAAGAAAAACAAGCACTGCAGCAATTAAACCGAGGATTAAGGCAGTAAGAAGTGTCGGTTTTTTTGTCATTTCAATAGAAACAAATGGAATAAAGTTCAATACATCAACAACATTAGGCCAGATTTTTTTCAAACCTTTAAGTGTTAGGTATGTGACAAATGCCCATGACATTAATGCAACAAAAACAGGGACCCATCTTTTTGCGGCAGAAACTTTATCTTTTTGAAAAACTATAGATTTTTTAATTGCAAAAAGAAAAGCAGCTGCAATAAGACCACCAAGAACAGGAGATATAACCCATGAAGCAGCTATTTTACCCATAGTAGCCCAGCTGACTATACCAAAGCCAGCTGCAGCAATTCCAGCACCCATAACACCCCCAACAATAGAGTGAGTTGTTGAGACAGGAGCACGCATCATAGTAGCAAAGTTAAGCCAGAGTGCAGCAGCTAGAAGTGCCGCCATCATCGCCCATATAAAAGGATCAGCATTTCCACCAAATGCAGAGATGTCAATAATACCTTTTTTGATAGTTTTTACAACTTCACCACCAGCGATAAGGGCACCACCCGCTTCAAATATAGCAGCGATAATAATAGCCATAGTCATAGTCATAGCCTTAGATCCAACGGCTGGACCTACATTGTTTGCTACATCATTTGCACCGATATTCATCGCCATATAGGCACCAATGAGTGCCGCTACGGCTAAGAACATATTGTTGGGGATACCACCATTACTTAAAAAGCTAAATGTTAAGACAGCAATCATAAAAAAGAGAGCGAAGCCTAATCTAGTTAAGTCTGTTCCACTCTCTTTAAGTGCTGCTTTTTCAAGCTTTTTCATTGTTTGAATTTCCATGCTTACCCCATTTATAAATTAATATGCAATTATACTTTTTGTTTGGTTACAAAATGGTTACAATATAAAAAAGACTACTTTTTTATATATGCTTTAATTATTTCTTGGCGCTCAAGTGGTCTATCAGCACCTTGTCTCCCTTGCGTTGCAACATTATTTAGTTTGTTTACTGCTGACATTGATACTACTACTTGACCAAAAATTGTGTGACGGCCATTAAGCCATGGTGTAGGTGCTGTTGTAATAAAAAATTGACTTCCATTTGTGTGAGAACCACGGTTTGCCATTGCTAAGATGCCAGATTTGTTAAAAGTTTTGTTTTTAAATTCATCTTTAAAATCTTTTTTCCAGATGCTCTCTCCACCCCGACCAGTCTCAGTTGGATCACCACCTTGAATCATAAAGTTATGAATAATTCTATGAAAGGCGATACCGTTGTAGTAACCATTCTTTACATGTGTAATAAAGTTCTCTACAGCTAAGGGTGCTACATCTGCAAAAAGTTCAAGTTCTATATTACCTTGAGTTGTCTCTAATATAACATGGGGGTTTGTCTCACTTGCAAAACTATTTACCGAGAGTAAAAGCAGTAGTGTTAGTAGAATTTTTTTAATTTTTATCATTAATTTTCCTCAAAAGTTAAACATACTGAGTTTATACAGTATCTAAGTCCAGTGGGATTTGGTCCATCTGGAAAAACATGTCCTAGGTGTGCATCACATGAAGCACATCTAACCTCTACTCGTACCATACCTAGTGTACTATCTTTGATTTCAGTTATAGCATCTTCAACAGATTCATAATAACTTGGCCAACCTGTTCCTGAGTCAAACTTCGTCTCTGACTCAAAGAGAGGTGCATCACAACAGACACACTTATAGACTCCTTCATCTGTGTTTGTATAGAGTTTTCCAGAAAAGGGTGCCTCTGTTCCATGTTGACGACATACATAAAATTCTTCAGGTGTTAGTTGTTCTTTCCACTCGGCTTCACTCTTGAGTACTTTCATATTTTTTCCTTAATGAGTTAACCTGTTTACAATCATCTTCATAAAGTATATAAACAGACTCTTCAGCCAGTCCAAAAGCATACTCTAACTCTTTTACTGGGGCAAAACAGACATCCATAAGGATAATAAATTTTGGATTTATACCGTTTATTTCACTATATGTTGAGAGTAAGAGGTTCTCTATATTTTGATTTATTAGATTTTTAGAACTATCTAATAAAACTGCTTTATCTTTGATAAAAGATTCTAAGTCTTCATTTAATTTTTCTTTACTTAAGCTATTTGAGACTACTAAAATATCTTTTGCATCATTGGAGTCTAAGAGTTTAGATATTAGCTGTAGAGCTTTTGCATGTTGATTTGTTTGTAAAAAATGAACTTCTTGCTTCTCTACTCTAAAGCTTCTTTCAAAAGTATAGTTATGTTCTTCTGCGTCACTACTTACTAAGAGTAGGTTCTCTTTTTCTTGAATATGTTTAAGATAGGAGATAAAATCAATTGGATAGAGTTGTGAATCATCACAAATAATAAGTTCAGCTGCTTTAAACTTTTTGCTCATTAAAGTGTTTTCTATATAGATAGAGTTATGAAGCTCAGGCTTAGCAAGTTTTTTGAGATGTTTATTAAGAAGTCCTACAGGAGTAATAATCTCGATAGATGTGATATCAATTTCAACAATAGCATGCTCAATGGTATTTAAAAGTCTCTTTTTAAGAATGTCACATGCCAAGATAGTTGGCTTAATAATAATAATTTTATCTTCAGGTTTTTTAAGTTTTTCTAAAATTGCTTTTAATAAAATAGCACTTGTTTTTCCACTACCAGCAGGAGATGAGAGTGTAGTGTGACCATTAAGCTCAGCATTTATAAAATCCATCTGCTCTTTTGTGCAGAGTTGAAGCTCTGAATTGTTGTCGATGATAGAGTACTGGACTATAAGATTACCCATAATATCTGCTGCTTTTGGAAGGGATGTAGCAAGAGATGCGTGTTCTAGTTTTTGGAGTATCTCAGCATGAGATGAGTCACTAAACATTACTTTATCTTTAGGAAGTAGCTCTTGAAATGAAATATCTAAATGCTCATACTCCTCAGCATTTAGATTTTCCATTAATAGATAGTTAAAGATAGGGACACCATCATTGTGGGTAAGTTCATTAAATCTTTGTTTAATAATATTTTGAGATTTTTCAAAGGCTAAGGTGTCGGTTGAAGATGTTTGGTTTGTAGCTTTCTCTGCTTTTGCATTCTTTAAATCATCGTAAGACCAATCCTTATACTCAAAAAGATAAATACCACGTGAATTATCTAAAATCAGTAGAGGAATATAGTAACTCGAAGCATGGTGATATATAGTTAAATTTTCATATACTAAAAGATCATTTGCTGTTGTTATAGATTTTAATTTTTTTACAAGTAAAGACTCAGGAAGTGCAAGAGTTTTTTTCTTTTTTTTAAAAAATGATGTGAGGGAGGGGAAGTTCATATTTGAAGATAAAATTTCACTACCTAAGGCAGCGAAATTTAATGATTATTTACCAGCTGCAACGCGGTCTTTAAGACCTTTACCAGCTTTAAATTTAGGAACCATTTTATCTTGAGTTGTATAAGTTTTGTCCGTACCTGGTACTTTACCACTTTTACCTTTTTGAAGTGCAGCAGTAAAACTACCAAAACCAACTAAAGAAACATCTTCTTTTTTTACTAGTGCAGATGTTACTGCTTCTGTAAATGCTTTGATTGCAGCTTCCGCTTCAACTTTAGTTTTGTAATCACCACTTGCTTGTACTAATTCAACGAATTGAGCTTTGTTCATAAATATACCCTTGGATTAAAATATTTCCGAATGTTTATACAACTAACCCCAAATAGCCTTAGTTGCAAATAATTCAGCTATGGATACTTTATAATTTATTTGCTTAAATTTTTCTTCTTTTTGCTTAAAAATGCTAATAAATGTGATAATTTTGTCTCTTTGAGGCGTTCTTTTGCCTGCACAAGGAGTTTCCTCACCATAAACTCACTTTTCTCCGAACTCAGTAAGAGTGATATGTTTTTGAGTTTTTGATACTTCTCTTGATGAGACTGTATGGATAAAAAGACATCTTCAAGGCCTTCTCTTTCGTTCTTGGTAAGTACACTCATTATGCTCTCCTAATTTTGTATCTTGTTGATTTTTCTAACGGCTCTTATAATCTCATCATCATCCAATTCACCTAACATTCTTATAACTGCTGAAGCTGCTTGTGGTTTTGCACGTCCAAGTTTCCAGTCTTGATATGTTCGCATAGAGATTCCAAATTTTGCAGCCATATCTTTGAGTGATATTTTTTTACCATTGTTTTGGGACTCCAGGGAGTTATGAAGAATATTAAATAAATCGTTAATTTGCATGGCATGATTATACGGATTAAATACTTAAATATACATTTATATGATTAATATAATAGTTATATTGTATATATAAGTATAAATACCATTTTAATGATAAAATAAAATTTATATAATATGTTGTTTATTATATTATTTATACGGTTTTCCGTGTATTGTTTTTATGAAAATATATACTACTATTTATTAAAGAGCCTTGAAGGCTCATCTTAAAGTATAGTTACTGTCTTGAGTTTTAGGAGTCTAGGGAAATTGTTTTATCGGTAGGAATTAATTTTATTTTATTTTGGGATACTTCCAAGTAGAAAGGTTCGTACTTTTTAGCATCGGTTTTAAAGATTAGTTCATCTTCATCATTGAGAGTAAAAATTATGTTGTTTAAACCTCTTAATGGCTGTTCAATAAAAACTTTTGCATTAAAAACAGAGTTTATAATTTGATCTTTTGTATCTTTAAAAGCTTGGATTTTCTCTTTTATAATAGGTATTTGATTCTTATCATGACGATTAGCTTCTTCTAGGGAAAATTTTAATTC
>Ga0256826_1001188_pt1 | contig 16152 bp, 6 predicted proteins | sample CV79metaG_FD_185975 | JGI IMG/M metagenome (GOLD analysis project Ga0256826, IMG submission 185975) | Hydrothermal vent microbial communities from East Pacific Rise, Pacific Ocean - CV79 | ecosystem: Environmental > Aquatic > Marine > Hydrothermal vents | place: Pacific Ocean: East Pacific Rise...
ATAAAAAGCCAACTTTTACGCTTCTTAAATAGTTTGTACAATAATCCATTTGAGTTTCTTTTAAGCATCAAATTTAAGCTTTTTATTGACTTTTGTGAAATCGACAAATGAACACGAGAGATTATGAAGATTTATTATAAATTTGCATTGTAGAAATATGAACCTAACCAATAATACATACAACCCATTAAGCCTAGTAATGACATTACTTGTGTTGATTTTCATTTTATTATCTTGTGATAAAAAAGATGAAGAAACAAACCTCAAGATTGCTAAGTTTAAAACTGTTTTAAAAAACAAACCCTCAGCAAACCAATTAGACTCCCTTTTTCTTGAGATTAATTCATGTAATATTGATTCGCTAAAGGTTGACATTTTACTCGATATTTATAAAAAGTCTATCCGTAGCAAACCTATTAGGCTAGACATATTAGATAGTGCATTAACACAAGCGCATAAACTCAATTATAAATATGGTTTAGCCAGATCCTATAACTATCTGGGGCTTCACTTTCGCTATAATCTGGAATATCAAAAAGCTGTAGATAATCATAAAATAGCCTTAGAATATTTTAAACAAACAACCGATACTTTTAGAACCATTAAATGCTTGAACAGCCTGGGAGTTGCCTTGCGAAGGCTTAACTATGAAAGGGAAGCAATGATTTATTATCTGGAAGCTCTTGAACTCTCTCGTTCCATTGATAATAAAAAAAGTATTGCAGTTGCCTTAAATGGAATTGGTAATGTATTTGTAAATATTAAACAATACAACAAAGCGATGCCATATTTCAGAGAGGCTCTTCAATTAGAAATAAAGAACAAAAGAGGAACCAATTATAATCTGAGTAATATTGGAGAAACCTTTATGTTTCAAGGGGAATACGATTCGGCTCTTATCTATTATTATAAAGCTTTGGATATAGCCAAGGAGCTTAATCATAAAGATAATGCTTCGGTTATTTATAATTGCATTGGCCATTTGTATCAATTAAAAGATAATTATGAAAAATCAAATGAATACTATTCCTTAGCAATTCCAAAACTTGAGGAGTTCGATGGCAAAAGATATTTAAGCAATACTCTTATTAATATGGGTGGCAATTATAATTCCCTAAACCAAGCTAACAAAGCCAAAACGTACATTATTGAAGGATTGAAACTAGCACAAGATATTAATTCTCCCGAAAATATTATTCGCGGTTATCAAATGCTTTCTGAATATTATCAATCGCAAAAAAAGTATGATTTAGCATTACTTAATTATCAAAAAACAATTGCCTTAAGAGATAGTGTACAAAGTGAAGAAACAAAGAGAAATATTGCCGCTCTGGAAACTATTTACGAAAACGAACGAAAAGATAACGAGATTAAGAAATACCAATACGAAGCCAGTATACAAAGACATCAAAATGCCTTACAGTGGCTCGCTATTTCTTTTCTTTTATTTACTGTTTTGGCTCTCTTTACCTTTTATTTCTTTAAAAGAAAAAATAACAGATTGGTGATTGAGCAAATGCGTTACGATATTCAAGAATATATTCAACGCATTGAAGAAATAGAAAGTAAACCAGGTGGAAGTAATGGAAGCGAAAAAGAACTTTTTTACAAGAATGTGGAACAATATGGTTTATCAGACAGAGAGCTCGATGTTTTACTTCTCATTTCTCAGGGTTTAAAGAATGACGAAATAGCTGACAAGCTGTTTTTATCTGTATCAACAATTAAAACTCACACCCGAAACATCTTCATCAAATTAGATGTAAGAAATCGCATTGAAGCTGCCCGTAAGGCTCAAATCATCTAGTTTTCAGCTAAAATCATACTAAAGTATTAACTAGTTTCATCCTAAAGTATGATGTTATTCATAATGCATGAATCTATTTTTGCATCATTAAAACTTTAAACTCAAATTACTAAGAAAAATTAAAACAAGCATTATGAAACAATTCATTTATTTATTCCTTGCAGTAAGCCTCATCTTTACTTCTTGTGAAAAACCTGTTGAAGATGACCCCATCCCTGATCCTCCTATAAATGGAGAATTGAGTCAAGATATTATTAAAGATACAACATTTAAACTTGGTGTATATGTGATTGACGGAACTATTCGTGTCAGGAATGCAACCGTAATTATTGAACCCGGTGTAGTATTCAAATTTACCGATGGTAGTGGTTTTGATGTAGCATATTGGGGAGGTGAAGAAGCCACAATTATAGCAAAAGGTACTAAAGATTTACCTATTATTTTTACATCAAATAATACCATTCCTGCTAATAATAGTTGGGATGGATTTCGTTTCTATCATGGTACAAATAATACAGAATTTGACTATTGCACCTTCGAATACGGAGGAGGAAGTGGAAGTTATAATATGATTTATATGGACGATTGCCCCGTATCCTTTACAAATTGCACTTTTCAAAAATCGGCCGGAGTAGCCATTAATGTAATAAACGATGCGTATTTTACGGCATTTAACAGAAACCATTTAGAAGAAATAGAAAGTTACCCAATGTCCGTTTATGCCGATCAAATACATACAATAACAGGCAATAATACTTACGTTACAAGTTTAGGAATACTAATTCCTAATGATAGGGATTTAAGAAAACAAGGGGAGTTTACCTGGACAAATCAAGGAATCCCTTACTATTCTGAAGGTACTATCAGATTTGGATCCGAAGGTTCCGGTACTATATTACATATTAATAAAGGTTGTGTTTTCCGTTTTTTACAAAATGCACAATGGGACATCGCCTATTGGGGCAATGAATATGCATCCATTATTGCTGATGGTACCGCCGACGAACCTATTCTTTTTACTAGTGCTAGTGTAAGTCCTTCTGCTGGTGATTGGAAGTCTATTAATTTATATTCTGGAACCATTAATTCATCTATAAACCATTGTATATTTGAATATGCAGGTGGTGGCTATTTTGATGGTTTATTATCTATTGAAGAATCTTCGGTTGGAATCACAAATTGCACATTCCGAAATAGTTCAAGTAAAGGAATTACTATGTTGAGTAAAGCATTGTTTAGTGATTTTGGTGGAAATAGTTTCGAGAATAATAATTCTTTCGCCATTTCAATTGAACCTAATTATGTAAATAGTATCATTGGTGAAAACACCTACAACGGGATTGGAATATTAATAAACAACGATGGTGATCTTAATATTAAAGGAGATTTTGTATGGACAAATCAAGGTGTTCCATACACTGTAGAAGGTGATATTAGAATAGGTTCTGAAGTGCCTGGAACACACCTGAGCATTGAACCTGGAACAACCATTAAATTCTATGAGAATGCCCAATTAGAAATTGCTTACTGGGGGGATAATTATGGAAGCTTTGTTGCCAATGGAACCACTGCAGAGCCCATTATATTCACAAGTGCTAAACCTGTTCCTAATAAAGGTGATTGGAAAGGTATTAAGTTTTATGAAGGATCAAGTAATTGTATCATTAATAATTGTCGTATTGAATATGCAGGAGGAAATTATGCTACAAACGGAGCTATTTACCTCGATGACGCTGGAAGCCCGCTAACACTGGGAAATACCGTTATCTCTAACTCATTTAGCAATGGAATAAGCGTTGATGTAGACAATAATGGATCCAGTGTAGACTACAGTAATAATGTAAGCTATATTGAAAGTAATGGCGTTATTTACTTCGAAAGATAAATTTTATAATATTACAATATAAAAATTCAAGAAAATGAAAAAAGTAAAATTATTATTAATGCTATTTATTTCTCTTAGCATGATAAATACAAGTTGCAAAAAGAGTGAAGATCCTGCAGAACCTGCTACTCCAACCGAAACCTATAAAGGTAGTTATAGTCTTAACCTTAATGGAACAACTTATAATGAATTAAAAAGTGATGTTTGGGAAGCAGAAGAAGGTGTTACTTTTTACGCAGACAATAAAAAAGGTGCTTATTTTCAAGTTGCCATACCAAACATTCCTAAAGTAGGGGAAACAGTTACTCTTACTCTTGATGCTCCTGAAGATGCAACTATGGTAATGGTGGCTTTAAATGCCATTGAGGGATATTCAACACTAATTGCCGGAGCAGGCACAGTAACTCGTGAATCTGCTGATCACTATATTTTAGATGTTACCTTATACGGAGGAACAGGATTTACTGATCATTTTCCAATGAGTGGAACTATTACTGTTGGAGCTCATAACTAAACATATCTCAAAAAAAAGATTTATATTAAATTGTAGATTTGAAAAACCCAAAGTTTTACTTTGGGTTTTTTTATATTTAATTGTATAATTCCGCTATAATAATATTGCATAATATAGGTAATTCAACCCAAGCAAATCCTGTCTAATAAAATCAGTTGTATTCTCTCAAATAAGTTCCACTTAATTCCCTTTTCCAAGTTACCTAATATAAAAACCCTGATTATAGAAATCCTTTATTGGGTTAAAGTAAATCTTAAACTAATACCACCACTAGTTGTAGAGTTAGGATATTGATTAGCTACATGAGGTTTATTCATAATTTGATCGTAATATAAACGAACAGTAAACTTTTGACTAACCATATAATCAGCCGAGAAATTGATAGAAGTAACGCGTTGACCTGAGCTAATTTGATCTATAGCTTCATCAAGTCTGCGAAGTACAGTTTTATTATCTCTAATGGAGAAATCTACTTTCACATTTATATCCGAATTAAGCTGCTTCTTTTTGCCTTTACTGCCCAATGTTTTTATAGAAAATTTTACATTTTTAATCCTATAACCTACTCCAATAATATATTCGTTACTACTAACTTCGGTTAGTTGATTGTTTACAAAACTCAGCGATAAATTTCTCGATTTTTTAAACTCCAGATTAGTTAACAGACTGTTATTCCAGGTCATATCCAACTTAATAAGCGGGCTAAACTGCTCTGAGATACTTAACAAAGTCATGTCGTACTTGTTTACAAAATCACCATTTTTATCCAAAACACTAGGGTGGCCAATATCTCTGATATCATCAAAATTAACATTACTTACATAAGAGCCAATACTATAAGCCGATCTGTAGCTATGTGTAATAGTCACATTTTTGAAAAACTTGCGTAGTGCGGGTAATTTCCCAAGTCCTTTATAGGTTACTCTCCAATTAGGGAAAGGAATAGTTGGGAAATAATTGAGTGGTATATTATCAACCGACCTGTTTGTATAGGCAGCTACAAATGAACCATGCAATACATCCTGCGATGAGCTACTATATCCATTAGGGAAATTTGTGGAATCATTTCTTCCTCCATCCCAATAAGGATTCTCTCTGGCTAAACGATCAGCCATTTGCATTCTGTTTGATTTCATGGCTTCGTATGCCTTGGTACTATTGTTATTGTCCATATTATCAAAGGCCGTCCCAAAAGTAAAGAAAGACATGCTAAAACTTCCACGTTCCTGAGGTGTATACTCCTGAAAAACACCCAAGTTATCATTATATTTATAATAGCTCTCCCTAGTATAACTATAAGTTCTAGTGGCAGTAAGCTCAATTCTGAAATCTTTAAAAGGTTCCAGAGTAGCACGAACATTTAAATTGGTGGAATACTTATTGAAATTAAGTGTATTCATACTTGAGTCGGTTGATAACCACATGGTATGATCAGCATAACGAGTAATATCGTTTTCGTAGCCAAAAACATATCCAATACCAGGAGCCATTTGTGTCCAGTTATTTCCCAATGCTCCTGGTTCGGGGAAGAAACCGGGCATTAAATTACCCTTACTTTGTGAGTATGATACCGACCCATCCTTCCACAACATCAGGAATTTAAGAGTGTTATCCAAAATAGCCTTAGCTATTTTATGGTCTTTTTTGGTACTGTCTGCTTTAGGTTTGCTATCTTTTTTTGCAGTTGCTCCTCTCCTAGCTGATCCTCTGTTTCCTCTTCCTCTCTTTCTTCTTCCTCTGTTCAATTTTTTAAGATAGGGTACTTTATTATATAATTTCTCCATCCTTATACTTCCATTTAAAGAAACGGTATTGGCGTTTTCGATAGTATTCCCTAATCGTTCTTGTAAACTTTTAGGACTAGCAGTCCAGTGGTAATCTCCCTGATAGCGTGCGTTAGCTGTTATCCAATCGAGTAGTGGTATTTTATTGATAGGAATGGCATAGTTGATACCTATGGACTGATCAAACTGGTTCATACTTCCTCCGTTAAAAATACTAGTCCATACGCTGTCTCTATAATTATTCATAAACTCGCTATTACCCCTATCAATTCTCCCCTGGGGTTCATCAATATATGCATTTGCTTGAGCTGAATAATCCAGCTTTAGTCCTTTAGTAATATCGAATTTTAAATTATAGGTACGGCTCCAGTCAAATTTCTTACTCCAAGTCCAATGCATGGGAATATCACCACGGCTTTTATTACGCATCAACTTATCTGTATACTCTCTATTCACATCCATACGAAAAGAGAAAAGCTTGGGCATGTAATAAAAATTAAAATCCCTGATAATTCTGAGTGATTTACTCTTTAGAAACTTCACCTTTTTCAGAGGAGTAACAGGCTTAGGATTTAAAGCTAAATTATATCCTATTCCACCTCTGTGAGTTTTCTTTAAATGGTATTGAATGTCAATATTTCTGTGATAAATTTCAGAGTAGCTATAACTCACGTCAAAATTCTCGATATCGTAAAAATGCTGTTTAGTCATTCGTGCGCCGGTTCGATCCTTTCTAACATTTATGAAATTAATATTTTTTCGGATAGTTAGATCTTGAGACAGAGCTTTAACAGAGTCTTTTTGCTGTTTTGATGCATAGGAATTTAAATCTTTATTGAAATTAATATCTGGATCCAAAGGGTTGTATTCGGGTGTCATTCTAGACTCAGAATAATCAAAGTGCATCGGTATTTTTACTCCCCATTCCTCGGGTAATAATTTACCAATTTGAAGATTTGTAGCAATGTCAAAATTGGTGATATCTTCTTCTTGCCTATCGTTAATTTTACTCTCTAATCCACCAAATCCGGGGGTGCTCTTTGTTCCAGAAACTATCACATTACCAAAGTCTGCTAAATCAACTTTAGCTCTGGCGGTAGCAGCCCAAGCAGATTTGTTGTCAAAATCCGTTACACGCAGTTCATTCACCCATACTTCAGCACATTTTGGCATACCATCATCAGAATTATCTGTGATACTCTGCTTTTTAGGGTTTCTAATACCAATCATAATAGCACGAACATCGCTCAAACTAGGAGAACCCAATACAGTAATGGTGTTTTCTCCATCCATTTCAGAATAAGGTAGTGTTCGGTTAACTTCATCACTATTATCTCTTTCTGCAATATTCCTGTTCAGCTTAACATCAACAAGGTTTTCTAAAATAATATCCAAACTATTCGACTCAGGCCAAATAGCATAGGGGTCAGAGGTTCCCCATTCAGTCAAATGTAATGGTACTTCGTATTCGTAATAATTATCAGTAAAGTCAGAACCCAAACGAAGAAATAGTGTTAAATCACCGTCTTCCAAACTAGGATCATTATTTGTACGTTCGGCATGCACAAACATCTTCATTCTCTTATATCTGCGGAAATCAAAATCCGTAGTTTTAAACACGGCTCGTGCATCTCCGTCTACCAAGCCACAAGTATACATTTGCATAGCCTGCTCATTCTGCCTTTGCAAGTTTGTAGTACCTATATTAATCTCTCTTTCAATGCCGGGAGGGAGTACATAAGGAATAGGTGTTCTACTTCCGTTCTCTTCAATATTGATTGCTGCCGTTTCGAAAATAGTACCACTTTGCTGATCGTTTGGAACAAATTCACCTGGAGATAATAAACTATATTCATACTTTCTCCACTCGCTTCGTACCAGCTCTAGGGTGGCAAAACGAAGGACTGTTGGCTCATCAAACTCTTTCAGGAACATTCGCATAAATCTGATAGATTTAAAATCTCGAATATTACCTACTACTTTATTTGGTCTATTGATAGGAATTTTAAATTGATACCATTTAGTAATAATTGGGTCGCCATTCTCTTTGGTCAATCTTCCATCACCTTGGCGCATATCGGTAATATAACCTGTCCCTACCTCCATGTCTTCAGGATGAAGTTCAATCTTGTATTGGAAATATCTTTCAGCTTCACTAAGAGTATTATCACGGTTTATATCTTCCACATCGGGCTGGGTAGTACCCGTAGTTGAATAGCTTTCGCCAGAGTTAGCTGAAATTGGGGAATTGCCATCTGGTCCATTATAATACTTATATCTCTCCAGTATGCTTGCAAATTGAGCATCATTATCATAATCTGTCCCTCTAAAATAGTGGAAATCATCTCCTGAAGGATCATTATTTGCATCGATATAAGCCTTTGAAGAAGGCCCAAAATTACTTGATATTACTTCCAAATATTGTTTTTGAAAAAAGCTTCTCTCATCAACAGTTCTTAAACCATCAAAACCAACATCTTGGTATTGGCGTGACTCCGGTTTATTATCAAAGGCATCAACTAATGATTGTAATGCAGGTACTCTACCCCAAATTGTAGAATCAACTCCTTCAATTAGTTCACTGGTGGGTAATCCATTTTCAAAACTTTTTCTGCTATCACGTAGAATATCCTCCGAAACATCTCCCAAGTTGAAATACAAAACTCCACCATTACTTTCTTCATTATCACCAAAAGGGTCCATCATCCAAAACTCAATATACTCCACGTTGGTAGCTTCAAAATCTGATGTTTCTATTTCGCGCATGATACCACCCCAGCGGCTTTTAGGATCTTTCAAATTACCAAACTCATCAATACCTGCGGTAATGCCCGGCTTAGCTTCTACATCGTAATTATAAGAACCTTTTTCATAGGGATAATAAGCCAAGTTAAAAACAGGGATATTAGTTGGATACCCGTTTGGTGTTTCTTTATTAGGGAATACTTCTTTCTCCAATACTTGCCGCACGCCATCTTTAGACAGTTCTTGAGATGTTATATTAGCAGGGCGAAGATTTCCTTGATCGTAAAATAAAGGGTCGATGATATACCAGGCCAATTTGGCACGGTTCATTCCATATTCTAAGCCTGTACCAATAGCAGCTTCGGGAAACATATTGGCTTGGCCTTGCGGAGTACTGGCCATCACCCATCTGGACACCAGTTTTAAGTCTATAGTAGATTTGGTTCCTTCAAAATCATCAATATAAGAAGTTCCTGTGCTTCCAATAGCACGGCTGTGCCCGGGAAGGAAATGAGCAAACTCGCCATCGAAAGTAATCATAGATCTCGCATCAGTCTCTATAAGTGGCAATTTATCTACCATTTTGGTCACCCAACGAGATTCTTTCTGGTAACTCATATCTACTCCCCAAATAGTATTGTTAATTGGATCGTCGCCAATATTGGTTTTTTGGGTAATAGGTTTCTCGCTAAGATTTAAAATAGTACCACCTAATCGTAAATTCTGATTCACCTCATAATCAAAGTGAGCTCCCATCATTCTTTTTGTTTGAAGGTTGAATGCTGAATTACTCTCCATACTAATATTAATAGGAGTACCGGAGTTCAAGATTCCTTCATTGATAATACGAACCCTACCAAGGGTATAATCTACGGTATAATCTACATTTTCGGTTAATGGAATTCCTCCTGCGGTAACTCTTACCGAACCTTGAGGAACATTTAAAGCATTCAGAGAAATCTCCGACCCAGATGATGATTTATAAGACCCTTCTAATAAGTACTTATTTTTAGCAGGGTATTGCTGTGCTTCACTTTTAGTAAGACGATATAAACTATCATAACAGTATTCATCTGCCAAAGCAGGGTCATTGAGCTTTCTTCTCAAGTATTCGCCAAAGGGTTCCAACATGGTAAAGAAAACGCGCCCATTTGACGATTGAACAGTACCACCACTGATTGCGGCATTGTCTACAAAGTCAAATACTCCATCAGGATATGGATTGTTTTGCAAATCAAGATTATCAAAATTAAGTACTTCTAAGAGTGGTACTCCTTTAATATCTTCTCCTCCACTAGGCAGGTATCCTTTTGGCACACCATCTTCGCCACCGGTGAATAAAATATTCAGAATAAAGTCTTCTTTAGTCACCTGATAAGCCCCAATATTATATACGTTTTTCATCATTAAATCCCACATAGGAGTGGTGGTATTTACGGATGTACTTTTTAATAATTTTACCATCAAAGTTTTTGGAGCTAATATTCCTTCATCAGAAAATTCACCCACTTGATATACTTTATTATCCTCTCCTATGATAGTGTATTGATAGGCTACGGCTAAAACCTGATCAGGGTTTAAACGAGTATTTAAAGAGATGAAACCCAATTTTGAATTCACTGAATATTCTGTCGGGCGAAGCTTACGAGCAAGTTCCACTTTTTCATAATCTAATCCTGATACAAGCCCCAATTCTCCTTGTAAATAATTGGTAATATTACTAATTTCTCTTATCGCATTAGTGTCCACAACTTGACGTAGATTATTCGACCAATCGTCTGGCAGTTTTCCTCCGGGCAAAGGAGAAAATTTGTCATTAAAGGGAGTAAACTCTCCTAAGTCTTGCATAGCCAAAATATTACGATTATCGGTAGTTGGGGCACCAATATTGGTTACCCATACTTCTACTTTTGTAATATTTACGTTTGAATTAATGATGGGTAAATCAGCCAATGCCAACTCATAGTTATTTCGAAAATACTCTGCCAAAAGGAAATGCTTGTTCTCTTCGTATTGATCTATTCTAAGCTCAAAGTCATTTTTCTGGGCTCCTCCTTGCACTGTTAATGACGATGTTTCACTTTTTTGCTGAGAGAAAACAGAAGTAACAGTTAATTTACCAAATTGTAATTTGGTTTTTATTCCAAACAAACTTTGGCTACCTTGAATTAGGGTAGATGAAAGAGGAAGTGTTACATCTCCTGCTTCAATTAACTTGATAATCTCATCTTCGTCACCTTCGTATTTAAGTTTTATTTTATTCTCAAAATCAAAAGTAGACTCCGTATTATAATTAACTTTAAATTCAATTTTATCCCCAATTTTTGCCAATACATTCAATTGTATTTTTTCCTGAAAATCGAAATTAGTAACGCTTTGTTGGCGCACGTTCAAAGCAGGGTCTTCTCTTTTGTTATTCACTACTCCAAATAATAACTCTGCCGAACCTTGAGGACGAATATCAATAGTATTGCCTCCAAATATTCTATCGAAAACTTTTCCGCCTATATGTATTTGAGGGATGATACCACCTTGCGTTCCTGTAGCAGATGCCGAGGCTCTTTCTTCCCAATAATCTGTGAGGGCATTCTGTTCGTCGTAATTACGATATTCCTCCATGGTAAGTTTCTGGGGAGGTCTATAATCAAGAGTTCCCATTTTATTCTTCACCACATATTGGTTGGTTTTGGGATCGTATACAATTTCTTGTATCAGGTTCTTGGGATCTTTTAAAAAGAAATTACTTTTGTTTTCTCCACCAAGATAAAACAGATTATCATCACCGGTAAAAGGGTATCTTAGCTTTACATGTTCTACACTGTCTGTTTTGGTAGTATCCGGAGGGCTTAAGAAAAAGGTATTAGCAAGCTGACTGGCATAAGCATCTTCAACTATATCAAGCTGAAGCAAGCAAGCCATTAAGGGAGTGAATAATAGTAAGATTAGTACTTTCGTATAAAACCTCATTCAATCATATATCTTATACCAAAACCCAAGGAGTTTCGATTTCTAATTAACACTTTTTTTTACAGAACTTTTAAAGCTTCTTTTATTAAATCTTCTACCCTATCAATATCGGGTCGAGAAGTAAAAACTTTTTTCATCCCTTTTTCAGCCATTTGCTTAGAGAAGCCTAAGGCTAACAAAGCAGATAACGCTTCTTCTTTCAAGGTATTGTGCTGGAGTGGTAAATTATCAGAATCGCTAACCATTTGATCTAATTTATCCTTTAAATCTACTATAATGCGCTGAGCTCCTTTGGCTCCAATCCCTTTCACACTTTTCAATGCTGCTACATCCGCTGTTTCTATAGCTTCAAACACTTCTGCCGAAGTCATGGAGGAGAGTATCATACGTGCAGTACTTGGACCTACTCCCGAAACACTTATTAACTTTCTAAAAATATCACGCTCATAAGCATCATAAAAACCAAATAGAGTCATGGCATCCTCCCTCACAATAAGGTGGATAAACAATCTAATATTTTCGCTCTTCCCAATTTGGGTAAAAGTATTTAATGAAATATTTACATAATAACCAACACCTGAGCAGTCTATAACTGCAAAGGCTGGATTTTTTTCAACTAGTTTTCCTTGTAAAAATTCGTACATCTATTCAAGACTGATTTAAGCGCCAAAAATACAAATAATCCTGAGTTTGTATATATTTGATTGAGAGAATTACAAAATTATTATCAGCTACATAAAAGCCGGAACACAATCGTGAAAATAAGATGATAATTAATTGCCATTTCTTTATAATTTTGCCGCACATGAAAAGCAGTATTCCAATTGATAAACGAACATTTTTTTCTAATCATTCCCAAGCGGAATTTACAGAATTAAGCCTTGGTGTTTTCAATTATCAGTATAAGAATATTAAAGTGTATAGAGACTTTATTGATGCATTGGGAGTAAAAACAAGAGCAGTTAAAAGCCTTGAAGACATTCCATTTATGCCCATTGAGTTTTTTAAAACATTTGACATTATTTCCAATGTAAAAAACTCCTCAATGGTTTTTAAAAGCTCAGGCACTACAGGCATAAAGAGAAGCCGGCATTTTATTCAGGATATTGATATTTACAAATATAGTTTTACCAAAGCTTTCCAATTGTTTTATGGCAATATTACTAATTATGTGGTTTTAGCTCTACTTCCCTCCTACATTGAGAATGGCGATAGCAGTTTGGTATATATGGCTAATAATCTTATCAAGAGCTCAAAAAATAAAGACAGTGGTTTTTATTTAAATAATTACTCTGCACTCATTGAGAAACTTGATGAATTAAAAACAAGAAAGAAAAAAGTACTATTATTAGGCGTAAGCTATGCATTATTGGATTTAGTTGAGCAGAAAAAGTTCGACTTCCCCTCCCTTATAATTATGGAAACCGGAGGAATGAAAGGAAGACGAAAGGAACTTATAAGGAAAGAATTACACGAAAAACTTTGCCAAGGGTTTGGAGTAAAAAGCATTCATTCGGAATATGGTATGACGGAGTTGCTGAGTCAGGCTTATTCTAAAGCCGATGGAGTTTTCTCCTGTCCGCCTTGGATGAAAATATTAATTCGTGATGTAAATGACCCTTTCAGCTATATGAAACAAGGGAAAAGTGGAGCTGTCAATATAATTGATTTAGCTAATATTCACTCTGCTTCATTTTTAGCTACACAGGATTTGGGAAAGATTATCAACCCTCATGAATTTGAAATTTTAGGCCGGTTTGACAATAGCGATATCCGAGGTTGTAATTTATTAGTGGTTTAAAATAGAAATATAGAATATCTATTTTTATAAACCGGTTAAAAGTCAATCTTAAAAACTATCTTAACGCACTAAATATAAACTACCAATAATATCACTAATTTTGTCCTTGAAAAAACAAGACAGATGAAATTTTATAGCACTATCAATTATTTTAATTCTAGAGCCTCAATTATCTTTTTAATATTATTATTAATCATTGGAAATCATCAATCCTGTGCGCAGGTTACTTGGGCTCCTATTGGACCGGGAGGTGGAGGATGGCTAACTGCCATTACGGTTGTTGACGATTCGCAAAATACCGTGTATGTTGGTTGCGATGTGGGTGGAATCTATAAAAGTACCAATCATGGCGAATCATGGGAAATAAAAGACCAAGGTTTATCTATATATTTTGTCCACGATATTGCTTATGATCCACAATCACCTGAAATCCTATACTTGGCTACACGAGGAGGAGTGTATAAATCGCTTAATGGTGGCGATTCTTGGCAAGCAAAAAGATCGGGATTCCCTTTGGTAAACGATTATCATTTTAGCGCACCTATTAGCGATATTCTTATTGATCCCAATAGCCCAAATATCATTTATGCCGGAATTGGTGTGCCTAATACGGGCTACGATTTGAATAGTTTTCATTGGCAATCGGTAGAAACAAAAGGTGCTATTTATAAAAGTACTGATAATGGTGAAGAATGGGAACTTATCCGTAATACGGGCATTGACACCACTGCTATGATTTTTTCATTGGCATTAGATCATAATAATTCAAACATTCTTTACGCTGCAACAAGCGAAGGAATATATAAAAGTTTGGATGCCGGATTATCTTGGACTCCAAAAAATACTGGTTTGCCACAGCCATTATGCATGAAACTAGTTGTTGATCCTGAACAAACCAATATTTTATATGTTACATTATGGGCAGAGCCCGGAAGTTTGACTTGGCAAGGAGGAGTATATAAGAGTATAGATGGTGGTGAAAATTGGTCAGTTAAAAATAATGGTTTACCTCAAGAAATAGGCGATGTAAGCGGCATGACTTGTAATTATCCTGCTTTGGTTATGGATGAACAAAATCCACAGATATTATATACTGGGAATATTCCTTGGACTCCGGATCCCGGTGTTTATAAAACTACCGACGGAGGAGAAAACTGGGCTTGGGTAAGTCGACCGGACCCTCCTGATGAGAATATGGATTTAGGGTGGATTTCAGAAGCTGAAGTTTCTGCTGTTTGTATAGGCATAGATCCAAACAATTCCAATAGCCTGTATTTTGGTACTTCCATGTATTTGTTTAAAACAGAAAATGGAGGAGAGTTTTGGGATCAAGCTTATACCAGACCTATGGGAAATAATTATTGGCAAGGGAACGGATTTGAAACCACAGTAGCCTATACTATTGCTGTTGACCCCACAAATTCCGATAATATTTATGCCGGATATTGGGATATAGGAATGTTTAAAAGCCAGGATGGAGGAAGCACTTTTAAAGAAGCAACAAACGGGATGAACTATAATGCCAATACTTTTGATATTATTATTGATCCTGCCAATCCCGCAATAATTTATGCTACGGGTGGCTGGTGGGAAGAAAACCAAGGAGAAGTATATAAAAGTACTGATAATGCCGAAAACTGGACAGTTATAAATAATGGAATGCCCGATGCCCAAGTTTGGTCCATAGCTTTGGATAAAAATAGCTCTGTAGATTCCAGAACAATTTATGCAACAAGTTATCACAATGGAGTTTATAAAACCACAGATGGTGGCCAAAACTGGCTTCCTATTAATAATGGTTTGGGTGTGGACAATAACTTACAATTAAGAAAGATCATAATTGACCCCAATAATTCCAATGTTTTATATGCAGGAATAGAAGCAAAAGTGATAGAAGATGGAGATGAGATAACAACGATACAAGGAGGACTTTTTAAATCTGTTGATGCAGGCGAAAACTGGACAAGGATAGATAGTGATTCTCCTCAATTAAGCGTATGGGATATTGATATTGACCCCATGGATTCGCAAATCATTTATACATCGGTAAGTTCGGAATATGATCATAGTTTACAAATAGATTATCATGGAGGAGTTTATAAAACCACAGATGGTGGACTTACATGGGAAATGGCAAATAACGGATTTGGGTCTTTGGAAAATCTTGATGTATCTTCTATTGCTATAAGTCCTGCTAATCATCAAACTCTTTATGCAACAACTACCGATTCTCCTTATCATGATGAATGTAATGGCAGGGGCATATTTAAAAGTACTGATTCGGGAAATACTTGGCAAGCAGTAAATTCAGGTTTAGGAGTTCATTATTTTAGTACCATTACAATAGATCCATCAAATTCTTCAATACTCTATGCCGGAAGCTCTGGAAATGGAATTGATAAGGGTATTGATTCGGAAGTTTCAGGTTCTGTTGAATTAGATTCTGACTCTGATTTGGAAAGAATATTTAATTCGCCTAATCCCTTTAGCTCAAGCACCGATATAAACTTCCAATTATCTATAGACTCCCGGATAACACTAAACATATTTGATATTCATGGTCGCTTGATTCGTACACTTTTAAGCAATGAAAACTATTTGGCCGGAAAACATAGTATTGTTTGGAATGGACTTAATAATAGCTGTGAA